>Ga0129299_1002236_pt1 | contig 12867 bp, 15 predicted proteins | sample ConPoolayeCmetaG_FD_94477 | JGI IMG/M metagenome (GOLD analysis project Ga0129299, IMG submission 94477) | Hot spring microbial mat communities from California, USA to study Microbial Dark Matter (Phase II) - Cone Pool mat layer C metaG ... | reverse complement strand
TTCAGGAGCAGGTTGCCGCCCTTGGCGCGCGTTTCGATCAGCAGGCGGATCAGCTCTCCGCCGGATTTATAGCTTTCATTGGTGGGCTTGTACTGCCATTGCGTGCCCATGGTGATGCAGGATTCCCAGGCGCCGTCCAGCGGGACGCCGGGCACATACTGCTCCGGCGTGGCGATGGCGCCGCGGGTGACGACGATGCCCGGCTGCAACCGCCACGCCAGCTCGCGCAGGCCTTCCGGCGGACCGTCGAGGAAAAGGACGCTGACGGGGCCGTACCGCGTGAGCAGCTCGCGCAGTTGGGCCTGGTTGTGGGCCATCAGGCCGGGGTTGTTCAGCGGGCTGACCTCGGGCGTATTTCGCTGGATATTGATACCGTTTTTCCAGAGCCACCAGAAATCATCGGGCGAAAAATACAATCCGGGCGCGATCCCTTCGGCGCGGAAAGCGTCCAGGATTTCCCGCGTGATATCGCGGCCAAAAGGGGTGTTGCGGATGCAGAAGTCCGTGGTGGCCGTGTCGAACATGCAGAATCCGGAGTGATGTTTTGCCGTGAACACGACATAGCGCATGCCCGCCAGCCGCGCCAGAGCCGCCCACTCGCGCGGCTCGAACCGGCGCGGGTGGAACGTGCGCGGCAAATCCAAGATGAATCGCCGCAGGTAGCTCTCGTCGGCGCCCGCCATGGAATGGCTGATGACCGCGCCGAGCTGGCTGTCCAGGCTCCAGTGTATGAACAGCCCGAAACCCTGGTCGCGGAACCACTCCAGGCGGTCCGGCTGGTTCTGGGCGCAAGCGCCGGCGCACAGCCAGCAGACCAGGCACGCACGGAGAACGGTTTTCATGGCGGCAGATCCTTGCCGCGCATTCTATCTGAGCGCGGTCTCCGCGCGGGCATTGCGCCGGACGGGGATGTGCGTTGACAGGCCGGGCGGCGGAGTGCTAAAAAGCGAAGGGGGCTTCGCGTTTCCGGCGCCCGGCATTTTTTTCCTATGGCAATACCTGTTTCGCAGATGTGGACGGTGGCCGCCTATGTCCTGAGGCAGCGGCTCCAGGGGCGCAAGCGGTATCCGCTGGTGTTGATGCTCGAGCCGCTGTTCCGCTGCAATCTGGCGTGCGCCGGCTGCGGCAAGATCCAGTACCCGCACCATATCCTGAAGCAGCAGTTGACGCCGGAGGAGTGCTTCCGGGCGGTGGAGGAGTGCGGCGCGCCGATCGTGAGCATCCCCGGGGGCGAGCCGCTGCTGCACCCGCAGATCCACGAAATTGTTGAAGGCCTGATCGCGCGGAAGAAATACATTTATCTCTGCACGAATGCGCTACTGCTCAAAGAGAAGCTCGGACTGTTCCGCCCGAGCAAGTACCTGTCGTTTTCCGTGCATCTCGACGGGCAGAAAGAGCACCATGATTTTTCGGTGTGCCGGGAAGGCGGCTACGAGATTGCGGTGGAAGCGGTGCGCGAGGCGGTGCGGCGCGGCTTCCGCGTGACGACGAACACAACGCTGTTCGACGGCGCGGACCCGCGGAGCGTGCGGGCGTTTTTCGACGAAATGATGGATCTGGGCGTCGAAGGCATGATGCTCTCGCCCGGTTACGCCTACGAGAAAGCCCCCAACCAGGAGATGTGGCTGCAGCGCGAGCGCACGCGGCGGCTGTTCCGGCTGATCCTGTCGAACCGCAAGAAGCGCTGGGTGTTCAACCAGTCCGCGCTGTTCATGGAGTTCCTGATGGGGCTGCGCGAGTTCACCTGCACGCCCTGGGGCATGCCGACCTACAATCTGTTCGGCTGGCAGAGGCCCTGTTATGTTCAGCAGGACGGTTATGCGGAGACGTTCCGCGAACTGATCGAAGACACGGACTGGTCGCAATACGGCCCCGAGAGCGGCAATCCGAAATGCGCCAATTGCATGATGCACAGCGGATTCGAGGCGACGGCGGTGCACCATACGTTCTCGGGCTGGCGCGGGTTGGCGGAAACGATCCGGGCGACATTCTCGCTGTACCGGGATCCGCAAGCGGAAGAGGAACTCGAGAGGCTTGAGCCTGCGCCGCACCCATGGGAGCTGGTGCAGATCGGAGGGAGCCACAGGGAACGGGCGTCATGAGCACGGCAACGGTGAAGACGGGGTGGCAGGGGCTGGCCTGGAAGGCGGAAAGCGAGGCGGACTTGCGCGAGGGAATCGAGGCGGCGTTCGATTACCGCGGCGACGTGACGCTGCTGTTGAAAAACGGCGCGCGCATCGAGGGATATCTCTTCGACCGCCGTTCGCGGGCGAGCCTTGAGGAAAGCCAGGTGCGCCTGATTCCGGCCGGCGGCACGGAGAAACTCGTATTCCGCTACTCCGACATCGCGGGGATCGAATTCAGCGGGCGCGACATGGCTGCCGGCAAGCGCTGGCAGGACTGGGTGCGGCGCTACGCGGAGAAGAAGGCCGCCGGCGAAAAGAACATCCGCCTGGAACCGGAGCGGCTGGACTAGCTTTGCCGGTTCGTGGCTCGGTCAGGCGAACCGAGATTCCCCGCTCTTGTCATTTGCCCGGTGGCTCGGGGTGAGAAGGCGCTCCCGCTGCCCGGGCAAATGCGTTCGGCTTGCCCTATCCGGATCGCTCTCGCCGGATCAGAACCGCCGTGTAATGATCTTCGGCTTGCGGAACCCGTCACCCTACGATCGCCCCTCGATTTGTGCCGGCTGAATGACGGTGCCTTGCGGGGCGCCCTCTGCCACGCGCCGAAGCCGACGAAGGTTTGTGGCGATATCGATCACGATCTCGCTGTACTCGATGCCGAGCCCGCCCAGCCAAAGCACACCCCATACCACCGCAAGCAGCAGCAGGAATCCGCCCGTGAGGCGCCAACCTGAGACGGATTCCAGAAGCCGCGACCAGGACGCTTCCTGTTCCAGATTCAGGGCCTGTTTCCGGGTTTTCTCCAGCTGATCCTGCAATTCTGCCTGCCTTCTCTTCAGCGCCTCCCTCGAGTTGGCAGCCAGCAGGGTTTCAATTTCAGCATTCTTCTCTGCCTTCTGGTCCAGCAGATCAAGGTATTGGGCGACTGTTCTGTCGAATTCCTCGGAGGTGGGGGATTGCCGCAGATAACTTTCGACCGCATTTCGCACCTGTTCACGCCCCTGCCTGGACCTCATCCTCGCACTGTTTGCTTTCAGGAACCGGTCAATTGAAACAAAATGGTCGCGAGAGTCGCTGGAAAGCAGATCAGACTCCAACGCGGATGCGTGGGCTTCGATGTCGGCAACGGCCGCGCGTTTGTCTCGCAACTCATTTTCGATTGCGCGTCCATCCCGCAATTTCACCTCCACTCCTTGCAGCTCTCGCTCTATGGACGGCAATACCTCGGCGTGCATCTCTTTCAGCTGCCGGGCAGCCTGTTGACGGACTTCCCCGACTTCCGCAGGGACGCTCGCGTCCACAATCACCAGCAGCCCGACGGCTCCGATGACAGACAGGGACAGAAACAGGACAGCCAGTTGAATCCTCACCATGGTGCGGAGCAGGAATTGAGGATCAGCGACGTCGATGCGGACGCTCTTCCCTCCCTCATGCGAGAGACGGAAGACTGCGTATTTGACGTATGCGAAGGGGGCCACCAGCAGGTCGATCAGAGTCCAGAGCAGGCCTCTCAGAAGCTCCAGCGGCCGGCCGGCAGAAAACGCATACAAGGAGACCGCAAGAAAGACGCAAAACAGCAGAAGCACCCCGCCAATTCGTCCTTCATCCAGTGATTGCAATAGTCCCATCGGTTACCCTCCTTTTGGCGCAGACAAACGAACTACCCCGGTTTCAGAGGTATTCCGGTTATTCTCTCGGCGCCACCGGGTCACTATGTTAGTGCAATTGGCAGGCCGGGTAAAGCGGGACATAAATGCACACGGTCGCGGAAATTCCCTCCCAAACTCTCTCAAGTGCTCGGCACGGTTCCCGGACACCCCCGGTTTCAGCGGGCTGCCGCAGATTCTGTTGAGGGTCGCTTCCAGTATTCAGCTCCGCGAACCAGGGCTTTGGACGAGGGAATCCCGCAGGGAGTCTTTCCCGGCACACCTCCCGGATTGAGGCGTGCGATTCATGTTACAAGGAGGGTGGCTGGCCTGCGGCGAGCCCTTCCCTCGCCTGCCGCTTGCGGGCCGGGAACCTTTCGAGCTGACTATGAAGCTGGAGGCGTTTTCCGCCGATGGCGGGTGGAGCCTGTAGCCTGCCCCAGGTGAACTGACGGGCGGCCCTTGGAAACCTATGGTTCTGTGGAATCTCCTGATGATGGCGGTGCTCGCCAATGCCGAACAACAGATTCTGGAGCAGGTGAACCGTCACCGCATGGCTGAAGGTCTTGGCTCTCTCGTCTGGAGTGAAGCGGCCGCGGCCGAAGCGCGCGCTCATTGCGGCCGCGTGCTCGAGGGCAAAACGTCGGGGCCGCACGACGGCTTTGCGGCGCGGGCGGAGCGGCTGCGGCGCACTGCGGGAGCGAGGCGCGCCGGGGAGAATGTGTTTCTGATGGAGAACGGCCGGTTCCGCGCCGAGCGGGCGATCGAGGCGTGGCTTTCGAGCGAAGGCCACCGCCGGACCCTGGAGGGCCCGTTTGATCTGACAGGCGTGGGCGTCGTGATCCGCGGCAGCCGCGCCTGCGCGGCGCAGATCTTCCTGGGCCGCTGAGCAGGGTTCAATACCTCTGCAGCAGATCCAGCAGCTTGCGGTCGAGCTTGTGGCCGCGCCAGTCTTCGTAGGCCGCATCGGCGCGGCCGCTGTCGAGCATGCCGAAAGGCCCGCGGAAGTTCCACAGCGCCCAGCCGATGCCGTGGCCCTGGAGGATGTCGAGCACGTCCTCCATCCAGGCGAGGAAAACGGGGTGAGGCGTGCGGTTGTAGCAGCCTGCCTCGCCGCAATGGACGCCGATGCCGCGCCGCGCCAGCTCCCCCCATGTCGCGTAGAGCTTCTCGAGGTGCTCGCGACCGAATTCCACCGTGCCGTCTTCCTTGCGCAAGGGCCATTGCGGCTCCGGGAAGTCAAGCTTCCGGTCGACCCATGCGGCGCGGTAGTGCGACACGCGCGCCGGCGTATAGGCATGCACCGACTGCGCCACGCCGGTCCAGATCATCTCATGCACCACCTGGTTGCCGACGCTCAGGCCGTCGATCAGGATGGTGCGCCCGGGGCTGATCGAGCGGATGGCGTTGGCGGCGCGCAGCATGACGCGGACGTAATCCTCCCGGTCCATGTAGCCCTCGCGCGGCGCCGGGGCTTCATTGAGCAGGTTGAAGCTCAGCGCATAGTTGGAGACGCCCTGGTAGCGGCGCGCGAAATACGTCCAGTGGTGGACGAACGCCTCCTCGGCGCGCGGGTCCGACCAGAGGCTGAAGGGTTCGCGTTCCGGATTGTTGATGCAATAGCCCGGCGCGCGGTGGAAATTCAGGGAAATATGCAGCCCGTATTTCTGGCCCAGCCTCACCAGACGGTCCACCGGCTCGAGCGCCGGCTCGCGGATCCGGAAGGTCTCATCCGGCGTCAGCCTCCGCGTTGAGCGCCAATCCGAGTCGATCCAGAACCAGTAATCCATCGGAATGCGGAGGAAATTGAAACCCCAGTCGCGGATCCAGCGCAATTCGTCTTCCGTGACGGGCTTCGGCACCGCCTCGGGCTTCAACGGCAAAGCCTGGAAGAGGTCGAGCAGGTTGAAGCCGCGCCAGCGAGGCAGCGGGTTCATGGGAGATGTCTGCGCCAGCGCGGCGGGGGCCGCCGCGGCGGCGCCCGTAAACAGTCTGCGGGTGATCCGGGTCATCTTGCGCCACCATCGGGAAACGAGCATATCGAATCAGCGCCCCATCCAGCCGCCATCCACGACGAGGATGCTGCCATGCACGTAGTCCGAGGCGCGCGAGGCCAGGAACACCGCGGCGCCCGCCAGATCGGCAGGCTCTCCCCAGCGCCCGGCGGGGATGCGGGCGAGAATGGCCGGGTTGCGCACGGGATCGGAGCGCAGCGCCGCCGTGTTGTCCGTGGCGATGTAGCCGGGAGCGATGGCGTTGACGTTGACGCCATAGGGCGCCCACTCGTTGGCCAGCGCCTTCACGAGTTGCGCCACGCCGCCCTTGCTCGCCGCATACGAAGGCACGAGGATGCCGCCCTGGAAAGAAAGCAGGGAAGCCGTGAAGATGATCTTGCCCGAGCGGCGCTCCACCATCGCGCGGCCGATCTCCCGCGCCAGAATCCAGGGCGCGGTGAGGTTGGCGGCCAGCACTTCGTCCCAGTACTCGTCGGGGTGGGAGGCGGCGGGCGCGCGGAGGATCGTCCCGGCGTTATTCACGAGAATGTCGACGGGCGGCAGCTCTCCGGAAAACCGCCGGACCAGCTCCCGCAGCGCGGAACGGTCCGTCAAGTCGCAGCGGAACGGGTAAAACCGGCGTCCCAGCGCGCGCACGCGGGCGCCGGCCTCGCCGCCATCGTCCTCGAGCGAACGGCTGACGCCGGCGATATCGGCGCCGGCTTCGGCCAGCGCGGCGGCGATGGCCAGGCCGATGCCCCGGCGGCAGCCGGTGACAACCGCCAGGCGGCCATCCAGCCGGAAGAGGTCGAGCACGGACATCGAACAAATCTCCAATGAATTGTTTAAAACGAACCGCTCAAAGGACGGGGCCGATGCGCCAAGGCACGAACTCGCGGTGGCCGTGTCGCTCGCTGCAGGTCCGGCGGCCCGAGGCCACCCCGAGGACGAGCTCGAAGATCCGGCGGCCCGTCTCCTCCACCGCCTCCGCGCCTTCCGCGATGAGTCCTGCGTCGAGGTCCATGTTGGCGCCCATGCGGCGGAACAGGGCGCTGTTCGAAGAGATCTTCACCACCGGGATGGTGGGAAACCCGATGGCCGAGCCGCGCCCGGTGGTGAAGCAGATGACGTTGACGCCCCCGGCCGCCAGACCGGCCAGCGAGACGGGATCGTAGCCGGGCGTGTTCATGAAAACGAGCCCCGGGCCGTGGACGCGCTCGCCGTAATCGACCACCTCCATCAGCGGCAGGGTGCCGCCCTTGGCAACCGCGCCGAGCGATTTCTCGAGGATCGTGGTAAGGCCGCCCTCCTTGTTGCCCGGCGAGGGATTGTCGTCGAACGAGCCGCCGAACCGCGAGAGATATTCCTTGTAGGAAGCCACCATCCGGAGCAGTTTTTCGGCCACGGCGCGCGAGGAGGCGCGCTCGACGAGGAGGTGTTCGGCGCCGAAGATCTCGGGCGTCTCGGCCAGCACGGCCGTGCCGCGGAGGCGCGCGAGCCTGTCGGAGCAGACGCCGAGAGCTGGGTTGGCCGTGATGCCGCTGAAAGAGTCCGAGCCGCCGCAGTTGAGGCCCAGCACGATCTTCGAGGCGGGCAGAGGCTGGCGCCGCATGGCGGCGGCGCGTTCGATGTGGCGCTCGACGGCGCCGATGGCGGCTTCCACCGTGGCTGGCGTGCCGCCGCTCTCCTGCAACGTGAAGCCTTCGAGCAGCTCCCGCGGCAGCTCGGCCAGGTAACGGTCAATCTGGTTGATCTCGCAGCCGAGCCCGAGGATGACCGCGCCGGCGACATTGGGGTGGTCGATGACGCCGCGCAGCACGCGGTGGAGTTGCTCGGTATCCGGGCCGATGGAGTGGCCGCAGCCGTCGGCGTGGGGGAAGGCGGCGACGCCGTCGACGCCTTCAGGCAGAGGTCTGGAGCGGAAGTGCTCGGCGACCCGCTCCGCCACATGGGAGGCGCAGTTGCTGGCGGCGGCCACGGCGATGTAGTTGCGCGTGCCGGCGCGCCCGTCGGGGCGCGGGTAGCCGAGGAACGCAGGAATCTCTTCCGGCGCCGGGGGCAGGGAGCGCTCCGTCTCGGGGAAGCGGTACTCGCGCGAGCCCTCGTCGAAGGAGAGGTTGTGCAGGTGCACGTGGTCTCCCGGCTGGATGGGCGCGGAGGCGCGCCCGATGACCTGGCCGTAACGCAAGACACTGTCGCCCGGCGCGGCGGAACGGATGGCCACCTTGTGGCCCGCGGGCACGGGCTGCCGGACGGAGATCTCGCGCCCGGCGGCGAGGATGGCCTGGCCGGGATCGAGCGGGAGCCGCGCCACCGCCACCGTGTCGGCCGCGTGCAGGAGAATCACGCGATTGGCGGGCGTGGCGGCCGGCTGGATTTCGACGATGCTCATGGGAAGCCCGTGTCCGGCCCCCCCGGGCGGCGGCCGGTGGTCTGATTTTTTCACGGAGCGGCGGCCGCAGACAAGGGGAGGAGGAGTTCGGCTGAGAAGTTTTGCGCGCTGCAGCCACTCTCGTTCTGACGGGTATGAGCAGGCCGTTACTCTGCCTGGCGGTTCTCGGCATCAGCCTCGCGGCTGCCGCCGCGGCCAGAGACGGCGCGGCGGCGGAGTACGTGGGCGGCACGCTGCAGGCGCTCGAGGCGGGCGCCGAAGGGCGGTTGTCGGCCGCTGATCCGGTGTCGCTGGTGTTCGAAACCCGCCGCAGCGTGCTGCGGATTCCCTACGAGCGCGTGAACCTGCTCGAATACGGCCAGCAGGTGGACCGGCGGCTGCTGGAGGCGATCCTGATTTCGCCAATGCTGATCCTCAGCAAGAAACGCGCGCATTTCCTCGCCATCGGGTATCAGACCGAAGACGGGCGGCAGGAGGCGGTGCTGCTGAAAGTGGACAAGAAGGCGATCCGGGCCGTGCTGGTAAGCCTGGAGGCGCGCACGGGCTTGCGCGTGACATATATGGACGCCGAGGCGAGAAAGGCAGGCAAGGGATGAGCTGGGCGCTGGTGGTCGCGGCGCTGCTGGCATGGCAAGGCGCGGCTGGCGAAGAGGAGGATCTCGGCCAGCGGTTGCTGCGCGTGCGGCGGCTCTACATCGACCGTTTCGGGGGAGGCGAGGGGGCGGCTCAGATCCGCGACATGGTGATCGCCAGCCTGCAGCGCACCGGGCTGTTTGTGATTACCGAGAACCCGGACCGCGCCGACGCCGTGCTGCGCGGCTCGGCGGAGGACCTGGTGTTTACGGATGTGTTCCAGTCGGGGGAGGCGGTGGGGGCGAGGAGCAACGCCGCCGGCGGCCGCGGGACCAGCGTGCGCAACCGGGTCTACGGCGCCATCGGCGCGGGCGTCAACGACAGCGAGAATGTGCGCATCCAGGAGCGGAAGCACGAGGCGTCGGCCAGCGTGCGCATCGTGGCGCGGGACGGCGACGTGCTCTGGTCGACGACACAGGAGAGCCAGGGGGCGAAGTTCCGCTCCGCCAGCGCCGACGTGGCCGATCGCATCACACGGCAGTTGGTGGCCGACCTGGAAAGGATCCGCGGCAAGACGCCGCCGGATGGCGCCGGCCAGGCAAAGGAAGGGCCATGAGCGGCTCTCAGGCAGACAGAAAAGACTCTTCAGGTCTTTTTTCCCCGGTGCCGGGGCTTGCCGGGCTGGCTCCGGGAGTCCTGGATGATATAGTATGAAGGCCACAGGGAAGAGTCGTGCCTCCGCGAGACCCATCCGGCGCCCGTCAGCAGGCTCCCGGACGCCTGCCGTTGCGCGAGCACCGCGTGCGGGCGCGCGTGTCGCTCGAGGACATCATGACGGAGACCAAAATCAGCCGCCGGTTCCTCGAAGCGATCGAAGAGGGGCGCTACGAAGAGCTCCCCGGGGGCGTCTTCGCGGTGAGCTACATTCGCCAGTACGCCTGGATGACGGGCTACGACGCCGAGCTGATTCTGGATCACTACCGAAACCGGATGGAACAGCGCACGGAGGCCGAACCCGCCCGGCGGCAGCCGGCGGCGCGGTGGGTCCGGTTTTTCGAGTCGGCCTGAATCCGGCGGGGCAGCCTGCCGAACGTGGCGCCGGATTTTTCCTCAAGACCTACGGGATTTCACCGATGAGACGAGGGAGGAGCGGAGCGCGGCCCTGCAGCCGGGCTCCGCGGCAACGAGCATGAAAATCGACGACCGCAATGCGGCGAATCTGAACCCGGCGGGTCTGGACCGGACCCGCGCGGCAGAACTGGCGGAAACGCAGCAGGGGCAAAGGCCGGACAAGGCGAAGGACGCGGCAGTCGGCGGAGACCGTGTGGCCTTGTCGGATCTCTCGGCGCGGCTGCGCGAGCTGTCCGAGAGCGCCGCGGCTCGGCAGGCGCGCATCGAACGGCTGGCGGAGGAGTTCGCCGCCGGCCGGTACGAGCCGGATCCCGGGGCGGTGGCCGACGCCATGATTGCCGAGGCCGGACTGAACGAGGGGCGGGGCGGTGAATCCTGAGGGCGCCGGTCCTGCCTGCTGGCCCGAGCTCGCCGCGCGGCTGCACGCTGCGGCAACGCAGGCGAAGGCGGCGGCGCGCCTGGCGCCGCCCTCCGGGGCGGAGGCGCTGCTCGAGTCTCTGAATACGGTCAGCGCCTGCCTTTGTGAGGCCGAGCGGTTATGCCGGTCTGGCCTGCTGGAGCAGAAAGAGGAGTTCCGGCGCGAGCTGGAACAGTGGGCCGCGGATGCGCCCCTGTTGCGGGCTTGGGTGGGGGCCTCGGCGGCGTTGGCCGCAGGATGGGCGGCTGCCGCAGGCGTGGGCGCCGGATATGGTCCCGATGGCGGCCGCCCGGGACAGGCTCGCGGCGGAATCCGCGAATTGGGCTAGAGGGGCACACGATGGGCAACCTGTTTGTCAGCCTGAGGAACGCCGCCGGGGCGATGAAGGTCTTCGAAAGGGCCGCCGGGGTGGTGCAGTCCAATGTCGCCAACGCCTCCACGCCGGGCTACGCCAAACAGGTGCAGGTGCTCACGGCGATGCCCATGGACCTCGACCGCGGCCTGCCCGGAGGCGTGGCCTCCGGCGGCACGCTGAACCTGCGCAATGCCTACGCCGAATCCACCGTGCGGCAGCGGCTGTCAGCATCCGGCTTCGCCGACGAGCGCCGCGCACAACTCGAGCAGCTCGAGCCGCTCTACGACATCGGGGGCGACTCCGGACTGGGAGGCGCCATCAACCGGTTTTTCCAGTCCTTCGCCGCGTTGACCGTGGCGCCGAATGATCTGGCGGCCCGGCAGACGGTGATCGACCGCGCCGACTCGCTGGCCCGCGCGTTCCAATCCATGGCCAGCGGGCTGACGCAAGCGGCCCGCTCGGCCGAGCAGGCGCTCGAACAGCGCGTGGCCCAATTGAACCGCACCCTGGAGGAGATTGCCGGCATCAACTCGATCTTCCGCCAGGACTACCGCGCCCAGGACGATCCGGGATTGCAGGCGCGGCTGCACAACCTGCTCGAGGACCTCAGCGAGCTGGCCGACGTCACCGTGCTGCGCCGCGAGGACGGCACCGTGTCGGCCTACCTCGGCGGCCAGACCATGCTCACCAGCAGCGACCGCTTCTTTCCTTTGTCAGTGGACACGAGCAACCCCGGGCGCGTGGACCTGCTGGATTCGCAGGGCAACGTGATCACGGAACAGTTGAGCGGGGGACGCCTGCAGGCATTGGTCGACGTCCGCAACAACGTCCTGCCTGCCGAGCAGGCGCAGATCGACCGCCTGGCTCAGACGCTGGCCGACCAGGTGAACGGGCTGCTGCTGGCCGGAGCAGACCTGGGCGGCAACCCGGCCACGCAAGGGCTGTTCGCCTACAACGCCTCGCTCGGGGTGGCCCGGACGCTGTCGCGGACGTCCATGACCGCGGCGGAGCTGCCCGCCGCCGATCCCTTGGCGCCGGGCGGCAACGCGGTGGCCGTGCAGGTGGCCGAACTGGCCCAGGCAAAGCTCATCGACGGTTACTCCTTGGTCCAGTTCTATGCGGTGCGCGCCTCGGCCGCGGGACGCCTCATCGCCGAAGGCCGCGAGGCGGCCGGCGTGGCCGGACAGCTCGTGCAGCAGGCGCGACAGTTCCGCGAGGAGATCCAGCGGGTGAGCCTGGACGAGGAGGCGGTCGTCCTCATGCAAGTGCAGCGCGCCTATGAAGCGGCCGCCCAAATGATCCGCGTGCTCGATGAAATGACTCAAACGGTGCTCGGGCTGGTCCGTTAAGTAGACAGGAGCGCGCATGATCCGATCCCTCGACGCAGCCACCAACCGGTTTCTCGACGGCCTGAGAGACCTCAACGCCCGCATGGAACGCGCGCAGCGGCAGGTCGCCGGCGGCAAGCGGGTCGCCGCGCCCTCCGAAGAGCCGGACAGCGTTGTCAGCCTGGTCAGCGCCAAGGCCGATCTGGCGCGCCTGGATCAGATCCGCGCCAACCTCTCGCGGTTTCGCACCGAGGTCGACGGCGCCGAGGGCATGCTCCAGCAGGCCGTGAAGCTATTCGACCGCGTGCGCACGCTCGGCATGACGGGCGCCAGCGGCATTCAAACCGACGCCACGCGCCGCGGCATCGCCGACGAGATCCGGTCTTTGCTCGAGCGCATGATTGGCATTGCCAATACGCAGGTCGACGGCAGGTACGTGTTTTCCGGCAACGCCGATCAGAACCCCGCCTACGGGCTGGACTGGAGCGCATCGCCGCCGTGGGGCGCCTACCAGGGCGCGGCGGCGACGCGCGAGGCGATTCACCCGACCGGCGTGACGTTCCGCGTGTCCCTCGACGCCCAGTGGATCTTCGACAACGCGGACCCGGGCAAGAACGTCTTCGCTTCCATCGAGAACCTCCGGCAGGCGCTGCTGTCGGGAGACGAAAGCGCGATGCGCACCGCCCTGGAGCCGCTGGCCGATGTCGCGGCTCACCTCAATGCCGCCCTCATGTTCTACGGCAACGTGCAGACGCAGGTCGCCGAGGCCATCGAGACAACTTCGGCCATGTCGCTGCGGCTCAAGACGCAGATCGGGGGCATCGAAGACGCCGACCTCACCGAAGCCATCGTCGAGCTCCAGCAGATCCGCTTCACGCAGGAAGCCGCGCTTCAGGTGCGCGCCGCC
>Ga0129299_1002234_pt1 | contig 12877 bp, 7 predicted proteins | sample ConPoolayeCmetaG_FD_94477 | JGI IMG/M metagenome (GOLD analysis project Ga0129299, IMG submission 94477) | Hot spring microbial mat communities from California, USA to study Microbial Dark Matter (Phase II) - Cone Pool mat layer C metaG ... | reverse complement strand
TTATACGGCAGAAGGTTTTTATTATAAGACGACGGATAGTCAGAATACAAAATTAACGTTTATGTATCAATCGGATAAACTTGCCTATGATTGGGCGCATTGGGATATAAATAATCTGTCAAATGACAGGAATCCCATTTATCTTGGCGCAATGGACTGGGGTGCGCCTATAGGATTAAGTTATTTGTTTACAGGGATTCATTTTTCGGATGTTATAAATGTTTTAGCAGATAGTGGACCGAATTCAGTATGGACTGTTACCCTGACTGTCGTAGTAAGTAATTACACCGCTATGGGCTTTAACGTGGATTTGTATGGGGAAGCAGGGTATGTGCTGGAGAGTACAACACCAAATCCGCGTGTACACAGAACATTATGGTCGCCTGATGATTATTATACTTCTGCTGGTGGAATACCAGAGTATAGATTAAACGGACCAGAAGGGAGATCAGCAAGGGCAGATTGGTTTAGAACAGCGCCTGTTTCTGTTTCTATACCGGCAGGCATGAATACTTTAAACATTGACGTGACAGATCAATTTCTTGCCATTTTAGCTCATACTATTCCCCAGCACTATGGAGGAGGAGGATGGGAATTTGGGAATAGTTTAGGCTTTTATTTTAGGGGTGATGTTACCAGTACAGGACTTGCAAGGATAGTAGGTTCGCCTATTCTTAGAGTAGAACTTTTGAATCCATGGTATACTGCTGAGGCTAATTTGTCTGCGTTTACGGATCCACCTTTTACTGTAAGCGATGAGCCTAATGTATTTACCTATGGTGGAATTATTCAGTCTGATATTAACAGTCCAGCAGAAATTGTTTCTGCTTATGATAGAAAATTCAGCGCAATGGCATGGTCAAGCGCACTTCAGAAATATGTACTTTTTGGAGGAGTTGATAGCGTTAGAGCATTAAATGATACATGGCTTAATGATGGTGGGTGTGCCAATGACTGGAATATAGTTTATCCGCAGCAGAATCCTCCTGCTCGCTGGGGACATTGTATGGTTGAAGCAATGGAAGGTGTTTTGATATTTGGCGGTTTTGATGCCAATAATAAGCCATTAAATGATACGTGGTACTTTAATGGGGAAAACTGGCTGCAGGTATTCCCTGTTGATGGCGAGGTGCCACGGCCGCGAGGCGGTGCTGCAATGTGCAATATCAGCGCGTTTATAACTTTGTTTGGCGGTACAGATGGTAAGAGATATTTTAATGATACGTGGGTTCTTAGCGTGGCACAAACTAATGCAACATGGGTGAACATTGTTCCACAGGGTGAATTTGGAGGAGCATTAGCTCCTGCGCCAAGAGCGTTTATGTATTATAATAATTCAGGATCAAGTATGCGTATTTTTGGTGGCAGGACAGGACTTTTGCCTACTGGAGAAGATACTGATGGCGATTGGATTGATGACGGACTTGAATACGAACTTGGTGGTCCTGATGAAGGAAGAGATCCTCGTGCCAATGCGCTAATTACTTCCAGTGCTGCTTTAAATACTAATGCTGTAGAAAAATTACCGTATACATATTTACAATTTGGGCCGCCAACAGAACCGCTTGGGGCACAGTGGACGTGGCTGGCTGATTTTGAATCGCCGTCAACCAATATGACTCAGTTTGCGCAATTTGTTCCTCCTAATTATGTTACCTTTTTAAATTTGCCATTTGAAAATTTGCCGTTCCGTCAGTTTGTTGGTGGTTATTCTGCATCGTATCCTGATGAAATAAATAAATGGTACCATAAACATGCAATAGGTGATCCGCTTGATCCGCGTGATGTATGGGAATTAGGCATTCCTAGAGGTACGCCAGGTAATAATCTCGCTCCTTCCTATGCGTATTCTGGGAGATGGTGCTGGGGGACTTCACTTGGTGGTTCATATCCTAATAATGCAATTATGGAACTTTATACGCCATTATTTAGTTTGAGCAGACCTGCAAGCAGTCCACCATCAACAGATCCATCCAACTTGAACGAATATTTCCTTGTGTTTCATGAGTGGTTGGATCTTGCCGATCCTAATGATTTTGTGAGAATAGAAGCAGTACGGCCTAAAACAATGGCAGATGTTGTTACGCGTGTTTCCGGTGTTGGCAAGCCGCCTATAACAATACTTCCCAATAGAAATAATTCAGCGAATACTACCGGTGAATGGCGAAGAGTGATTGTGCCGCTGGAGCCTATTGCTAATGAGACAAATCTTTACTTGAGATTTGTGCTTCAGACCAGCAGTAGTGGAGTAGCAGGCGGCTGGTATATTGATGATTTTGCTATAATTCAAGGTGGGTTGATTTACGGGACAAATGCAACTGCCGGAATGAAAATGTATCTTTTAGGAATAAATGGAACTAATCCTGTTAAAGTGACTACTACGGGGACAGATGGTGCGTTTGGTTTTAACTTGCTCCCTTCCGGTAATTATAAAGTTGTTGCCGGTAATGGAGGTGCAGAGGGTGTTTTTGTTGGAGGCGCAGGATGGACTCAGTGGGTTGTTGGATTTGAAGTAACTCCTATAATTGTTGATATAAGAATCAATAGTCCTGCCTTGCTAACATGGAATGCCGTGCCCGGGCTTACTTATGAAGTTCAAGTAGCAACACCAGAATCAATTATTACTGCAAATCCATGGACTAAATTAGCTGAAGTTACAGCTTCAAGCAGTGTGGCTTCATATGTTGATCTGATGTCTGAAACGACGAGATCACGTTTTTATAGAATTGTATTGAAATATTAATAATTAAAAATGTATTTTTGATGGCAAGCTATTTGTTACTTGTATTGTAAATATAAAATTGACAATGCCCTTTATTCAGTTATAGATTTACTTCGTTGCCATATTGGGGCAGGAGGTATTAGATGAAGAAAATATTAAAAATAACGTTTCCGTTGATAGGAATAGGAATAATTTCATTAGTGGTTTCGTGTGATGATAAATGGGAAAAAGGTGGTGACTTTAATACAAGTCAGGGGGCAGGTATAAACGTTAATTTTTCGGGAGTATACAGGGCAAGAACAAGCGGAGCGCCACTTGTCCCTGCAGGTGATGAAGCGGAAATAACAAGGCTTATTATAACTCAGATAGGCAATACGATAGAAGTTCGTGATGACTATAACAAACTTTATACAGGTTATATTGGTTCTCCGGGGGTAATGTCGCCCAGCAGCAGTGGAAGTTATCCGGCAGGAGCTACGATGCTTCAAGCGCAAATTAATTTTACGAATAATAAAAATGTGGATTTTGTAGGAGTAATAAGAGCTGTGGCTGTTGATGATGTTACCTCATTAACTACTGTTAATAGTTCTGGAACTACTCAATCAACAAATATAAATGTTACTGTTACGGAAACTATTGGTGGGGAAACAACAGAAGTGAATATTTCTAATGGATCATCTAACACGATATCAACAGTAGAAGAACATACTTATGTAATTACTGAAGCGAATACCCAGTATGTTCTTGAGGGGAATTGGATACGGTATCACTTTGATGATGTCATTTATATTAATGCAATTGCACCGGCATCTGGTGGAAGTTTTTAATACTTAAGTCTTTGTAATAGGATAGATTGTGTTTTAGTAAAAAGTCTTTTTATCAAACTTATGAACCTCCCTGAAGAATTTGACAAGCTTGACAGCCCTAAACGTTATCCATGGTTATTCCTCATATTATTACTTATATTAATTATAGTAATTGTTACGTATACAAAAGAAACTGGGCAAAAGGCTAAAGGGGGAAAAACTGTTACGACAAAAAAAAATGAACCTTCAGAGAGATATGTGAGTAAAAATGTTTCTGCAGATGATTCTTCTGTTATAAAAAAAGAACAGATTCAAGTTAAAAGTAATTTACAGCCAAAGTTACGGCAGGGAACAGATGCTGCTGCGAATCTTAAATTAGCACAACAACTGGAAGCGCAGGGCAAATTAAAGGAGGCGCGCGAAAAATATCTTGAATTGCTCCCCTTACTTAAAGACCCCAGGAGTATTTCAGAATGTGAAGAAAGACTGGGCAAAATTAATATTGCCCTTCTTGTTTCTAAGTTGCCGATGGAAGAAAAGGTTAGTTATACAGTTCAGAAAGGCGATGCCCTACAAAAAATTGCCAAAAAGTTTGGAACAACTGATGAATTGATAATGGCACAGAATAATTTAAAGACAAATGAAGTTTTAAGGGTTGGAGAGAAACTGACAATATTAAAGGGAGTTTTTACCATAGAGATAAGTAAAAGCAGAAATGACCTTCTACTTAAATTAAACGGCAAATTTTTTAAGAGATATTTGGTTGGAACTGGTAAGGGAGGCAAGACTCCGACAGGCAGATTTGTCATTACAACTCAGAAAGAAAAAAATCCCACATGGTGGAAAGATAACAAGCCGATCCCTTTCGGGCATCCTGATAATATACTTGGGACGCGCTGGATGGCAATTAAGGCTGTGGGTGATACGCCTGAAGTACGGGGATACGGGATTCATGGTATATGGGATGAGTCCAGCATAGGTAAAGCGGAAAGTGCAGGCTGCATAAGAATGCGTAACAGGGATGTTGAAGAGCTTTTTATGTTAGTACCACCGGGGACAGAAGTTATAATCTACGATTGATTTTTTCTTTTTTCTTGCGTAACTTACCTATCTGCCTTTCAAAGAAATGGAAAATGTTTTTTTAAATATATAGAAGATAATACAAATGGGGAAGATGCAAATGCATACTTATCGGACACATACTTGCGGAGAGTTAAGAAAAAGCGACACGAGCAAAATAGCACGTCTTTCTGGCTGGGTCTTCAGGAAAAGAGATCATGGCAGCTTGCTTTTTATAGATTTACGTGATCACTACGGAATAACACAGATAGTGGTACAGCCTGATAAAGATTTTTTTGAGCTTTGTACTGGTTTGCGTCTTGAAAGCGTTGTTACTTTTACCGGTAAAGTTTGTTCTCGTTCACCTGAAACGATCAATCCAAGTTTGCCAACAGGAGAAATAGAATTGGTTGCAGAGTCAGTTAATATTGCAAGTATGGCAGACCCCTTACCGTTTTCTATTTCTGCTGGTGAAGAATTGCCCGAAGAATTAAGGCTTAAATATCGTTATCTTGATCTACGGCAACAGGAAATTCATAACAGAATAGTATTGCGTTCGGATGTAATTGCGCATATGCGGATGACAATGAGATCTCTTGGTTTTCGTGAATATCAAACGCCAATTTTGACCAGCAGTTCCCCTGAGGGGGCACGCGATTATCTGGTACCAAGCCGGGTACATCCTGGTAAGTTTTATGCTTTACCGCAATCACCACAACAGTTCAAGCAATTATTAATGCTTGCAGGATTTGATAAATATTTTCAGATTGCGCCATGTTTTAGAGATGAAGATGCAAGGGCAGATCGTTCGCCGGGTGAACATTATCAACTTGATATAGAAATGTCTTTTGTGGAACAGGATGATGTGTTTAAAGTTGTAGAAACAGTGCTTTATGAAGTCTTCAGCCGCTTTGGCGGGAATAAGTTGCTGGATAATCCACCGTTCAAACGTATAGCTTATAAAGATGCGATGTTAAAATATGGATCTGATAAGCCTGACTTGCGTATTCCAATAGAAATAAAAGATGTTACAGAGATATTTAAAAATTCAGGGTTTAATGCCTTTCGCAAAATTATAGAAAAGAAAGGTGTTGTGAGGGCTATTCCGGTAAGGAATATAGCGGATAAACCTCGGAGTTTTTTTGATAAACTTGTTGAATATGCGCAATCAATAGGAGCTGGGGGACTGGCATACCTCGTGTGGGAGGGAGGTGTGGTGAAAGGACCTATTGCTAAATTTTTGAAAGATGAAGAACTAATTCAGATTAAAACCAAGTGTGCCGTTTCTGATAATGACGTGGTATTTTTTGTATGTGATATAGAAAAAATGGCTAATAAAATTGCCGGTGATATTCGTATTAAACTGGGAAAAGATTTAGATATTATTGAGAAGGATGTTTTCAGGTTTTGCTGGATAGTTGATTTTCCAATGTTTGAATTTGATGAGGAAGCCAGACAAATTACCTTTTCTCATAATCCATTTTCCATGCCACAGGGTGGGATGGAAGCTTTAGTGGAACAAGATCCGTTAAATATTCTTGCTTATCAGTATGATATTGTGTGTAACGGCATTGAGCTGGGCAGTGGTGCTATTAGGAATCATCGTCCTGATATTATGATAAAGGCATTTGAGATCGCTGGCTATGCTAAAGACGAAGTAGAAAAACATTTTCCGGCATTATTGAATGCATTTCGGTACGGTGCGCCACCTCACGCAGGCATTGCGCCCGGTATTGACAGGATTGTAATGATGCTTACCGATCAATCTAATATACGGGAAGTTATAGCGTTTCCCATGAATCAACGAGCGCAGGATTTAATGATGAATGCTCCTAATACAGTTACTGAAAAACAATTGCGGGAATTGCATATAAAAATAAATCTTCCGGAAGAAAAGCGTCCATGAACAATTATCCCTGGCTATAAATAACAAGAACCAACTGTATACCGGCAAAAACTGAATAAAGTGAAGAAACATTTATGGAAGTTATTGCTGAAAGTTTTTATGTTATAATTTTACACTAACTGGATTATTTATAGGCGATTCAATTTCTGTTCTATTAAGGAGGTTTTTTATTCTAATAGTCCCTTTTTGTACGTCGTCGGGTCCTATATAGATGGCATGAGTAAATTGTTTTGTACCTGCGCGGCTAAAGAAATTTCGTGCTTTTTCACAATGCAGGGCTAAATCTGTTATAATTTTTTCTTTGCGGTAATGAAGGGCAATTTTTATAGCCACAGGTTTCTGTTCTTCTGACATGTATGAAATTGCAATAGCACATTTTTGCGGGGGAGTCTTCTGGTCGTTGGCATGCAGAGCTGAGATAATTTCACTGATCACAACATCTCCAAACCCCATTCCCACACCGCCAGCCTTTTTGCCTCCCATTTCGGCTAGTAAATTATCGTAACGTCCTCCTCCAAATATAGCACGAAACTCTCGTTTTATGTCAAAACATTCAAATACAATACCAGTATAATAAGACAATCCTCTTATGACAGATATATCAAATTTAAGAAATGGGCTTATCCCGTAAATTGAAAGGTAGTTCTGGAATTCGTTAAGTATTTGAATTGAAGCGGCATCATTGCCGGCAATATTTGCGGCATCTTCCAATGATTTTATTTCCATAAGCTGTAAAACTTTTGAAGATAAATTTTCCGATAAGCCACCTTCACAAAGCATTTTTTTGATTTCAGAAATTTCCATTTTGCCGAGTTTGTCTAAAGCCAGAAATGTCATGCGATGGTATTCAGGAGGAATGCCTGTTTTTATTAAAAGGTCAGAAAGCAGCATTCTGCTGTTGTAATGAACTCGCACTGTTTCGTGAGTGAAACCCAGTTGCTGAAGAGCATAAATTGCAGTAGAAATTATTTCTGCTTCAGCCAGTGTTGATTCTTCTCCGATTATATCAAGATTCCACTGGTAGTGTTCTCTTTTTCTGCCTTTCGTCATGCGCTCATAACGAAAACATTGAGCTATGGTATACCATTTGAGAGGCAATGACAACGAATTTTGTTTTGCTGCTATCATTCTTGCGAGAGTTGGTGTCATTTCGGGCCGTAGGGCAAGTTCGCGTCCACTTTTATCTATGAATGTGTATATTTGTTCGGTTATTTCTTCGCCGCTTTTACGCTTGAGGGTATCAAGCGATTCCACCACACAGGAATCATAGGCTTCAAATCCTGAAATTTCAGATGCTTGTCGCCATGCAGAGAATATTCTGTCACGCAAGCGCATATCTTCGGGATAAAAATCCCTCATCCCGCGTGGTGGATTATGTGAAAATGTATTGTTCATAGATAATAGAAATAAGCTTAAGGCGTACTTGCTATTTTTTCCTTCATTATTTTTCCGGCTTTGAATTTTACAACCTTTCTAGGGGGGATAGGAACAGCTATTTTGGGTTTTCTTGGGTTGCGGCCAATTCTTGGTTTACGCGTATATACCTGAAAAACGCCAAAGTCTCTGAATTCAATAGTTTCTCCTCTGGCTAGGGCTTCAGTAATATAGTCAAGAGTTTTCTGGATGACTTTATATACGAGTTGTTGATTGATTTTTAACTCATTTGCTATTCGTACTACTAATTCGCGCTTTATCATTGTCAGCACCTCCTTCTGCATATATGTTTAAATGCCCTGGACCGTATGCAGATTGTCGGTCTTTTCCCCTTCTTCTTTTATTATGTTAAGAATTGTTTCCGGTGTTTTTGAAATATTTTCAAGTATGAAATTTGCTGAATCACGCCGCTTTATTTCCACTTTATTTGACGCTAGATTTTTTTCTCCGATAACCACGCGGAGGGGGAAACCTACTAGATCTGCATCCTTGAATTTTACTCCTGGCCTTTCATCTCTATCATCAATAATTGTATCAACACCTGCTTTTTGGAGTTCTGCTGATAGATCTTTAGCTATGGTTATTGTTTGTTGATGGTGTATGTTTAGTGGTAATATTACTACTTGATATGGAGCGACAGAAAATGGCCATATGATGCCATCCTTATCGTGTAATTGTTCAATTATAGCTTGCAATGTTCTTGTTACTCCGATGCCATAACAACCCATTATTATTGTGTTTTGTTGACGGTTTTCGTCGAGGTATATAGCCCCTAGGCTATCAGTATATTTTGTTCCTAGTTTGAATACATGTCCCACTTCTATTCCGCGTTTTTCATGCATAGGCTTTCCGCATTTTGGACATAGATCCCCGTCTTTTACTGTTGATATATCAATGTATTCTTTAATCGTTGCATCGCGTTCCAGATCAACATGGAGGATATGGGCATCTTTTTTATTTGCACCTGTTATACCACCTTTTATTCCTTTTAATCCTATGTCGCAATAGACAGGGATAGACAATCCCAATGGGCCCGCAAATCCTGCCGGAGCACCTGTAACCTGTTGTATAGTTGTTTCATCTGCCAGTGCGATACTGGAAGCATTAATTTTGCGTGCCAGTTTATGTTCGTTTATATCTCTATCGCCTGAAACCAACACTGCCACTGGCTTGTTATCAGCTATGTAGATGATGGTTTTAATTAACTGTTCCGTTTTACAGTTAAGAAATGCAGAAACCTGGTTTATTGTACTATGTCCAGGTATATTGACTAATTCGCATGGTTTGACTGGGTTTTCCCATATTTTTGGAGCTGGTTGAGCCCGCTCAGCCTTTTCAAGGTTAGCTGCATAGGAACATGATTCGCATTCTACTATTCCATCTTCTCCGCTATCAGCAATTACCATAAATTCATGTGACCAATTACCTCCCATCGCGCCGGTGTCAGCTTCTACGACTTTGGTACGTAACCCACACCTTTTGAAGATACGGACATAGGCTTTATACATTGCTTCATAGCTTGCATCGGCTGCTTCCCATGTGGTATCAAAGCTATATGCATCTTTCATTATAAATTCTTTAGCACGCATTAATCCAAAGCGTGGCCTTATTTCATCTCGGAATTTTACCTGTATTTGATAAAAGGTTTTTGGGAGTTGTCTGTAAGAACGTAGTTCAGCTGCTGCCAGGCTGGTAACGATTTCTTCATGTGTGGGCCCAAGTACATATTCTTTTTTTTGTCTATCCTGCAATTTGAACATAACATCCCCCATGGAGATATATCTTCCCGTTTTTTCCCATATTTCTTTAGGGTGGAGGGCGGGCATAAGGATTTCCAGTGCACCTGCATTGTCCATTTCTTCGCGAATTATATTTTCTATTTTTTTTAAAACACGAAAACCGAGTGGTAAAAAGGTATAGAGTCCACCACCAAGTTTACGTATTAATCCTGCACGCAACATTAGCTTATGGCTGTCAATTTCAGCTTCCTGTGGATCTTCTCTTAATGTAGGAATAAAAGTTTGAGTCCATTGCATAGAAAACATCCTTTTATTTATATTTGACTCTACGTCAAAAGTTTATGCAAGAGAAAATTATTACTTTGTTTGTATTTTATAAATAATCTTTAAAATCTGCAATTAAACGAGAATCCTCATATCTTAATGGTATTGCTTTTACAATATTATTTATTTTTATATTTTTGTCAGGAATCTCAATGTAAACGTATTCTTCTGACCAACCTTCGGAACCTTTTTTATTTGTTTTCTCTATGAGAACATTGACAGTTTTTTTTATAAATTTTTCGGCAAATTCTCTTTGTTTTTCCTGGCTTAATGCCAGAAGCTTTTTTACTCGCGTTTTTATCACAGAGGGATGAACCCTGTCATTCAATTTGCTTGCTTTTGTTAATTGACGCAGGCTAAAGGGGAATACATGTATGTTACTGAATGGGAGGAGGGAAATTAGGTTATAAGTTGCTTCAAATGCTTTATTGCTTTCGCCTGGGAACCCTGCTATAACATCTGTTCCAAGCCCTATATTTGGTATATATTCTATGATTTTTTCTATTGCTCTACGATAATCCAGGGAGGAGTATCGTCTATTCATAGCTTTTAATATTTCATCATCACCGCTTTGCAGGGGTATATGTATGTATTTACACAATTTTTTTGATGATGTGAAATAATGGAAAAGTGGATATTCTATTGTAGAAAGTTCAATAGAGCTTAATCGTATTCGTTCTATTCCCTGAATTTTTTCTATTCCTTCCAGCAGATGAATGAGATTTTTGTTTTCATAATTATAAGTTCCTATATTTGTTCCTGTAATTACTATTTCCTTGAAGCCATTATCTGCCATTTTTTTTGCTTTACTCATTATTTCGTCATAGGGCAAACTACAAGCGGGACCACGAGCATAGGGAACAATACAATAGCTACAGAAAAAATTACAACCATTTTGTATTTTTAACAGTGCTCGTGTGTTTTCAAAAAAAGGCAGTAAACTTTTCTTTGCACATGATGCTGTTTTATTATTGGCCAGAATAAGAGGTATTTTATATTTATCTTTCTGGCTTATAACCATATCAGCTCCCATTTCATGCAATTTTGCTGCCGGGACAACTTCAGCAGTACATCCTGTGATTACAATTGTAGTTGATGGATAGGCTGATTTAATTTTTCTTACAGTTCGCAAGGATTCTGATTCGGCTTTTGCTGTTACCGAACAGGTATGTATGACACATACGTTGGAGGAACTACCAAAAGGTACTATTTTATACCCTGCGGAAATAAAAGATGAGGCAATTTCTGCGGTTTCTGCCTGATTGAGGCGGCAGCCAAACGTTTTGAAAGAAACTTTTGGTTTTTTAGTATTTAAATCAACTGAAACGCATTGTTTATCGCGGTCAGAGGTCATAATTTATTAAGTAGAAACAGCGCCGTTTGAGGCGTTACTTACAAATCTTGCATACCGTGATAAATAGCCTTCCTTTATTCTGGGTTCAAACGGCTTTTGCTCTTTTCTCCTTTTTTCTATTTCCGATAGGTCAATGACTGCTTCAAGTGTTTTTGCAATTATATCAATTTTTATAATATCACCGTCCTTCAGAAGACCTATTAATCCACCTTCTGCAGCTTCAGGCGATACATGACCAATGCATGCTCCCCGTGTCCCGCCGGAAAAGCGTCCGTCGGTGATTAAAGCGACTGATTCGCCTAATCCTTGTCCCATTATATATGAGGTTGGTGCGAGCATTTCCTGCATGCCAGGCCCACCTTTTGGTCCTTCGTATCTTATTACTACCACATGACCTGGTTTTACTTTTCCTGCGAGGATCCCTTCGCATGCTTCTTCCTGTGAATTGAATATTATCGCTTTACCTTCAAATTTTAGCATGCTTGGTGCTACTCCTGCTTTTTTGACTACAGCGCCTTCCTCGGCAAGGTTCCCCTTTAGTATGGTAAGACCGCCGTCAGCAGAGTAGGGATTGTCAAGTGGGCGTATTACGTTGTTATCTTTTACCTGTGCCTTACGGATGTTTTGCCATATTGTTTTGCCTGTTACAGTTATAGCATCTTTGTTTATCAGGTTAGGTATTGCTGAGATACGGTTTAATATAGCACTTACGCCGCCTGCCTTATCAACGTCTTCAATATGGTAACTTGATGATGGAGCAACTTTACAAATATTTGGACATTTTGATGATATGATATTTATCCGTTCTAAATTATAAGGTATTCCAGCTTCTCTGGCTATCGCCAGCCCATGTAATATTGTGTTTGTACTGCCTCCCATTGCCATATCAAGGGCAAAAGCATTATCAAGAGATTTTTCTGTTACGATCTGGCGGGGTAGTGGACCGCCTGCTAATGCCATTTCAACTATTCGCTTTGCTGCTTTCCTATAAAGTTTATTTCTTGCAGGATCTTCTGCCAGTATAGTCCCGTTTCCTGGCAAGGAGATACCGATGGCTTCACAAAGACAATTCATGGAATTAGCTGTAAAAAGACCTGCACAGGATCCACAACCAGGGCAAGCTGATTCCTCTATTTCCTGGAGTTGTTCAGAAGTGATATTTCCTTTTTTATACGCGGCGACACCTTCAAATGCGCTTATCAGGTCTAATACTTTGCCGTCTTTTGTTTTTCCAGCTTTCATTGGTCCGCCGCTGACCAGGAGGGAAGGTATATTTGTTCGTAATACCCCCATGAACATTCCAGGGATAATTTTGTCGCAGTTAGTGATACAAATTAAAGCATCAAAACAATGTGCTTTTGCCATTGCTTCCACTGAGTCTGCTATTAATTCGCGGCTGGCAAGAGAGTATTTCATTCCTGAATGTCCCATGGCTATTCCGTCGCATATGGCGATGGTATTGAATTCAAATGGTATGCCACCCGCTTTGCGTATATATTTCTTTATATATGCGGCTACTTTATTTAAGTGTAC
>Ga0129299_1002233_pt1 | contig 12878 bp, 9 predicted proteins | sample ConPoolayeCmetaG_FD_94477 | JGI IMG/M metagenome (GOLD analysis project Ga0129299, IMG submission 94477) | Hot spring microbial mat communities from California, USA to study Microbial Dark Matter (Phase II) - Cone Pool mat layer C metaG ... | reverse complement strand
GCGCTCGATGCGGAAGCCGCCGATCGTCGTTCCGGGTCCGATCACGGCCGCCGGCACCTCGACCGGCGTCTGACAGGAGGGGCAGGGGATGCGGGTCCCGGCATGCGCGGCCTCGATTTCCAGACGCGAATCGCATTTTCCGCAATGGAACGTGATCAGCACGGCCGGCTCTATATCACAAAACCGCCGTCCGATCACGGCCTTGCGCGGGGATGGACGGCCGACGGCGGTTTCGGATATACAGCCGGGAACGAGGTATATCCGCATGCCCATCGAATTCAGTCGCGAGCGTTGGGAAGTTGTCCTGGAAAACAACCGCCGTTGGTGGCGGAGGGAACTGGGGCGGCCGCTGCTGCAGATCGCGCTGAACGGGCTTCCGCCCGACCGGCCCGAGCCGGCGACGCCGCGCGTGTCCAAGGCGACGACGGCCTATGACCTGCGCTATTCGCCCGAACAAATCGCGGACCGGTGGGACTGGGAACAATCGCGGGTGCGGTGGATCGGCGACGGTTTTCCGCACGTGTGGCTCGATTTCGGCGCGGGCGCGCTGGCGGCGTTTCTGGGCGGCGAGGCGCGGCCCGGCCTGGAGACGATCTGGTTCTACCCCGGCGAGCACGAGGGCCGCGCGCTCACGGAACTGCGCCTCCCGTTCCGTCCGGACAACCCCGTGTTGCAGCGGGTCGCGGACATCGGCCGCGCCGCGGGCGAGCGATGGCAGGGCCTCGTGCAGGTCGGCATGACCGACCTCGGCGGGACGCTCGACGTGCTCTCGACCTTTCGTCCCGGCGAACGGCTGCTGCTGGACCTCTACGACGATCCGGAAAACGTCAAACGACTGGCCTGGGAGATTCACGAAGCCTGGTTCCAGGCGTATGACCTGCTGGACGGCGTGCTGCGCCCGCCGAATCCCGGCTGCTCCAGTTGGCCCGGCTTGTTCTCGGAGTGCCGCAGTTACATGCTGCAATGCGACTTCGCCTACATGCTCGGCCCGGACATGTTCGACGAGTTCGTGAAGCCGGAACTCGCCCGCGCCTGTGAACGCCTGAAGGGGCGGGCCTTCTACCACCTCGACGGCGTGGGCCAGTTGCCGCACCTTGACTCGCTGTTGAGCATCGAAGCGCTCGACGGCGTGCAGTGGATTCCCGGAGCGGGGCAGCGGCCGGTGGAAGAGTGGCCGGACGTATATCGGAAAATCCGCGACGCCGGAAAACTCATCCAGGTGTTCGGCACGCCGCGCACGCTGGATACGCTGGCGCGACAGCTCGGATCGGCGGAGTCCATCGTCATCATGATGGGCGGCAACGTCGCCGACGAGGCGGAGTACCGCGCCTGCGTGAAGAAATACGGCGGCGAATGAACGTTGCACCGGAGCAGGGGACGGCGAAGATGAGACGAACTAGTCGTCTAATTAATGTCCTGACCTGTTCGCAACATGCTCGTTCCCTGCGGCGCGAGCAAGCTCGCGCCCTACAACACTGCAATGTAGGGCCTCCGCTTGTCGAAGACCCGCCGTAGCCCGAAGGGCGAAGGCGGGCTGAGGCCGCGACACCGTCAACGAGCATGTCGGGACTATGTGACCACTTATAACGGCAATGAGCATCGAAGAAGAATATCCGGATGTATTACAGAACATCGAGTTTCGGGTAATCCGTCTGTACCGGGCGCACCCGGAAATGACCGATTACGCGGTTCTTCGTATCTACGAAGCGCTCGCGCAGCTCTATTCGGCCGAGATGACCGGTCGGCCCCCCAAGCCCATCGAAGCCGAGGGACTGGAGGCGGAGTTGTTCGAGGGCGTCAAACAGATGTGCGAGTTGCGGCTGGGACGCGCTTCCTTGCCGGCCGATCTCGATGTGGAAGAGGGGACGGAATTCGAGCCGATCGAGGTCGAGACCCTGGTTCGATGCCTGAAGCGGTTGGTGAATTCGGTGTCCCACTGGACGCGCCTGGGCGGCCGCCAGGGGTACTTGAATTTCGTGTCGGAGTTTGTCGTCTGACGCCTCGGCGCTGTGCGCGCTTCAGCGCTCGGCGCCACAGTTCGATCTTGCGTTTCCGCGTCAGCGCGGCGCAGGCGGGGCTGGTGGACGGAAGTCGGATGTAGTCCAGGCCGTCGAACGGCGCGCGGCCCAGCCGGTCCCGGAAGAAGCGGAGAAACCAGCGTTCCGCGCCGCCGCCGTTGAACACGATGCGCCGCAGCCGCGGCGCCCGTTTCAACAGACCCTCGATGTCGTTGGGAGTGACGCTCGTCGGAACGATGTCGGAATCGAGACTGCCGGGACGGCGGCAGCGGGCGACGACATCCCACACGGCCACGCGCGCGGCGCGCAGCCGCGCGACGCGGTCGGGGTAGGGGCGGTCGGGCCCGGCGTCGAAGATCGCGCCCATGGCCGGCCAGAAGGCGTTGCGGGGATGCGCATAGTACTGCCGCCGCCGCAGCGACTCGGCGCCGGGCATCGAGCCGAGGATCAGCACGCGCGCGTCGGCGCGAAACAGTGGGGGAAACGAACGCCGCAATGCCCGGTCTTTCGGCGCGGCCATGGCCGGCGATCAGGGCTGGCGTCGCGGGGGCCGCTGGAGCCGCGGCGCCGGCGGCACCGCCGGCGCGATCCCTTCGCCGGACGGCGGGCCGGCCTGGCGGAAGGCCTCCACCAGCACCAGCAGAAAGCCCTTGGCCATCATCAGTTCGCCGGCCGGCGCGCTGGGGTGCAGTTCGGCCGGGTCCACGGAATACTCGGGCGCGAAGACGTTGCCCGCGCGGAAATCGTCGCTGAGAATCGCGCCGAGGTCGTACAAGGGGGCCTTTCCGCGGTACCGCGCGCGAATCGCCTCGCCGAAGGCCGCGGATTTCTCGTTGTTCGCGGCGAACTTGGGGCCTGAAAAACCGCTGGTGACGTAGATTACGCGCGCGTTCGGAAAGTCGCGCTGCAGGGCGTCCATCGCATCCCCGTAAGGTTTGGCGTCCTCGGGACGGGCGGTATGGAAGAAGATCACGACAGCGTCCACTTGTCGGCCGAAGTTGTGGGGCGCCTGGCGCATCAGGGTGTCCGTTTCCTCCACGCGTTTGCCGTGCGGCCAGTAGGTGCAGAGGAAATGGACGAAATTCGACTTCTCGAAGGCGTCGGCCGGAATCGCGCTCAGGTCGCCGCCGGCTTTGAAGACGTCGTATCGCGCGTAGGTTCCGGGAAACTTGAGCTTGGGATTCTCCTGTTCGAGCCGCCGGAACCCGTTCATCAAATTGAGTCCGAAGGAACGGCTGGCGAACAGGATTTTCTTGCCCCGCAGCGCCTCGACCTCGGCCTCCGTGATCCGGTCGAAGCGCTCGCGGATCGCCTGCGCGTTCACGTAGGGCGCTTCCGCGCTTCGCGCGGCCTGCGGCGCGATGCCGGCAACCAGCGCGGCTAGGCCCAGTCCGCGCGCGGCGTCACGCAGGAGCGCCCGATGGCGCGACGGTATTTTCATGAACCGCACCATAGCACGGACGCGACGTCGCCGCAATCGGCGCGCGGCGAAAATGAATGTCGGAGATCGCCGAAAACGGTTAGACTGGGCTGGGTGAACGAGGCATGCACAACCGGCGGCGCGGCGGACTTCGATCAGCTCACGCCCGATGTCGTGATTGACGCGGTGGAAAGCGCACTTGGCGCTCCCTGCACCAATGTCTGCCGTCCGCTCAACAGCTACATCAACCGGGTGTACGAGACCCAGCGGGCCGACGGCGCCGCGGTGATCGTCAAGTTCTATCGCCCGGGCCGATGGAGTCCGGACGCCCTGCAGGACGAGCATGATTTTCTCGCCGAGCTCGCGGCGGAGGAAATCCCGGTGGTGCCCCCGCTGGCCGGACCGGAGGGCGCGACGCTGCATCGCCGGGGGCCGCTGTATTATGCGTTGTTTCCGAAAAAGGGCGGGCGGGTGCTCGACGAGCCGGCGGGCGCGGAATGGGAGGAGCTGGGCCGGCTGATCGCGCGGGTGCATATCGTGGGGGCGCGCCGGCGTCCGCGCGACCGCGTCGTCGCGGACCCCCGGCGGCTGACCGCGCAGCAGGTCGAGGCGATCCTGGCCGCCGGGGTCGTGCCGCCGGATTGCGCCGGGGCCTACGAGTGCGAGGCGCGCGCCCTGATCGAGCGCATCGCGCCGCTTTTCGACGGTCTGGAGACGATCCGGATTCACGGGGATGCGCACCGGCAGAACGTCATTCGGCGCCCCGGCGAGGGGCTGTTCTTGATAGATTTCGACGACATGGCCGTCGGGCCGCCGGTGCAGGATTTGTGGATGTTCCTGCCGGGTCGGCCGGCGGAGGCGCGCCGGGAGGCGGAGGCGCTGGAGTCGGGGTATAGCACGTTCCGCGATTTCGACCGCCGGACCTGGCGGCTGGTGGAGCCCTTGCGCGCGATGCGGTTCGTTCATTTCGCGGCGTGGTGCGCGCGGCAGGCGGCGGACGGCGGTTTCGCGCGCCTGGCGCCGGGCTTCGGCAGCTCGGAATACTGGCGGTCCGAGATCCGGGAGCTGCGCAAGCAGCGGACGGAGATTGAAGATGCGCTTTCGGAGTGAATCGCCGAGAGGACGATGGAGGATGCGCACATGGCGCTGACCCTGGTGGGGGAACATCCGCTGGCGGTCCCGCCGCCGGGCGGACGGCCGTGCCGCATCGCGACCCTGTTCACCGGAGAGGCCGCGCTGGTGACGGCGGGGGCCAGCCATGCCGAGCAACGGATTCTGTTTTCGGAATGGATGAACGCGCGGCGCCGGGCGGCCGGCGCGCCCCCCTGGACGCCGGACGAGGAGCAACGGGCGTGGGAAGGCGCCGTGGATTTGATCGTCGAGCCGCCCTTCATCCAGATTCGACCCGATCCCGACCGCATGGCCCTGGCCTACGAAGCCGAGCGCCTGCTCCAGGAGCTCGACGGGATCACCGCGCTGAACATCCGGTTTCTGCACGTTCGCCACGCGGCGGTGCGCGCGGCCATTCGCGAGCGGGGCGATTACTGGCGGATTGCGCCGATGCCCCAGTCGCCGAAAGAGATCGCGGCGATGATCGAGCGTTCGCGCATCGCGATCGGCGGCGAGCCCATCTACTACTATAACCCGGTCACGGGCACCCGTTACCTGACGGCGGAGCGGTTTGCGGCCCTCGGCGCGATGGACGACGCGGCGCTGCGTCGCCATCTCGCGGAAATCGGCGCGTACGCGCGCCGCCGGAACGCGCAGAACGAGCCGGAGCTCGAGTTCTTCGAAGCCGGCGGACGGTTCGCGTGGGATCTGCCCGCGGATTTCGACTGGAATGCCCTGGATTCGGCCGCGTTGCGCGAGACGCATCGCCGCCTGGCCGAACGGTTCGTCGGCGCGACGCCCATCCATCTGCGCGCGGACGCGCCCGACAACCCGCACTGGCTGAAGCATATGTTCACCGCGCTGATGGGACAGCGCGCCGATCAATGGTCGGAGGACGTGCTGGGCGGCGTGACGCCGGAGTTCTTCCTGCAAATCCGCTGGCTGCCGGGCGCGCGGATTGACCAGGGGGAGCTGATGCTGGACCCGATCTTCGCGCAGGCGGAAGACCGCCCGGAGGACTCGACCGTCGCGGAGTGGTGCGACGAAAACGTCAAGGGCTTCATCTTCAACTATGTTCGCGAGTTCGGCAACCTGGAGTACGTCAACATCGGCAACCTCTCGCCCGCGGTGCGGCGCCACGAGCGCGTCGGCGGCCACCAGGCCTATTTCGCGGAGGTGAAACACCGGGGCGATCCGCGCCCGGTGCTGCGCATTCTGCGCCTGCAGAAGTGGGACATCCATCAACACCTCGACGAAGGCCGCGACTTGCTGCAGGCGATCCTGCTGTCGGAGGAGTACACGGAGTTCATCCTCGACCGGCGTTTGGGGTGCTGGCAACTGGGGATGCCGCTGCCCAGCCGCATCATGACAAGGCGCGTGTCCGAAGTGTATCGCGGCGCGAACCCGCTGTACCGCAACTGCCGCATCTGGAAGACCTATTTCGAGCGGGACTTCATCGTCGGCGACGCGACGGACCGCATTCCCGCGGAGCGCTACCAGGATGCGGATTTCGCGCTGGCCTTCGCGCGGCTGCTGGGCGAGGCCGCGGCGTCCAACCTGCTGGTGGGCCGCACGTCGGGCGAGGGCCGCGTGTTGTTCGATGACGGCGACGAAATCCTCGTGACCGGCGCGTCGGGCGCGCCGGAGCGCATCGTGGTGGCCGACCACGCCGGCACCTTCACGGACTACACGTCGCCGCTGGCGCGCTTCGCCCCCGAATACGCGCGGCCGTTTGCCGCGCGGCGGGCGCGTCTGGCGGATCCGGAAGCCTTTCGGAACGAATACCTCGCCGGATTGCAGGAGAAACTGCTGCGTTTGCAAAACGAGTACCGCCGCCGACGGCGCGCGTTCGACACCCTCTTCAAGCACTCGAAGCAGGATCCCGGCGCCTTCGCGTCCCGCTGGCGGAGCGTGCTGGCGCGGCTGGATCAAACCGATATGGCGGCGCTGGTGGACCTCGTTCGGCGGTGCTGCGACGCCGCGAACGGCGCGCCCCCCGCGCGGACAACGCCGCATTGAGGTGCGCGGCGCCGGCGAAACGAGTATAGTCGTCCGCGGAGAATCGCGGTCCGGGATCGAACGATGTCAGCTTTCTCATACCGCTCGCTTTCGATGATGCGCCGCGGGGCGCCGGCGGCGTGGCTGGCCTTGACGCTGTCGCTCGCGGGCGCGCGGGCGGCGGACGCGGCGTCGGATGACGCGTTGCGCGACCTGCGGGTGCGGCTTCTCGGACTGGAGCGGGGTCGGATTGCGGACGCCGAATGGCGGGCGGCCTTTGCCGACGCCGAGCGGATGGAGCGGCAGGCGGCCGATGCGGGAGACGCCGCCCTGGCCCTGGCCGTTCTCGAAACGCGCGCCCGCGCCCTCGCGCTCGTCGCCGGCGATCCGCGGGGCGCGGTCGCGCTGCTTCGCGGCGGCCGGGAGCGGTATGCCGCCGCCGCGCCCGCCGCCGCCCGGCGCGCCGTGATCGCGGAGGCGGACCTCCTGGCCCGCATAGGCGATGCTTCGGCCATTCGCCGGCTGATGGAGGAATTCCGCAACGGCCCGCTGTACGACGGGGCGCCGTTCCGCTACACGGTGGGCGAGGGCCGGGACACGCCGCTGACCATTCTGCGTCCGCGCGGCGGGACCGAGAACTCGATCACGATGACCGCGCTCTCCACGGCCCTGCGCCGCGCCGCGGCAGCGCCCGGAATGCCGTTTCCGGATTTCGCGGCCGAGGATCTGGAGGGGCGCGCCTTGTCGTCGGGCGATTTGAAGGGGCGCGCGACGATCTTCGTCTTCTGGCTGTCCGGCTCGGCGATGCAGGAGCAATGGCTGAAGGAAATTGCGGCGGTCGTCGCGCGCCGCGGCGCCCGCGCGCCGCAGGTCGTGGCGGTCTGTCTGGATCGCGCGGGCCATGAACTGCGCGCGCGGATCGCGCAGGAGCCGCTCCGGCGTTGGCGGCACCTCCCGCGCGAGTCGGCCGGACCGTTGATGGCGCGGCTCGGCATTTTCGGCGACAGCGAGATCTTCGTGCTCGACGCCGACGGGCGCATCGTGGATCGGGGCGTGACGGGCGCCGATCTGCCGGCGGCGGTGGATCGGGCGATCGGCGGGTTTTGAGCGGCGACGGACGGACATCGCCCGAGACCGGGCGCATTCAATCCATCGAGCGGCGGAAAAGGTCGTCGAAAACCTCGCACAGGCGGCGACGTACACGGCGCGCGATGGAGAAGCGGGCCGGCCGTTCGTAGGGCGGGGGACTGACCGTGATCTCGTCCGGCCGCACCCGCGAGGAACCGGCGGCGCTCGCGCCCAACTGGCCGGCGCGACGCTCCGCCTCCGCGCATCCCCCGGCAAACAGCGCCCAGTACAGGAGCCACGGCGCGCGTTGCCATAGACCGGCGAACAACAGGATCGCCGCGGTGGCGCGGCCCAGGTCGGAGGCGCGGCGCGCCGCTGCGGGAAATCCGATCCAGGGCGACAGGGCGGCGCGCCAGACGCGATGGCCGCCGAACGGGAAACCGGGCGAAAGGTTCGCCAGCGCCAGCCACAGACTGTACCGGGCGCCCGCGAACAGCGCTTGACCCGCCTCCGCCGCGCCATCTCGCGCGGCCAGCCGTCCGGCGGTGGTGAAGACCAACCCGGCCAGGAGGCTGGCCATCCCGCCGCCGAAGCAGGCCGATAACTCCTCCCCCGGCAGCCGAAGTCCGCCGAGCGGCCGCGCGAGCGTCCCGGTGGGAATCAATACCCAGTCGCGCGCGCGAATGCCCCTGCGATGCCATCCCACGCCGCGGCCCGCGGCATGAATGCCGATGGAGAGAAGCATTCCGGCCGCGCCGGCCGCCCATGCCGCTCCGCCGGAAGCGCCGATGCCCGCGATCGGGACCAGCAACAGCAGCGCCGCGTGGATGCGCACGGGCGCGCCCCGCAGTTTCAGGATCGTGAAATCGAACGACATGGCGCGGAACTGTAGCGCAGGACCCGCGGGCGCGGCGAGCGTCGCGGAATGGCGCGGAGCCTATTGCGCTGTGCGAAACGACGCCGCCGGCGCGAGCGAGAGAAGAGAGAGACGGAAAACGGAAGATGGAAGACGGAAGGGAGACAGGCGGATCGGTGCGCGGCGAGAGAGAACGAGCTGCGGTCAACGCTCGCGGCTACGGCGCATCGCCTCTTTCTCTTTCTCGCGATGATGTTCCGCGATAATGCAGCGGCATGGCTTTGCCCCGCGGGCTTCGCCGGGGCGCCCGGTCCCGGAGGACGCGCGATCCGCGCGACCTTTTCGCCCATCGCGCTTCGCTCCACGCCCGCTCAGGCATTACAGCGCAAAACAAATCCATGTCGCGGCGAGGAATGGCGTGCGCGGCGCCGGCGAAAATGCTATGCATTATGAACGACGCTCCGATATGGGACATGCCGCGATCTTCGGCGGCGGAGCGAGTTTCGTGGACCGCGGATCGCGGGAGGCGGCGGCATGAGAGAACATGGAGTGAAGCACATGAACCGATGGAACCGATGGCTGTTGGGGAGCGTCTGGATCGGTTGGGCCGTCGTGGCCGGCGTCGCCCGGGCGACCACATGGGGCGAGGCCACGTTGACCGACCCGTTGACCGGCGAGAAGATCGCGGCGCGGACGATCATGAGTTTCGGCAGCTACATCTACGAATGGCCCTCCAAATACGACCTCGTATTCTGGCCGATGACCGACGAGAACTTCATCGTCCTGAATCCCGCCAACGGGTATGCGGCGTTCAACGACGAATTCGAGAAGCTCGCTCCCGAGGAGATCGAGAAGCTCAAGGAGTGGCTGCCTCGGAATTACGATCCGGAGCGGCGCCCGAAGACGCACCTGGAAAAGCTCGCCTGGCTGGAACGCGTCTATGAGCAGCGGCAGATGAAGCCCGACTTCTGGCGCCGTTTCTATTGTCTGATGGCCTACATGCTGCGCGACGACGCGGAGCGGAGTCTCTCCTACGTGAAAAAGGCGCTGCCCTTGCTGGAGGCGGAACTGGAGGCCGGGCCCGAAGGGGTCGCCCGTTTGGAAGTCCTCTTCCTGTTGGGGGAGTATCATCGCCGGCTGGGCGATAACGAGAAGGCGCGCGCGTTCTTCGGCGAGGTTCGCCGAACCCCGTTCACGGACAAGGACGGCAAGACCCGATCGGGCCATCCGTATTTCGTCGGACTGGTCCGGGAGCGCGAGAAACTGATCCCGCCGCCGACGCCCGCGCCCGCGTCGGAAAGCGCGCCCGCGCCGTGATGCGATGATTCGTTTTCTATTCGTCGCCGATACCCGTCCTGGCGCATCGGCGATGGGGTCCCGCCAGCAGCCCGGCTATCCCGCTCGGCTGGCAGAGTATATTTCGCGCTGGATCGCCAGCAAGCCTCTCGCGGCAGGCCGGAACCGGGACCGATGACTGCACGACTGCGCCCTAAAGACACAATAATCGGATCGTCAGAATATTCCATGTGGGAAATAATGACTCATATAGAATAACGCATATTATTGCTGTTCAAAGAATAAACTTTTCAATATGTCGTTGGCATGGATGATGCTCCATTCATTCGTGTTGTAGGAATTCGACCATGCAACTGGACAAATTGACGATCAAGGCGCAGGAGGCGTTGCAGGAAGCGCAGCGTTCGGCGGTCGAGTACGGCCACGCGGAGGTGGACTGCGAGCATCTTCTGCTGGCGTTGGCCCGGCAGCCGGACGGGGTGGTGCCGCCGTTGCTGGGGAAGCTGGGCGTTCCGGCGCAGCAGCTCGAGCAGGAATTGAGCGCGTTGCTGGGCCGGCGGGCGCGGATGCAGGGAGCGGCGGCGCAGCCGACGCTGTCCCGGTCGCTGGCGGGCGTCTTGAATACGGCGTTCGATCTGGCCCGCGGAATGAAGGACGAGTACGTCAGCGCCGAGCACCTGCTGCTGGCATCGCTCCAGGGGGGGAGCCCCGAGCTCAAGGCGATGGCCGGGCGGCTCGGCTTGAAGCCGGAGGCGGTGTTGCAGGCCCTGCAGGCGGTGCGGGGCGGCCAGCGCGTGACGGACCCGAACCCGGAGGAGAAATACGAGGCGCTGAAACGCTACGGACGCGATCTGACGGAGGACGCGCGGCGCAACAAGCTCGATCCGGTGATCGGACGCGACAACGAAATCCGCCGCGTCATCCAGGTGCTTTCGCGCCGGACGAAGAACAATCCGGTGTTGATCGGCGAACCGGGGGTGGGCAAGACGGCCATCGTCGAGGGCCTCGCGCAGCGGATTGTCGCGGGCGACGTGCCCGAGGGGCTGAAGAACAAGCGGGTGATCGCGCTCGATCTGGGCGCGATGGTCGCCGGGGCCAAATACCGCGGCGAATTCGAGGACCGGTTCAAGGCGTTCCTGAAGGAGGTCATGTCCGCCGAGGGCCGCATCGTCCTGTTCATTGACGAACTGCACACGCTGGTCGGCGCCGGCGGCGCCGAAGGGGCGGTGGACGCCTCGAACATGATCAAGCCCGCCCTGGCGCGCGGCGAGCTGCGCTGCGTCGGGGCCACCACGCTGGACGAATATCGGAAGCACGTCGAAAAGGATGCGGCGCTCGAACGGCGCTTCCAGCCGGTGATGGTCGGCGAGCCGACCGTGGAGGCCACGATCGCGATCCTTCGCGGATTGCGCGAACGTTACGAGGTGCACCACGGGGTCCGCATCCAGGACGCCGCGCTGGTCGAGGCTGCCCGGCTGTCCCACCGTTACATCAGCGATCGGTTCCTGCCGGACAAGGCGATTGACCTCGTGGACGAGGCCGCCAGCCGGCTGCGCATGGAAATAGACAGCCTGCCCATCGAGATTGACGAGGTGGAACGGCGGGTGATGCAACTGGAAATCGAGCGTCAGGCGCTGAAAAAGGAAAAGGACGAGGAGTCGCGGACGCGGTTGAACAAACTGGAGGCCGAGCTGGCGCGGCTGCGCGAGGAGAGCGCGCGCATGAAGCTCCACTGGCAGCAGGAAAAGGAGCTCATCGGCAACATCCGTTCGCTGACGCAGGCGCTCGATCTGCTGCGGGCCGAGGAGGAGACCGCCAAGCGGCAGGGCGACCTCGGCCGCGCCGCCGAAATCCGCTACGACCGGATCCCGAAAACGGAAAAGCAGATCCAGGAGGCCCAGCGGCGGCTCGCGGATCTCCAGAAGAATCTGAAGATGCTGAAGGAGGAGGTGGACGCCGAGGACATCGCCACGGTCGTGTCCAACTGGACGCATATCCCCGTCAATCGTCTGCTGGAGTCCGAGCGCGAGAAACTCCTCCGCATGGAAGAGCGGCTCCAGCGCCGGGTCGTCGGGCAGCAGGAGGCGGTCAAAGCCGTCTCGGACGCCGTCCGCCGTTCGCGCGCCGGCCTGCAGGATCCGAACCGCCCGATCGGCTCGTTCATCTTCCTGGGCCCCACCGGCGTCGGCAAGACGGAGCTGGCGCGCAGCCTTGCGGACTTCCTCTTCGACGACGAGAACGCGATGGTGCGCGTGGACATGTCCGAATATATGGAAAAGCACTCCGTCAGCCGCCTGATCGGGGCCCCGCCCGGCTACGTCGGTTACGACGAGGGCGGCTACCTCACCGAGCAGGTACGCCGCCGCCCGTACTCGGTGGTGCTGTTCGACGAGATCGAAAAGGCGCACCCGGACGTCTTCAACGTGCTGCTGCAGATTCTCGACGAAGGGCGGCTGACCGACGGCCACGGACGGACCGTGGACTTCAAGAACGTCATGGTCATCATGACGTCCAACATCGGCGGCGCGGTCATCCACGAAACGCTGGAACGCCATCCGGACGCGGCGCCCGGCGACCGCGTGTACGAGGAGATGGAACGGCGCGTGCTGGAGATGGTGCGGGCGCAGTTCCGCCCGGAGTTCCTCAACCGCGTGGACGAGACGATCATCTTCCATAGCCTCCGGCGCGAGCACATCCAGCGGATCATTGACATCCAACTGGAGCGGCTGCGCGGTTTCCTGGGCGAGCGGCGGATTGCCCTCGAGTTGACGCCGCGGGCGCGCGAGGCGCTTTCGATCGAAGGATACGATCCGGCCTACGGCGCGCGGCCGCTCAAGCGCGTGCTGCAACGGCGGGTGCTGGACGCCCTGGCCGTGGAAATCCTGGCCGGGCGCATACCCGACGGCGCGAACGTGCGGGCCGATATCAACCCCGACGGCGACGGCGCGCTCGATTTCCGCGTGGAGGCCGCGCCGTCCGCCGGATAAGATCGGCCGCGCGTGAGCGCGAGCGATATCGTTCTGGCGACGATCAACGCGACCTGGAGCCATCCTTCGATGGGATTGCGCTGCCTCCGCGCCAATCTCGGCCCGTGGCGCGAACGGTGCGTCCT
>Ga0129299_1002232_pt1 | contig 12880 bp, 9 predicted proteins | sample ConPoolayeCmetaG_FD_94477 | JGI IMG/M metagenome (GOLD analysis project Ga0129299, IMG submission 94477) | Hot spring microbial mat communities from California, USA to study Microbial Dark Matter (Phase II) - Cone Pool mat layer C metaG ... | reverse complement strand
GGTTGCAGCCATGGTGTTCGGCGGCCTCAGCGCGGCTGGCGGCTGCGCACTGATGCGACAACAGGCGACCAGCCACGTAGCGCAGGGGGAAGCGGCTCTGGCGGCCAACAACGTTGAGGCCGCCGTGGCCGAGTTCCGCGAGGCGGTGCGGCTCGATCCGACTTATGTCGATGCCCATACCCGGCTGGGCCAGGCGCTCAGGCAGAGTGGTGATTTTCACGGGGCGGTAGAAGCGCTGAAGGAAGCTGTTCGCCTGGATCCCAAGGCCTTCGCGCCGATGTTCGAGCTGGGCGAGGTCTACCGGCTGCTGAACAAGCTTACCCAGGCAATCCGGGCGTATCTGGTGGCGTGCGAGTTGCAGCCGGAGAACTTCGACGCGCACGTGCGGCTGGCCGACTGCTACTACCGGGCCGGGGAGCTGGAGCAGGCGGCGCAGGCCTATGAGGCGGCGCTTCGTCTGGACCCCAAGAACGCGCAGGCCTGGAGCAACCTCGGCGCGGTCCATTATCGGCAGAACCAGCCGTACCAGGCCATCGCCGCCTACAAGCGTTCTCTGGAGTGCGACACACGGCAACCGGCCGTCCTGGTCAACCTGGCCACAGTCTATCTCCAGCAGGAGCGCTGGCAGACCGCGCATCGCACCCTGCTCATCGCCATCGACATGGACCCCAACCTGTCGGCCGCCCACGAACGCCTCGGTTATTGCCTGTGGCGACAGGACGCCTTCGAGGCCGCCGCCGAGCATTACCTCCGGGCAATTCAGCTCGACCCGGACAATGCGGCGGCGCACGCGGGCTACGGCGTGGTGCGGATGACGCAGTATCTGAGCAATCCGGAGAAGGTGGCGTACCGCGACGAGGCGATCGAGTCGTGGCACGTCAGCCTGGAGATCAACCCGGAGCAGCCGAAACTGCGCACGCTGGTGGAAAAGTACCGGCCAAAGCAGGAGCGACCGGTGCTGCTGCTGGAGGAGTAGCCGCGCCTCGCCCTTTCCCGCGCCAGCGGGCTTGTCGCCGGCCGGACCGCCGCCATAATCAGGGGCACCATGTTGCGCGGCTTCCGGCACACGCTGTTCCTTCTGTTGCAGTCCGGGATCGTCCTAAGCGCGCTTGTGGCCTGGGCGGTCCAGCCGCAGGCCTGGCGCGCCATCGCCATCTGCACCGCCGGCGGCATGATCGTGGCGTGGATCTGCGAGCGAATGGCCCGGCGTTGGCTGCGTCGAACCTTCGGCCGACTTCGCCGCGTGGCCGACGAGATCGGACACGGAAGGCCGACCACCCTCACGGTCAACCGCGGCGACGACCTGTACAAGCTGGCCTCGGCGGTGAACCTCATCGCCGCCCGGCTGGAAGAATCGATGCAGGAGGAAAAGCGGCTCCAGGAGCAGCTCCGCCGAACTGAGCGACTGGTTGTGCTGGGCGAGCTGGCGGCCAGCGTGGCGCATGAGGTCAATAATCCTCTGGACGGGATTCAGAGCTGCTGCCGGGTTCTCCGCCGATCGCTGGACAATCGGGCCCGCGCCGAGCAGATGTTGGATTTGATCGACGACGGGCTGGCGCGCATCGACCTGATTGTGCGCCGGTTGTTGACCCTCGCCCGGGAGCATGTCATTCGGCCGGTGGAAACGCGGGCAACCGACGTGTTGGAAGCCGCAGTGCGGGCGGTAACCGACAAGATCGAGACGCGCGGCATACGCTTCGTCCGCCACTACGCAGAACAGGACGATCGCGTGCTGGCGGATCCGCAGTTGCTCGAGCAGGTCTTCGTAAACCTGATGCTCAACGCCGCCGACAGCATGCCCGCCGGGGGAGAGCTGAGCCTGTCGGTGGCGCGCGAACTGCCCGAGCCTCAGACGGCCGCCAATCCGCCGCACCCCTGCGTGGTCATCCGTGTGGCGGACACCGGTACCGGAATACCGGCCGACGTGCTGCCGCACATTTTTGAGCCCTTCTATAGCACCAAGCGTGGAGGAAAGGGGACCGGTCTGGGGTTGCCGATCGCCGCGCGAATCGTGGACGCCCACCAGGGGGCGATCAGCGTAGAATCGGTGGAAGGAAGCGGCACGACCTTCACCGTGCGGCTGCCGGCCCTTTCGCCGGGAACGTCCGAGGTCGCGGAGCAGACGCCCGCCTGTCTGGCGACGGGCGGGGGCTAGGCAAACGGAGCCGACCGGACTCCCGCCGCCCGGGACGGCCGGCAAGACCGGTAAGGCGCAGGATTATGAGCCGGCGGCGTGCCCGACCCGCCGGCGACCCCAACCTCGGGCCCGGCCCGGTGTCCAACAGACTGAGCAGGTGACCGCGTGAGAACCCACCGCCTGACGGCTGCGGTGCCGACCGACGCGGAGCTGGTTCGGCAAGCGCGAGCCGGCCGGGCCGAGGCGTTTGACGAGCTCATCGAGCGCTACCAGCGTCGCGCCACTAGCGTAGCCTTTCGACTGCTCGGCGACCTGCACGACGCCCTGGAGGTATGTCAGGATGCCTTCTTGCGGGCCTATCGCAGCCTGGACACGCTCCAGAACGAGGAACGCTTCGGCCCCTGGCTCCTGCGCACGGTCACCAATCTGGCGCTCAACTTCCGCCGGGCCCGTGCCGCCGGCGGCCGCCGAGTCTCGCTGGAGGAGTTCATTCTCGACGACCAGCGGCAGCGGGATGAGCGGCTGGCGGCTCCCGCGTACTCAGACGAGCAGCCCGGGGCCGGCACGACCGCCGCAGAGTTGGCCGAAGTCGTTCAAAAGGCCCTCGACGAACTCCCGGCGCAGCAGCGGGCGGCGCTGGTGTTGTTCAGCATCGAGCAGCTTCCCCAGAGGGAAGTCGCGGACATCCTCGAGTGCAGCGTCGAGGCGGTGAAGTGGCACGTGTTTCAGGCCCGGCGAAAACTCAAAGAGCGCCTGGCTGACTATCTGTAGATCGGATGAAACCGTGATGGAACACGAGGCGTTCGAACAACTCGTCAGTGCCTGGCTCGATGAGCCGCAGAACGCCGAGCTCGCCGAGCGGCTGAAGGCGGCCGAGGCTGCGGCCCCGGAGCTCGCCCGGCTGCGAACGCAGTACGTGCGCCTGCACTCGCTGCTGACCGCAGTCAGCTCGCCGGAGCCGCGGGTAGATTGGGCCGCCTTCAAGTCGCATCTGGTGGACCGGGTGCGGCAGGCTTGCCCGGCCGGGAAGGATACCGCCGACATCGACGAGTACCTGAGGCAATCGTCGCCGAACATCGAGCAGCGCGTCGACTGGCCGGCGTTCCGGCGGCACCTTTCAAGACTGGTGGCGAGCGAGGCCGCCAAGCGGCGCACCGCATCGAGGTCGGCGCGCTGGCGGATGACCGCGGCGGCCGGAGCCTTGGCGGCCGCGGCAGGCATACTGCTGTTGATCGGGCTTCCGGACCGGTCGCCGGCACCGTCCCCAGGCCCGGGTGCGCGGCCCGTCGCCCAGATGTGGATCGAGTTGCCCACAGCGGAGGCGTCCGAACCGGAGCCAGGCGGGAAGGTCGTCCTGGCGAAGGTCCTGCCGGACACGGAAACCGACCTGCTGCGTATGATGGGTATGCACGAGGATGAACCGCCGGGGGAACCTCAACCGGAAAACTACTTCATGCTGGAGCCCATGGATCTGACCGGCGTGCTCGCGTCGGCCCAGGCCTACGGTTCACGGTAGGGGCATTTCTATGCAAACGTGGCGATTGACACGGTGCGTGCGTTGGCCGGCCCGGCTGACCATGATTCTGATTCTGGCGAGCCTGACGCCCGGCGGTGCGGCCGAAGACCTGCGCGACCTGGTGGAGGAGGCGCTCGACCAGAACGCGCGGGAGATCAGCATCCTGGGCCAGCCGATTCGCACCGCCTTGACCCAACTGGGCGAGCAGACCGGCCTGCGGTTCGTGCTCGACGAGTCGGCGGTCGACTGGATGCCCTATGGTCAGCGCACCCGGGTCTCACTGGTGATCAACGACATCACGCTGCGGCAGGGTCTGCGGCAGATGTTCGACGGTCTGGGGCTGGCGATGCGGGTGGTCGGCGACAAGGTCCGCGTCGAGCCGGCCCCCGTGCTTGACCGACTCGGTCGACGACTGACTTACGACGAGATGAGCCTGCTTCAGAACCTCGCCGCCAGGAAGTGGGCCCAGCTCGACGAATCCGCCAAGACCGTGCAGTTCCGAGGGCTGACCGGGTCCGAGCTCCGGCAATCACTGGAATCGGCCATCAGCCAGGTCCGCGCCCCCAACGCTCTGCGCGAGCTGGAGTCCGCCACGCAATCCCTCGGCTGGTACTGGATCCCCGAGGGCCACACGGTCGTGGTCTACAGCCGGACGGAGGATGTGTGGTATCGCTTGCGCCGTGAAATAGATCTGGACTACCGGAACGCCCCACTGGACGACGTGCTGATCGACCTGGGCAACCGCGTCGGGGTGACGGTGATGTTCGAGGCCGGGGTGCTGGATCGCATCCAAGCCCACGAGCGCACGGTCGACCTGGTTCATCGGCGGACTACCCCGCTTCAGACGCTGGAGCGGATCTGCGGAGCGACGGGCACCTGCTTCGAAGTGCTGGAGCACGGGGTACTTATCGGCAAGCCGACCGACGAATCCGCGAGGCCTGCGGTCGGCGGGGCGATGCGACGCGGAGCCGCCCGCGTAGTCGCGATCCTCCGGGTCCCGGTCGGCCAGGACGGAACGACCGTGGAGTTCCCGTTCTACGAGGACGCCGTACCGCCCGAGTTCCTGCGCCTGCTGGACGAGAAGCTTCCGGCGGTGCTGGAGGAGCTGCGACGCGGGGAGGATTGAGCACCGACGGGACGGGTGCACCTCGGCAGGGGGGTAGAGCACCTTGCGCACCGCGCTGTATATTCCCCGGCTGAACGAGCGAGCGGGGGTTGCAGGAGGATCGCAGTATGGCGCCGAGTTTGCGCGGTCGGAATCTGATATCGATGGCGGATTTCAGCGGAGACGAGATTCGCGCGGTCCTGGCCAGGGCCGCCGAGCTGAAGGCCAGTCGCGGGGAGACGTTCCGGGCCGCCCCCCTGGCGGGCAAGACGCTGGCGATGATCTTCCAGAAGCCGTCACTGCGAACCCGCGTGTCGTTCGAGGCCGGCATGACCCTGCTCGGCGGTCACGCGATCTACCTGGGACCGGCCGACATCAAGCTGGGCGAGCGTGAGACCACGGAGGACATCGCCATCGTGCTGTCGCGCTACGTGGACATCATCATGGCCCGCGTCTTCGGCCATGACATCGTCGAGGACCTGGCCCGCCATGCGAAAGTCCCGGTGATCAACGGCCTGAGCGACTTCGAGCATCCCTGCCAGGTGCTGGCCGATTTGCTGACCATTCAGGAGCGCAAGGGCCGGCTGGCCGGACTGCGAGCGACCTACATCGGCGACGGCAACAACGTGGCTCACTCGCTCATGTTCGGAGCCGCCCGCGTCGGAATGAACATCAACATCGTCACGCCGGCAGGCTTCGAACCCAGCGCGAAGGTGCTCAGGCAATCGCAGGAGATCGGCCGGCAGACCGGAGCCGCCGTGCGCGTGTTGAATGACGTGCGCGAGGGCGCGGCGGGGGCCGACGTGCTCTATACCGACGTGTGGGCCTCCATGGGGCAGGAGGATCAGGCCGCCGCAAGACGGAAGAAGTTCGAGGGCTATCAGATCAACTCCCGGGTAATGAGCTACGCTCAGCCCGACGCGATGATCCTGCACTGCCTGCCGGCCCACTACGGCGAGGAGATCGACTACCCGACGTCGCGCACCCCCAATTCCGCCATCTTCGACCAGGCCGAAAACCGTATGCACGCCCAGAACGCGCTGATGGTGCTGCTGACTGGCTGATCGAGGGCGGGCAACCGCCCGGCCGCCGGCCTCACACCGATCCCCGCCCAGATCCGCGCAGACCGCCGACTAACCTCGCTTCTTCGGCGGTCCCGGGCGATCGCCGGCAAGCAACATTCGTCGCACGCGACGATGCAGAAACCCCAGCGCAATCAGGGAGAACACCAGCGTTTCGGCAAAGCCGACGCCGCAGAGGCCCAGGCCCGGGCCGGGGACTTCCGGGCGCTCCATCGCCGAGTCGTCCCGGTCGTCACAAGCGTCGATCAGGCCGTCGCCGTCGGCGTCGGGCTCGCACTCGTCGGGCACGCCGTTGGAATTGCAGTCCGCGCTGTCGCCGTCCTGAAGGTTACGCTGATCGGGGATGCCGTCGGAGTTGCAGTCGACATCCGGGGCGAACTTCACGGCGACCGTGCGGTTGCCGTTCATCGTGACCGTGTTGGAAGTGGCCACGGACGCGTCGTCGTCGGTACCGGTCCAGCCGGCGACGTGATAGCCGTCGGCCGGCGTAGCGGCCAGCTCGACCACCGTTCCCCCCGGGTAGGTTCCGCGCCGCGGCTCGATCGAGCCCTCCCCGCCGGCGACTCGGGCCGAAAGCTGGTACATGGCAAACGGCGCGACAACGAACTGCACCACCACTATGCGGTCGCTGGTCATCGTGGCCGTGTTGGTCAGTTCGCCCGCCGCCGGGATCCGATCGCTCATGGACGACCTGCTGAACGGTGGGGAGGAGCTCCCGCGAGTCAGTGGACGCAGTACGTGCCCGAACGGCCTGGGCAAGCGGCTCGAGCCCGGGGTCATTGGGGTCTATCGTCTGATTCATGTCTGCCAGCCGCGAAACCCACGTGGGCAAGAGCCACACTTTCGGGTACAGGACCAGGGCGGTAACAAGAAGAAAGGCGAAGAGCTTCAGCGGCCAGCGAAGGGCGGGATGCCAGCGATGCAGGCGGTACCAGAGCTTCACGGTATCCAGGCCCACGGATGTAAAGGCGGCTCAAGCGGTGCTCACACCGACCATCATAAGCCTCGGAAACGAACCGGCCAGCGCCTCGCGGGGCTGGTTCGAGCGGGCGGCGGGTGAGCTGCGCGCGGACGCCCGGGGGCACCGGCGGGCTTCCGCCTGGGGGCCTCTAAGGGAATACGGGTATTTACCCTAGGGCCGGGGTCCCGAAAAAAACGGCGTAGGAGCTCGCGGAAAGGCGTAGACGGCAACGCCCCGCCGACGGTTCTGACTTCCGCCCAGGCAGGTCAAAACGCACTTGCAATGCCTAACGGAACCCGTACACTATAGGGCGAATTCGCGTCTGCGAATGCCACCCGAGAACGTGCGGGCCCGGCCGGCCAGGGAATCGGACGCCAGGGAGGGTGTGCCGCCCGCGTGCAAAAAGTTGCTCGGCCGCGAAAGGTCCGCACGAGCGGTCGTGCGGCGGCGGCCCCGGAGGTCCAGCATGTCGCAGGGAACGGAAGACCGGCAGGGAATCTTGCAGGCTCAAATCGGGCGTATCAATCTCGTGCTGGCGTTTTTCGCGCCGGCCGAGCTGGCCGCGCTGGCCGACTACCTCGAGCGCCGCGCCGCAGCGCGGCTTGCGCACCTTCTACAAAGGCGCGGATCTGCTCGGGGGACGCGTCGGCGAACTCGGCCTCCCACTCGCGCAGCCGGCTGATCGCCCGCTGCCGGATGACCGGGTCTTCAATCAGCAGCAGCAGCCCGGCGGCGCACAACCTGGTGACCCAGTGGCCCTGGGCCCGGGCCTCCTCGTAAAGCAGTTTCATGCTCTCTTCCACCTGGAAGTTGATCTGCGGCCTGCGCTTGGCCATGGGGCGCTCCTGCAATCGGCTAACGCGCCGGCAAGGCGGCAACCGCCGCGCGGCCGGCCATGCCTGCCGGCTAGACATACTAGCACTCAAGGCCCCCGGCGCCCACTCCCGCTCCGGGCGGCCCAGCGCCCGCGCCGCAGCCGGCCAGGTAAGCCGGCACAAGACCGCAATCCCGCCGCGAAACGCACCGCGGGCCTCAGCGGTCTGCCCCGCGAGCTTCGCCGCCAATCTCGGCCCGGAGCTCCCCATCGGGCGTCAGCCCGATGAACTCCGCCAGGAAGATCTGCGGCGCAGCCAGACCCTGGCGCGTGGAGGTCCACATAAGGTACCGCCCGTCTGGAGAGAACACGGGCAGGCCGTCGAACGCCGGATCGGCCGTCACGCGATGCACCTGCGAGCCGTCGTCGCGGATCAGATAGAGGTCGAAATTCGGGCGGCTGCGGAAGTCGGCGTGGGTGAAGACGATCCACTTACCCGACGGGTGCCAGTAGGGGGACCAGTGGAAGGTCTCGTGGTCGGTCAGGGCGCGCTCCGCGGTGCCCTCCACGTTGTTGACGAAGATCTGGAGATTCCCGTCTCCGTGCCGGTCGCTGCGGTACACGATGCGCCGGCCATCCGGGCTGAAGAACGGCCCGCCGTCGCGGCCCGCGGCGTGCGTAACGCGTCGGGGGTTCGAGCCGTCGGCGTCGCAAATGTAGATTTCCTGATCCCCATCCCGACATGAGGAGAAAACGATGTAGCGACCATCGGGGGAGTAAGCGCATTCGGCGTCGTAGCCTTCGGCGAAAGTGAGGCGCCTGAGCTGACGCGTGCCGAAGGTGTATTCGTAGATATCCATGCCGGGGTAGTACTTCCATACGTGACCGTGCCGGCCATGCGACGGTGTCGCCGGCATGGAGCCCGCCCTGGCCGACGGCCGGCTCGCCGAGCCCTCCGAACCCGACGTTCCGCCGGGGTTGCCCGAACCGCCCGGCTCGCCGCGCGGTCGGCACTCCTCGAACTGCTCAGCCGGCCGCAGGTCGTGGTGGTTGGCGGCGAAGATCAGCTTCTGACCGCTGGGGTGGAAGAAGGAGCAGGTGGTAGCTCCCTGGCCGGTGCTGACCATTTCGAGCCCGGTGCCGTCCAGGTTCATGACGTATATCTGGTAGTCGGTTTGCCCCTCCGGCCAAGCCTGGAAGGAGATGCGCCGGCAGTCAGGCGAGAAGTAGGCCTCGCCGGACCGCACCAGCCCCATCTCGGAGCTGGTCATCTGGCGAACGTTGCGGAGCCAGCGTGATTCGATATCGCCGGGCTGACCCGGCTGGTCGCCGGCCGACGCGCCGCGCGGAACCGGCACAAGCGAAAGCGACAGTGCGAAAAGCAGGCCGCCAGGGTCCAGAGGCAGTAAGCGCACGTTGACCTCCTCCAGCTAAGCAGGACAAGCGGTACTGCGCCGGGCCGCGCAAGCGGCTTAGGTACCCGATCCGGCCGTCCGCCTTCGAATAATCCTAGCCGTTTGTAACAGCGTTTCCGACACCTGGCGGTTAGGCTAACCACCCATCCGCCTGTAACGGCCGAGCAGGGTCAGTGTAGAATGGGTAAACGGTGCCGACAACACACGCCGTTGAAGCGAGCTAGCCGACCAGATGTTCGCCTCCGCCGATCCTGAGCCACGCCCCGCAGACCAACATGATCCGGCCCTTCCCCAGGCTGCCGGGCTGCCCGCCCAGACCACACCTCCGCAACGACCTGGGTTTCCACCGGCCCCGGAGAGGAGCTTCCGGTTCATCGAAGACAGCAGCAGCGAGGCGCCGACGCGCGTGGGTTCGGCCCGGCCGGACATCTCGGGCACGCGCCTCATCGAGATTCCCGGGTATGAGATCCTGGAAGAAATCCACCGCGGAGGCCAAGGCATCGTCTACCGGGCCGTTCAGCTCGGAACCAAGCGCGAGGTCGCGCTCAAGGTGATGTTGGAGGGGCCCCTGGCCGACGAGGTCACACGCCGCAGATTCGAGCGGGAGGTCGAGCTGGCGGCTTCGCTGCGGCACCCGAACATAGTCACCATCCTGGACTCGGGCGTCAGTCAGGGCCGCTATTACTTCGCCATGGAGTACATCGACGGCCTGCGACTGGACCGCTACCTGGCCCAGGTGCGCCCCTCGCTGCGACAAACGTTGCAACTCTTCGTGAAGATTTGTGAGGCCGTCAACTTCGCGCATCAGCGCGGCGTGATTCATCGCGACATCAAGCCGCCGAACATCCTCGTGGATTGGGCCGGGGAGCCGCATGTTCTGGATTTCGGGCTGGCCAAGCCGCTGCAAACGGCGGACGCCCGGGAATCCACGGTGGCGGTGGTGTCGGTGTCGGGGCAGCTTCTGGGGACGGTGGCCTACATGTCGCCGGAGCAGACGCTCGGCGGGCAAAACGTCGACGTGCGCTCTGACGTATACTCGCTGGGGGTGGTGTTTTACGAAGCGCTATTGGGGCAACTGCCGTACAGCGTGGAGGGTCCGCTGGGGGGAGGTGCTTACGCGCATCGCCCAGGCCGAGCCGCAGCCCCCGCGCCTGCTTCGACGCCGCTCGCCGCTGGGTTGGCAGGTGAACGATGAGGTGGAGACGATCCTGCTGAAGGCGCTCGAGAAGACGCCGGCGCGCCGCTACCAGACGGCCGGCGACCTGGCCCGCGACCTGCGGCACCTTCTGGCGGGCGAGCCGATCGAGGCTAAACGCGCCAGCGGCCTGTACGTTCTGCGCAAGACGCTTCTGCGGTATCGGCTTCAGGCGACGGCGGCGGCAACGGTGCTGCTGATGCTGGCCGGCGTACTGGTCTTCTCACTGTTCATGTGGACCAGCGAACGCGAGGCCCGCAGCCGGGCCGCCCAGCAGGAAGAGCTGGCCGTCAATCGCGCCATCGAGCTGCAACAAACACTGGTCGCCCTCCGGCGCGCGAACGTCCGCCAGACAATTCAGCGCGGCGAGCTGGCCCAGGCGAGCGGTGATCTGATTGCGGCACGCCAGTTCTACTGGGACGCCTACCAGGCCTCGGCCTGCCCCGCCGCGCTGTGGGCCTTGCGACACTACTATGCTCAGACCGGGGACGGGGGAGCGCGACTGCTCTGCTACGAGCCGCGCGGACCGGTGGCCCTCTCGACGGACGGACAGCTTGCGGCGGTCTGCGAGACGCCGGACGGCATCACGCTTCGGCGTGTGGCTGATGGGGAATGCGTGGCCTGGCTGCGGGCTCCGGGGTCCATCGGGCTGCTCAGCGTCGGGGACGACGGTTCGGTGTGTGCCGCCGGTCGTGGCTGGGTACGCCTCTGGCCCGGGCACAGGCCTGGGAACGCCCTTGCCGCCCCCCTGCCCCGCGGGTTTGAGGCCCTGAGCCTGCACGCCGCGGCCGGCGACGCGGGCCTCCTGGTTGTCGGCCGAAGCGGAGTCGCCTGGTGCCGCGCATCGACGAGCGAGCCGCCGCCGGTGCTGCCTCTGAGGGGCACCGCTACTGCCTGCGCGGACTACTCGCCGGCCCTAGGGCTGCTCGCGGTGGCGACCACCGAGGGCGTCGAACTGATCCGGCCGCACGAATCCGAAGGGCTGAAGGCGCAGGCGCTGATACCGGGTGTGGCGCAGGCCCGGCTCGTGCGGTGGGCGAAAGACCGGCTGATCGTGTTAGATGACCGTGCGGCACACCTGCTCGCCGCTGAGAATGCCGGCGCCGGCGAATGGGATGAGGTGATGCCGCTTCCAACCGGGTGGGACCGGGCCGACCTGGGCCCCGACGGTGAGAGTCTGGCAATCAGCCTGCCAGACGGGCACGTGCAGGTGTACCGGGCCGGCCGGCTCGAACGCAGTTGGCGGGTGAGCAGTCAGGAGCTGCTGGACCTCCGGCTGGCGGCCGATGGCGAGACGGTCATCACTGTCGACCGGTCCGCGTCGATCACTCGATGGCTGCGCGGGCAGCCGGCGGACGTGCGCCAGCTCCTGCCGCGCTGCCCGAGCTACTGGGCGGTCGCCGAAGACGGCTCGGCCGTGCTGCTGGCGGACGCGCGCGGGCGAACGGTGGCGTACGCACCCGGACATTCCGATGAGGTCGAAGCCGTATCCGTCCGGCGACCGTTACGGTTCCAGGTAGACTCCGCGACGCAAACGTTGCTGGCCCTCAGCACCGACGCCCAGCGAGTCATCGTATGCTCCGGCGACTCGATCCGCCTGCGCGACCGTGGGGACGAGAACATCTACGCCGCCGACTGGCGACAGCCCGAATTCACCGTGCTGCGACAGGTTTGTTTGAGTGGCGACGGCACGGTGCTGGCCTGCCTTGCCCAGACTCCAGCGGGCGACCGGCAGCAGATCAGCTTCTGGCGCTGGGAACCGCAGGTCCGCTCACGCCGAAGCGTAGAGCTGGCGGCGCTGCTGCCGTCGGCGGGCCGGAGTCTCGAATTCGTCGGCAGCGCCATCCGGCAGATGCAGTTCGTGCCCGGGACGCACCGATTGCTGGTGGCCCGCTCCAGCGGCGAGCTGCTTCTGCTGGAGACGCCGGATCGTACCGGCGCGACACCCGTGCCGCCTCAAACCTGGGCGGCGTTGGATTCTCCACCGACCCGGCTGGCGCTGGATCGACGCGGGGAGCAGTTGGCCGTCACATGCGAGGATGGTCTGATCCGCGTGCTGGGGCTCCCCGGCGGCCAGGTGCGCGCGCGGATCCGGGCTGAGCACCCGGTTTCCGGCCTGAGCTTCAGTGCCGGCGCTGACACGCTCCTGGTGCACACCGCGGACGGGCACGCCAGGTTGTTCGAGCTGGAGACGGCCGATCGCATCGCCGACTGGCCACTTGCGTCCGCTGAGGGCGCGACGTTGGCTACCTGGCTGGGACCTGACGAGCTGCTCCTTGGCGACGACGCCGGACTGCGCACCTGCTCCTACCGTCGCCTAGACAGACTGATCCTCGAAAGCCGCGTGTACGCCGAGCAGCGCGCTGTGGCCCAGCCGCTGGCGGACTACGACTTTTCCGCCGCCTGGGCGGCATGCACTGCGCTGCGCGCCGATGACCCCCGGCAGGCCGCCGCCACCCAAGTTCGCATCCTGGAAAGCGCTTTGCGCCGCACCGGCACCGAGGTTCCCGAAGAATGGATCCGAGCGGTCACCGCCGGTGCGACAAGCTCAACGCTGGCGCGGCTGGGACATGCCGCTTATGATGGCGAACGCTACGCCCTGGCACGCCAGTGGCTGCGAGCCGCAGCCGAGCAGTCGGGCGGCCAAGTAGACGC
>Ga0129299_1002231_pt1 | contig 12880 bp, 11 predicted proteins | sample ConPoolayeCmetaG_FD_94477 | JGI IMG/M metagenome (GOLD analysis project Ga0129299, IMG submission 94477) | Hot spring microbial mat communities from California, USA to study Microbial Dark Matter (Phase II) - Cone Pool mat layer C metaG ... | reverse complement strand
TCGAGGATCAACACCCTCGGCGCGAGGGCCAGCGCTGAGGCCAGTGCCAGCCGCTTCTGCTCGCCGCCGGAGAGCGTTTGCGGGGGTTGGGTGCGCGGAACGTGCGTCAGCCCTGCCAGGGCCAATGCCCGCTCGATGCGCTCCGGCATCTCGGCGGGTGGCAGGCCCAGGTTCTCCAACCCCCAGGCGACCTCGTCCTCGATGGTGGAATTGAAGAGCTGGCCCGCCGGGTCCTGCATCACCAGGCCGATCACATCGGCCAGCGTGCCGGTTGGCTGGCGCTGAACGTCACGCCCGGCCACGCTGATGTGCCCATCGAGGCGCCCCCCGGTCAGGCGAGGGGCCAGCCCGGCCACCGCCAGACACAGCGTTGACTTGCCGCAGCCGTTAGCGCCCGTCACGGCCAGGCAGCGCCCAACCTCGACCGCGAACGAGAGTCCATCCAACACGACCCTTCGCGCCCGGTCGGGTGGGGTCGGTGGGTAGCTGTAGCGCAGGCTCTCGACGCGGATCATAGGTACTCAACCGATCCCCCTTCCGCTGTGCGGAGGGGGTAGGAGGTGAGGGTCACTCCGCGTGGCTGAGGCGCGGGTAGGCGCGTCGCACAGCCAGGTAGACAGCGATCCCCAGCGCCCCGACCACCTCCTGCACCCCATTCCAGGGAACTTCGAGCGCGGCAGTGGCCGGGCCGACGTAGAACAGCGCCTCGCCGACGAAGTACCCAACGATCAGGATCAGGCTTCCGGCCAGCCAGGCCAGCGCCATGCGGCGGGGGGTCGCTGCCCGCTGAACGATCCATCCGGCGACGAGGCCCTGAAGGCCATGCGCCACCAGCGATAGCGGCGCCCAGGCCGCCCCGCCGCCGATCACGTCGGCCAGCGCCGCGCCCAATCCTCCAGCGATCATCCCGACCCAGGGGCCGAAGGCGAACGCGGCAAAATACACGGCGATATCCCCTAGGTGGATGTAGCCGCCCACCGGCGTCGGGCTGATGTGGGCCAGCGTCAGGCCCATCACCAGCGCCGTCATGATGGCGGTCATCGACAGGGTGCGCGGGTTACGTAGGTCGAAGTCCATTCCTGCCTCCTGCAGCATTGCAGCACGTCAACGTTTCAGCCTGTCAGCCGTCAGCTATCGGCCAGAGGTACGCGCCGGGAAAGTCCTCCGGTGCGACTTTCCGCTTGCCACTCCATGCTTCGATATCAATGCGGTATACGGCGGTGCGCCTGATCTCGTCGTCTTGGATCGGGCGGTAGTGCTGGCCGGGGCGCAGATGCGGCGCGTACTTGTCCAGCAGCAATTGCAACCCGTGGCGAGCTTCCTCCATATCCTGGACGATCCGCGCTGTGCCGAACACCGTCACGCCCGCGTACTCGACGCTGAACTCCAGCGCCTCGTCGGCGGGCAGCAGCCGCCCCATCTGGCTGATGCTGAAGCACACGCGCGGGTTGGCCTCGACGTTGGAGCGCGTCCGGCCCACCTGCGCGGTGTGCAGGTAGATGGCGTGCGCCGCCTCGTCGTAGGCAAACAGGTTGGTGTGGATGAACGGCTGCCCGTCCACCGCCGTCGCCAGGGCGCAGTACGGGGCCTGGTGTAGGAAGCTCTTGATCCACTCCTCGTCCTCGACGGCTCGATCCCTGCGGCGAACGTAGTTGATGGGTAGCGATCCGTAATCCTTGGCCATCCGGGTCCTTTCCCCCACTGGGAACGTGTAACCTGTATGAGATCGAACTCGATCACCCTCACAAGAAGGGTGCACCTTCTGATTCCCCCACCGGCTCGTAGCCCGCCGCCAGGTCGCGCCAGGCGGCGGCCAGGCGGCGGATGCCCTCCTGGATGATCTCCGGCGGGTGTGCAGCGATGTTCAGCCGCAGATGATAGGCGCCTCCGCCATCGGTGTGGAACAGCGGCCCCATCGCAAAGGCCACGCCCCTGTGGACCGCGTGCAGGAACAGCTCGGTGGCAGTGGGGCCATCCCCCGGCAGCCGCGCCCACACGTATAGCCCGCCTGCTGGCTCATCCCACGACGTGGTAGGGAAGTGCCGGGTCAGCGCATCGAGCATGGCAGCGCGGCGTTGTGCACAGGCGACCTGCACTTCCGCCAGATGATCCCGCAGGGCGCTGCCCTCCATCACCACCTGCATCGCCCGCTGATTGAGGGCGGGGGTGCACACATCGGCGGCGCGCTTGACGCTGGCGAGGCGCTGGTACAGACGCCCTCCCGCCACCAGGTAGCCGATCCGCATCCCCGGCAGGAACACTTTGCTGAAGCTGCTGGCATACAACACCATGCCCCTGGCGGCGGCCTCGCCCTCTGCTTCCAGCGCTTTGAGCGACGGCGGCGGGGTTCCGACGTAGGTCAGCGGCTCGTAGACAGCGTCCTCCAGCACCGGCAGGCGGTGGCGAGCGGCGATGTCCAGCAGGTGATGGCGGCGGTGCAGCGGCATTACTGTGCCAGTGGGGTTGTGATAGGTCGGCGCGATGTACAGCAGGCGCGGGCGGTGCTCGATGATCAGCTCCTCCACTGCATCTGTTCGCATCCCCTCTGCATCCACCGGCACGCCGACTGCCACCACGCCCCGCGCCTGGGCGATGTCCAGCATCCCTGCGTAGGTGGGGTTGGAGGTCAGCAGTACATCACCAGGGTTGAGCAGCGCCTGCACCGCCAGATCGAGGGCCTGCTGGCAGCCGCCGGTGATCAGAACTTCCCCGGCGTGAGTCGGGATACCTTGCCAGCGTAGGCTGCGGGCGATGGCCTCGCGCAGCGGGAGGTAGCCCTCCGGGCTTTCGTAGGCTACCGCTGCCGCGCCGTCGCGGGCCAGCACCGCGTTGATGGCATCCCGGATCAGGCCGACGGGCAGGAAATCCTCGGCGGGCGAACCCTGGCTGAAGTCGATCACGCCGGGGCGGGCGGCCAATCGCAGCAGGTCGCGCAGCGCTGCGCCTGGCGCACGAGCCGTCCCGGCCAGCGACGCCCCCCCGCCGGGCAGCGGCACCTCCTCACGCTCGGCGACGAACGTGCCCCGCCCCACCTGGGCCGTGATCCACCCTTCAGCCCGTAATTCCTCATAGGCGGCCACCACGCTGATCCGTGCCACGCCGAGCTGCCCGGCCAACTGGCGGGTGGGTGGCAGGCGGTCGCCGGGGGCCAGCAGGCCGTGCTCGATCTGGGCCGCCAGTGCGCGCTTAATCTGTCGGTAGAGCGGCTCCTGAGCGTCGCGGTCGAGGGTCAGGCTGAACATGAGAGCGTCCTGTTCCCGTCTGTGTACAGCATCATGCTAAGTCTAGCGCATGGATGAGTCCATGTATAGTACCAAATAGAGCCAATTAGCGCTTGCCCAGAGTCCGCTACGAACTTGGGCGAGGGCGTGAGAGGCCAACGAAGCAGCCCCACCCTCCGGCCTCCCTGATGGCCGGGTTCGGATCAACCACCGGCCCTACCAATCAACCGGATGCGGGGCACATCGGGCATCCCCCTGTGGCCTATGGGCACGTTACCCGCATTCGCTTTGCGCCCTAAGCGGCGGGTCAGTTAAAATTCCCCCTATGAGCGCTGTCCCGCCTACCACCGCCCTGACCCTGCGACCGCCCATGCCCAGCGACTATGATTTGTGCTTGGAATTTGACCATTCGGCCAGCACCGACTGGGTCTGGCAGATGGTGGTGGATGAGCGGCAGGGCGGCCTCAGCGTGGCTTTCCGGCCTGCCCGGTTGCCGCGCACAGTAACGACGCTCTACCCCCGGGACCGCGGGGCGCTGATGCAGTCCTGGGCGCAGGGTGAGGTCTTCCTGGTGGCCCAGCGGGCCGATGCACTGGCAGGCTATGTCAATGTGCGCGAGGATGCCGCCCAGCAGATCGCCTGGGTGGCCGACCTGGTGGTAGATCGCCCTTACCGAATGCAGGGCGTCGGCACGGCGCTGCTGCGCGCGGTGCGCCAGTGGGCGCTCGAGCGCAGCCTGCGCCACCTGATCGTCGAGACCCAGACTAAGAATTACCCGGCCATCAGTTTTCTGCAGCAGCGTGGGCTGGTGTTCGCCGGTTACAATGATCGGTATTATCCTAACCAGGATATCGCCCTGTTCTTCGGCCAGTCCCTGCGCTGAGGCAAAGTGGCCGCCAGGTGGTATATATGGGATGCCACGACTCAACCATCCACACCTGCCCTGTGTAGGGGGTGAGGTCCGCTTATGCGTCATCTCTTTCTCGTTCTCGGCCCGCTGCTTAACGAAAGCCTGAGTGCGGCTATTGCCACCATCTCGGCTTCTTTCTTCCTGTACAGCCTGGTCAAGGATATCCGCAACCGGGTGGCGCGGGCCTACAGCGCCATTTTGCTGTTCGTCACCCTCACCTACATCGGCGACCTGGGGGTCAGCTTCAGCGATACACTGTCCTCCGCCGAAACCTGGCTGCGCTTCCAGTGGATCGGCATCGCCTTTACACCGGCGGCTTACGTTCACATTTCGGATGCGATCCTCTCCATGACCGGCCTTCCCTCGCGCGGGCGGCGGCGTTGGGGGGTCCGCTTCCTATATCTGGTGGCGGCGGTCTTCCTGATCCTGGTGCTGGCCACCGATCTCATCGTCCGCGACCCACTGCCTGATCCTGCGCCTCACTTCCAGCCAGGGCCAGTGCTTCCGCTCTTCTTCGCGTACTTTGCCAGCTCGGTGGTGCTGAGCTTCTGGTTCATCATCCGGGCACGTCGCCGCACCCTCACCAGCGTCATGCGCCGCCGCATGACCTATCTGTTGCTGACCAACCTCGCCCCTGCGCTGGCGGTCTTCCCCTTCCTGGTGGTCTCCGGCCCCGCTAACCTGCCCCCTTCCCTGTTCTATGCGGTCCTCCTACTGGCCGATGCGACTCTAGCCGTCATGCTCACCTTCATGTCCTATGTGATGGCTTTCTTTGGCTCGCTGCTGCCGGATCGCGTAGTCAAGTCGCAGATGCTCCAGTTCTTCCTGCGCGGCCCGGTGGTGGCGATTGCCGCCCTGGCGGTGATCATCTGGGTGCCCCGCGCTGGCGCAGTGCTCGGCCTGCCCGGCGATCAGGTCATGCCTTTCCTGGCTGTGGCGGTGATCCTCTCCCTTCAGTGGATCATCACCCTCGTCCGCCCTTACCTGGAACGCTGGCTGATCTACGTCGGCAACCAATCCGAGATCCGCCGCATCCGCGAGTTGGAGGATCGGCTGCTGACGGCTGCCGACTTCCACCAGTTGCTCGATGCGATCCTCAACGCCCTGTGCGAGTACCTGCGCGTCCGCTCCGCCTTTGTTGCCTCGCTGGAAGAGGGCGGCCCCCGATTGGAGAGAGCCGTTGGCCTGGCTGAGAGCTTCCGCGATGAGCTGGCCGCCGCCTCGGAGCTGGCTAACCACGATCTGCCGGAGCCTACTGAGATCAACGGCGCGGGTGATGTGTTCCGGTGGCGTGGCTTCTGGCTGATCCCCCTCCACGCGCACAATGGCGGCAACGGGACAGGCGACGCCCTCCCGCGCCTCATCGGCCTGCTGGGTGTTGCCGCCCCCGGCGAAACCACCCCCCTGCATGAGGAGGAGCGCTGGCGGGTGCTAATGGCCCTGGCCACCCGCGCTGCCGAGGTGCTGGAAGATCGCCGCTTGCAATCGGGGGTGTTTGCGGCCCTCGAAGGGCTGCTGCCGGAGATGGAAGCTATGCAGCGATTGCAGGGGGCCGCCCGCCAGAGCGTCGAGGCGCTGGCCGCCCCCCGCGAGCCATCCCGCCTGGTCAGCCCGGACTTCGTGGACCGCGTCAAGGATGCGCTGAGCCACTACTGGGGTGGCCCGCGTCTGACTGACTCGGCGTTGCTGAGCCTGGCGGTTGTCCGGCAGGCGATGGCTGAGAACGAGGGCAACCCGCAGCGGGCGGTGCGGGCGGTGCTCCAGCAGGCCATCGAGAATCTGAAGCCCGGCGGTCAGCGTAGCATGACCACCACGGAGTGGATCCTGTACAACATCCTCGAGATGCGCTTTGTCCAGGGGCGCAAAGTGCGTGATGTGGCCCTCCGTCTAGCAATGAGCGAATCCGACCTCTATCGTAAACAGCGCGTGGCGATTGAGTCCGTCGCTGCCACCATTGCTGATATGGAGCGCGCGGCGACCCGGCCTGATCGTCAGCCCGCCCAGCAGTCCAACGGGTAGAGCATGGATCGTCCCCGGCCTGCCTCGGTGGGAGGCCGGATCAGGGCAAGGACATAGAAAGTTGGACATCCTCTCCGCAGCTCTGGTGCTGCTCCTCCTCCTGGTGTTGGGGTTGCTCCTCGCCCGCCTCAGCGACCTTCGACGCCAGGTCGCCGATCTTGCTGCCCGCGCCCGCGCGACTCGCGAAGCCCAGGCCCGCCTCGATGAGGTTCAGGCCCGCCAGGCCGCCCTCGAAGCCCTATCCGAGGTCGCCTACAATGCCCTCCTGCTGGTCGACCACCAGCGCCGTGTCGCATTCTTGAATGCCGCCGCCCGCGACCTGTTTGGGGCGGGCGCCACCCCCGGCGAGAGCGTCATGGCGATCACCCGACATCATGAGTTGGACGACTTGATCAGCGCCGCGCTGGCGCACACCGAGGAGCCGCCCACCCAGCAGATCGCGATCCAGGCGCGGCCTTACCGCGTTCGCGCCCGCCGGGTTGAACTCGCGGGGCGGCTCTATGCCGTCGTGGCACTGGAGGATGTAGGCGAGCTTCAGCGCCTGGGCCGTGCCCGCCGCGACATGGTCGCCAACATCTCCCACGAGCTTCGCACCCCCCTGACCTCCATCCGCCTGCTGGTGGATACGCTCCTGCGCGGGGCCATCCGCGACCCCTCCCGCGCCGCTTCCCTGCTGGACAAGATCGCCCTAGAGATCGGCACGCTGGAGCAGATGTCCCAGGAATTGCTCGACCTCTCGATGATCGAGTCAGGCCGCGCTGAGTTTATCCTCCTCCCGGTCGATCTGCGCGACATCGCCGGCGAGGCCATCCAGCACATGGCCGAGCTGGCCACCCGCCATGAGCACACGCTCGACAACCGCATCCCCGCAGACCTGCGCGTGCTGGCCGATTCCGGCCACGTGGTGCGCGTGCTGACTAATCTGCTTCACAATGCCATCAAGTTCACCCCGCCAGGTGGCCGAATCACCCTCGACGCCCAGCCCGGCGCAGGCTGGATCACCGTCAGCATCCTGGATTCCGGCCCCGGCATCCCCCTTGACGAGCGGGAGCGCATCTTCGAGCGCTTCTACCGCTCCGACCGCGCCCGGCGTGGCGGTGGTACGGGCCTCGGCCTGGCGATAGCGCGGCACATCGTCGAGGCGCATGGCGGGCGCATCTGGGCCGCCGACCCACCCCCCGGCACGTCTGGCGCGCTCTTGTGCTTCACCCTCCCCACTGCCGAGGATTAAGCGTCTGGCCGAAAGCCCTTTCGGCCAAACCCCGCCGCCCCTCTCACGCCGCCTCGGCGCTTCCACCGATTCTGTGCCCCAGAATGGTTCTAGAAGACTGCCCAACTTCGACCCGTTACTTTTCTGCCCTTCCCTCGACTATCTGGATGAAGCAACTCAAAATCATCTGAAAGGGCAAGGAGATAAGCACCGTGTTCAAGCATGGATTGGTTCGCATCATCGGGTTGGCGCTGGTAGCGGTGATAGCTTTGGGCATAGCCGTGGCCTGCGCGGCCTCCTCCCCTGCCGCCGCGCAGGAGTTGACCGGCACACTGGACTTCATGGACGACACAACCCTGGTCGTGGATGGGCAGCCGCTCGCCCTGCGCTCGGATATCCAGCTCCCGCCAGGACTCCGGCCCGGCGCACAGGTGCGCGTGGAGGTTGAACAGCAGGACGATGGCACGTTGGCGGTGGTCAGGCTCACGCTCGCCGTTGAGGATAATTCCAATGACAACACCGCCTCAGTGGAAAACGGCAACCAGAATAGTAATGGCAACTCCGACGACGAAGACGACAACAGCAACGACAACTCCGCTGAGAGGGAGAACGAAAACAGCAACCAGAACAACAACAGCAACGATAATGCTGACGACGATAACGAGAACAGCAACAACAACGACAACTCCACCAGGGTCTGGAATGTCAACAGCAATGCCAACACCAATGACAACCTCTCAGCCGACTCCGACCGGGATGGAGTGGACGACGACCACGACAATTGCATCTGGGTAAGCAACCCCGACCAGTCCGACTCGGATGGCGACCGCATCGGCGATGTGTGCGAGGCTGGCGGCAGCGATAATGCGAACGACAATCGGCGTGGAGGCAATAGCGACGATCGCGGCGGCAACGACAACCGTGGCGACGATGATGACGATCGCGGCGGCAACGATAACAGCGACGACGATTAGACCCGCACAAGTGTCTTGTGCTGCCGATCAGCCGGCAAGGACGATGGGTGGCCAGCAGCGCCAGGGTGTGCTGCTGGCCGCTTCCACGTGGGTCCCCTCAACAGCGGGGCTGGGCCTAATGAGGTACACTGGGGCATGTGGTCGGCCCATGACACCCTGAGCTTGCTGCCGACCGGTACGCGAGGAATCCCTGCCGTGCAAGATGAGCTTGCTCTGCTGGCGCGCGCCCGCAGCCTTGACCCGGAAGCGCTGGCCCAGATTCACGATTTGCACTACACGCCCATTTTCCGCTACATCGCCTACCGGGTCAGCGACCCCGACGTGGCGGAGGACCTGACCAGCGAGGTGTTCGTCCGGCTGTTGAGCGCGCTGCGCGACCGCCACGCGCCGCCCCATACTCTGCAGGGATGGTTATATGGGGTGGCGGCGCGGGTTGTGAGCGATTACCATCGCCAGCGCTACCGTGCGCCCACTGCTGAGCTGGACAACCACCTTGCCAGCAACGAGATGGGGCCGCACGAGACTGTTGAGGCAAGCCTGACGCGCGAAGCCCTGATGGCCGCGCTGGACGAACTGACCGACGATCAGCGGACGGTGATCGCCCTTCGCTACGGCAGCGACCTGCCCATCCGGGATGTGGCCGAGATGATGGGCAAGACGGAAGGGGCGGTCAAACAACTTCAAGCCCGCGCGGTGGCGGCGCTGGCCCGCAGGCTCTCGGTGGAGAGCGGGTGATGGAACAACAACTGGAAGCCAAGCTGATCGAGTGCCTGGTCGCGCTCGAACAACAGCCCCTCGACGAGGTCCTGGCCCGCTACCCGGATGACAGGGAGAAGCTGCGCCCCTTGTTGGAAACCGCACTTGCCCTGTCGCGGCTCCGCCCGGAACCATCGCCCGACGCCAGGGGCCGCTCGAGAGCAGAGATGCTGGCGGCGGCCCAGGCCATGCGCCGTGCGCCTGCCCTCCACCGCCCACGCCCAGGACGGCTCCACGCGCCGCTGCTGGAGCTGCTGGCACTGGTGCTGATCCTCTTCGGGGTGGGTCTGATCCTGGTGGCCATCTCTGGCTCAGCCCTGCCAGGCAGTACGTTGTACGGCGTCAAGCTGGGCGTGGAAAATGCCCGGCTGGTGCTGGCATCGGATGATACCGCACGGGAGGCCCTCGCCGCTCGCTTCGATCAGGAGCGGCGTGACGAGGTGCGCGCCTTGCTGGAGTCCGGGCGCGAGGCGCAGGTGAGATTCAATGGCACAATTGAAACGATCCAGCCGGCTGCGTGGATCGTCTCGGCGCTGCCGGTGCAGATCACGCCCGACACGCTAGTCCAGGGTGAGCCTGCTATTGGGCGGCGGGCGGTTGTCGAAGGGCGGACAGCAGATGGCCTGCTCCTGGCCAGCGCGATCACGGTTGAAGGGGAACCGGTCCCACCCAGGCCAGCCATCCAGCCGACCGCTCAGCGAACTTCCTCTCCATCCCCGCCAACGGTTGCCCCCACGCAGACCGCCACTCAACCACCCACCTCGACGCCTGCTTCCACGGCCATCCCGCCGACCGCATCGCCCGCCCCCACTGCCGGGCCAACCTCACCTCCGCCGCCCCCTCCAACTGAAGGGCCGGGCGGCGAAAACGGCAACGATAACGATAATGAGGGCCATGCCGGGGACGACAACGACGATCATGGCAGCGGGGACAACGATAACAGCGATGACGACTAGGGCGTGGCCCTCAAACCCCGACCGGCATGGTGGGGTGGTCCGTCAGCCGGGTGACAGCCGGTGTGTCTCGAAGCGGCAGGGCACGATCACCTCCGCGCCGGGGCATAGCTCCTTGACCCTACGCGCAAAGGCATCCAGATCGATCCGCCTGAAGGACGGGATAACCCCTCTTGGCGGGATGAACATGGGGCGGGCCTGCTTGCTCAGGGGCTGGAACAGATCGTCCCAGTGGTTGGGCATCACCAGCCGGGGTCGGGTCGCGCCGAGGATCGTGGCGAGCTGATCGCGCGTGGCGTCCGCCCCCACCAGCAGCAGATCGGCCTCCACAGCCGGTTCGTGATCGATGCCACTGGCGACCAGAACTCGCACGCCGTCCACCTGAATGCGGAAGGAGAACTGCACATCCACACGGAAGTCGCTGACCCGCAGCGGTGGCCGCAGCCCTGGCCGTAGCGGGCCAGCGAACGGGATGCCCCGGAAGAGGGTGCGGTGCCGGGACTCATACACCTCTACCCGGAATACGCCGAGGTCAAGGCGGTCGCCCGCCGCGATCTCCTCGCCCGGAGTGCCCAGTAGAGTCAGCAGCCTGCACCCCTGCGCTGACGCATACACCCGCGCCCCAGTCAGGCGAGCCACCGCCGGCACATCCGCTAGGTGGTCGTAGTGCGGATGCGTCACCAGCACCCAGCGGGCAGGGGGTGTGTGGGCAGCGACAGCTTCAACATCCGGGCTGGCGTAGCCCACCAGCGCTCGCCACAGCGAGAGGCGGGTGAAGTAGGGGTCAATCAGCAGGCTATCCTCCCCTGCCCGCAGATGCCAGCCCGCGATGCCCAGGTAGCGTATCTCCGCCATCGCGCACCCAGCTAGATCAGCGTTTGCAGCGCCTTCAGCTCCTCATGGTTGAGCGGTTCGTCAGCCATTACCTTCTGGGCGATGCGGTCCGCGCTGACCGTCTCAGCCACCGATTCCGGCACCACCAGCATGGCCTCACGCAGCGGCCCATCCACCCGAATCACGTCCTCCACCCGCTGCTCCAGCCGATCCGGTTGCCCGCCTTCGACCCAGTCTGCAACCCCGTCGATCACGCTGTTTTCCAGCACCAGCTCCACATGGACTTCGTGAACGTAGTAGGCCGGTCGGTCTCCGAAACGGGCTGAGGCGATAGGCACAGTGCCATCCCCGCCTGCCAGCCCCTCCCACATCTTGCGGATGATGCCCCGCAGCAGGTCGCCATCCAGCCCGGTAGGTGTCTCGTACAGCGCCCCGGCCACGATCTCGATGGGAACCTGCGGGTCGGCCTTGGAGAGCGCCTCGTGATGCTTGAGCGCCCGCGCCAGGTGATCCCGGTGGATGGTCACACCCTGGTGCTCCCAGGTGCTGGCGTCCCAGATGTCCTGCTCAGGGACCGGGTCCCAGTCCGGGTACAACCCCTTCGGGGCAGGCAGGATTTCGTACAGGCTGGGGAAGGTACGCAGCATCCGCAGTGGGTCGTTCTGCGGGTTCAATGCCTTGATCAACCTGAGCTTGGGTTCGTCGCCACGCGCCAGGATGGATACCGCCGGGAGCGCCCCCCGGAACGGCGTGCCGAGCGCGATCACGCGCTTGAGGTGGCGCTCGGCGTGGGCGCGCGTCTGTTGGCCGATCAGGTAGTCGATGGCCAGCAATCCCCCCAGGCTATGCCCCACCAGCGTCACCTGCTTGAAGGGGCTGGCCGCGATCTTCTGGTCAATAAACGCGCGGAGCTGCGGAACCACATCCCACGTGGCCCGCCGCCAGTCATAGGGGAAGGTGTAGACTTCGTAGTCCCTCTGGAGCCGTAGCAGCATTTTGGCATACACCAGCCACACCAGCCCCCGCGCCCGGACCTTCACCCCTGGCAGCGCGTCTGTCACGCCGTCAGGAGCCAGGTCGAGGCGGTTGGCCTGCCCGCGCATGTAGGCCAGCGGGTTGATCCACAGCAACTGGGGGTCGTCGCCGATGTCTTCGAGGGTCGATCCCATCAATCCTGGCAGCAGGATGATCATCGAGTCGCCCTGCCGGCGCGCCGCGACCTGCTCGCGGGCCATCTTCCGGATGGCGGCGGCGTTTGGCCCCCAGTAGGCGACCAACTCGGCATCGCTGGCCTGCCCAACGAATGCCCGGAGGTGATCCTCGGGGAGCTGGGTGATGCGGCTCATCTGGGTAGTGGTCTGCATGATGGTTCCTCCTCGGCATCAGCCTATGACGGTGGGCAGCAGCCCGTGCTAGCTTCATCAGTGGGGCGCGCTCCGGGAATCGCGCACCCATTATCCCGCCCCGTTCAGGAACGCCCGCACAGCGCGGACGAACTCCGCAGGCTCTTCCAGCATAGGCTCGTGGCTGCTGCGTTCCAGCACAACCACCTGCGAACTGGGAATAGTCTGCGCTCCGGCGAAGGCGTGCGCGACGGGCAACAGCCCATCGTGCCGCCCCCACACGATTAGGGTCGGCACGCGGATGTCCGCCAGGCGGCGGGTGAAGTCGCGCCGCTGGCTGGGGAGCAGGAAATCCGCCAGCAGCAGGCGCAACCCCGACCACAGCGGCCATATTCCCTGCCGTGAGTTGAGCCGGATCGTTTCCAGAATCGTCTCGCGCGGCTGGCCCCACGGGTCGGCCACGATCAGCGAGTCCACCCAGCGCAGCAGGTGCGGATCGGCTTGCCGGGTGATCGCGGCGGCGACGAGGTGCGGCATCCGGCGCATGATGCGCGGAACCGTGCTCCAGGGGATGGCCTCGCTCAACCCCAGCGCATCCACCAGCACCAGCCGCGCGACTCGCTCCTGGTGTGCCTGCGTGTAGGCCAGGCTGATCGCCCC
>Ga0129299_1002230_pt1 | contig 12880 bp, 11 predicted proteins | sample ConPoolayeCmetaG_FD_94477 | JGI IMG/M metagenome (GOLD analysis project Ga0129299, IMG submission 94477) | Hot spring microbial mat communities from California, USA to study Microbial Dark Matter (Phase II) - Cone Pool mat layer C metaG ... | reverse complement strand
GGCAAAATTGTATTCAATGCCTGATAGTTTTCGCTTTTTATTAGCCAACCATCTAATTGATTATCTAAATCATCAAATAACGATAAAATCTCAAGTTCTAAATCCTTAAAATACTTTGTATCAATCGGCGCCTTAGGATTATCTTTGTCTATTCCTAATTCTTGCCACTCTTTAACTTGTTCAGAAAAGTTTTTGTGTTTTTTGATCTTTTCAACAATTTTTTTATCCGTAATTCTATCCAATGTGATTACATAATTTGAGTTTTTGACAAACTTTGGTTTATTCCAGATTTTTACCAATTCATCTTCAAACTGCGAGATAAAGTCAATAATTTTAAATGCAATATTTTTGAGGATTTGCAATTGATTAACTCTATCTGCACTCCATTCCTTTGCTCCCTCCCAGAAATACTGATAACTCCAGAGTTTAAATTGCTCTTGCAAAAATTCTTTGGCGTTTTTATTAATAAAAAAATCTACTTCACTTTGCTTTTCAAATATGCTAAATGCACGATCTAAAGTTTCTTCATTAATATTTATTTGTTTTTTCTTTAACTTTTTGAGTATATCTTCTGTTTTGGTTACTCTTCCTTTTTCTGAATAATAAACATTAAAAACAATTGTTTTATCTTCTTTTACTTCTTTTAATTCATAAATTAAACTCCGTTTTTCATTGGCTTTTTTGTTTTCTATCTTTGAGGCGTCAAAGTAAAACTTAAATCCGTCAAATTCAACAGGCATACTTCTAAAAATTCGGTCGGTTTTGACATAGTAGAGCATCTGTGTCTTCCAAAAGAGAATTACATCTTTTTCGTCAGTATAAACTTTTTCGTAGATATTGTTATGAAATGGTGTTGAGTTGAAATAGATTGAGCCACTTTCGGTAAAATAGCGGCTGAAAAAGGAATAGAGTTTGTCAAAAAGTTCATCTCTGAAATCAGGATATTTTGTCAATGCTGATTCAATGTCTTCTTTGAGATGATTTTCAATTTTTCGGTAGTAATTTGATTTTATCCTCATCAAATTAATAAAACCGCCTTTGCCTTCAATCCTGGCACCAATAAACACATCCTGCAGAGCTTTATAAAATTTTTGTTCTTTAGTCATAAATAAAAATTATTGAGTGTTACTTCCAAATATCAAAAAACATAAAGTGCTATACTTTGAGTCTACCATAGCTTTATTAGTATAATAGTGTATTTAGTCAAAAGATTGTTTGGTTGCTGGTTTTTATGAAGAATTTGTGTAGCGTATATTTTTTATCCCCGCATGTCAGAAAAATAATTTGCAGTATTCAGGAAATAAAAATGAAAGACACGAACTCGTCGTCATTCAGCTTGTTGGATGTATCTTTTACATTGACTCTAGCTTCCTTTAATTAAACATTCGAATCCTTCAATTATCTTTTTTTCTTCTTCTGAACTCATTTTTCTTAGTACATAATCAGAAAGAAGTCCGATCCTCATATCATCAAACTTCCCTTTGTAAAATCTTTTGTATTCTTCTTTTAGTATTCCTATTTTTAATATTTCAACTTTTTCAACGTTTTTTTCTATTCTGCCTAAATTCATCTTTATTGACTCTATTCCATTATGGCTTTTTGGAGCAAGGTTAGAGGTTATTTTAACTTTTCCAATTACGTGGTCTATGCTATCGCAAGCCACGAGAATTTTTAAATTTTCTATCTTGAAGAATTTTATAAAATCTAAGAGTGCTTCTCCGCTTTTGTTCATGTAGGTCATAGGTTTCAAAAGATATGTTTCTTCGCTCGAATCTTTTTTGAAAGATTTTGTAAACAAAAACTTTTTACCCTTTTGGAATCTAAACTCGTCTGGAAAGAAATCAGCAAATTTTTCTTTCAAAAAATCTAAAAACATGAATCCAACATTATGAAAAGTTTTGGAAAATTTTTCTTCTGGATTTCCAAGCCCAACAATTATATTGTATTCGGTAAGAATACTCATAGAGATTCCTTCGATTATTAGACTACGAGATATTTTTTTAAGTTTAATATTTTTAGTGGATAAAGTTGGTTTTGATTTATTTTTTGTATACTTTTTAAAAATATTGCTGGCAAACAGCAAATTCGCTGCAGAATTTCTCGGAGAGCAAATTTTTGCGCTTTTTGTTCTTTTTTAGTTGCATCTTGTTTAAGAAGAGAATATTATTGACTTTTATCTACCTTCCAAAAAGGATTCTAATAAAGTCAAAAATCATATCTGTTCCTCTAAATATTATTGCTATGCCAACAAAAACCAAAAATGTTCCAAACAAAACTAAAAAAATCATAGTTCCACCGGTTCCGCCAAAAAGTTTTGAGGCAAAGTCCATTTCTCCTATGTAGTTATAAATTTCTCTTCTGTAAATTATCAAAACAAGCCCCAAAATTAAGACCAAAGCACCTTGAAATATTCTTGCTATCATTTTTTAAATAACATTAATTAAAAAACTCTTCCAACTTTTTAAAAATTTAAAAATTCCTTTATAGAAATTTACCGTTTTTCTATTTCATTATTTCTGTCGGTTTTGTTTTTCTTTTTGCTTTTTTGTTTGTTATCCTTTCTTTTATTTTTCTTGCCATATTTAAAGCTTTTTCCTGAGCTAAGTCTATTGCAGCTCGAAAAGTTATTGCTTCATCTTCCACTTTTAAAAATTCTCCGTTTTGGAAGTGTGTTTCTATTGAGACTCTATGCATCTTTTCTTTTGGTAGGCCATTTTGGTACTCGTAAATCATATAAATACCGAGTGTTTCTTCTATATCTCCAATTTTCTCTAGTTTTTTTCTAGCATACTCCTTATCTTCTTTGGTAATTCTGGTGTTATTTTTGAAGGTGAAGTTTATTTTCATTTGGAAGATTTTTTCAAGCTGATTTTAAAGCAAACTTTTTAGTTTTCAAAGTTAAAGATTTTTAATCTTTTTTGATAATTTTGTAGCTTTTATTCGGTTTTTGCATGTCTTTGAAAAAATTTTTCATAAAAACATTTGGTTGCCAGATGAATTTTTCAGATTCGGAAAGAATCAGAGGGGTTTTAGAAAAAGCCGGGTTTTCTTTTTCGGAGTCAGAAGAAAAGTCAGATATAGTAGTGGTAAATAGCTGTTCTGTTAGGCTTTCTTCTGAAAACAAAGCTATCTCTTACATAAAGTCTCAAAGAAAAAAATCAAAAGAAAAAATTTTGGTTTTAACAGGGTGTGTCGGGAAAAACTATACGGAAAACGAGCTGAGAAAAAAAATCCCGGAGCTAAATCTTTCAATTCCAATTTCTGAAATAAATATTTTACCTGATATTTTGAGAAGTCTGAAAAGTGATGAATTTTCTAGAATTGACGATTTAACATTAAAAAGCTCTTATTTTTCGATTATGCCAAGCTATGGATCAAAGTTTAGAGCATATGTTCCGATTATGACTGGCTGCGACAATTTTTGTTCCTACTGTATTGTCCCAATTTCTAGGGGTAGGGAAGAGTCTAGACCGTTTTTAGAAATTGTCTCTGAAGTAAAAAGTCTTGTTGAAAAAGGCTACAAGGAAATAATTTTGCTTGGGCAAAATGTTAATTCTTATGGGCAAAAGTCGGGTGGAAAGTTTTTAGATCTAGAATCTGCAAGAAAAAAAGGTGTCTTACCAGAGGATGTTTTTTCGAAGTTTGGAGAAAAAAAGGATTTTCAAAATTTTTCAAAATCTGGAAAGATTTTTTCCGAGCTTGTAAGAAGAATTCTTGCTGAAATAAACCAATTTTTTTGGCTAAGGTTTATAAGTCCCAATCCAGACAATTTTTCTGATGATTTGATAGAAATTGCGAAGAATGATGAGAGGGTTGTTAGGCTTTTTCATATTCCTTTGCAATCTGGTAGCAATAGAATTCTTAAACTAATGAAAAGAAACTACACAAAGGAAAATTATATCAATCTCATCCAGAAAATTAGATCCAAGATCCCAGAAATGGAATTTACTACTGATATCATTGTCGGATTTCCAACAGAATCAGAAGAAGATTTTGGTGAAACTCTTGAGCTAGTTAGATTAGTTCAATTCTCCAACTCATTTACAGCAAAATTTTCTCCAAGAAAAGGAACAATTGCTTTTGAAATGGTTGATGATGTTCCATCAAAAGTAAAAAAAGAAAGAGAAAATATCATTTCAAAAGAAATTGAAAGGATAACTTTTGAAAAAAGCGAGAAGCTAGTTTTAAGGTCAAAAGATAAAAACGAGAGATTTAAAGTCTTGATAGAAAACAACGAGGGAGAGTTTTTTTCTGGAATAACTTTCGAGAATAAAAGAGTTTTTTTGAAGAAAAATGATGGAATAAATCTATCTACCGGCAAATTTTATGATGTAAGATTGATAAAATCTGTTGGGTGGGGATTTGTTGGGGAAATTTAGATTTTTTCAAATTCATCTTGCTGATACTTGATAAAACAGAATTGGCTGATTGACATTTCTGGGAAACTTTTTACAATGGCGGTGAATTTAAAAATAAGGGAAAAGTGAATGATAGCGGTAAAAAAAGTAGAAGATTATGAAGGCGATAGTTTGGTGTTTTTTGAGAATCAATTTAGAAAAATAATGGAGGATTTTAGGGCAGAGAAAACAAGAATAAAAAGAGAGATAAAAAAATTCGAGCGAGAACAAATGTTATGTAAGCTGGCAAGAAGAACGCGCGATAAGTTGGTGAATCTATTGAAAGAGTTTTCAGATGCAGTGGGAGTAATATATGAAGAAGAGTGTGAAGTTCCACAAGCTAGACAACCAAAAACAAAGACAGAAAAAAGTGGGGGAGATAAAATTAGAAGAAGAGTGCTTTCTGGAAGAGAAAGAGCTTTTTTAAGAAAGTTAGAAGGTGAAATAATTGGATTTTACTGTGTGATTTATCCACCCGAAGTATATTGCGCTGGATTACTTAATTGTGACCCGGATGATGATGATTATGATTATTAAACTTTCAATTTCTTTAAATATTTTAGAACTAATATGACTTTTTTCAGTTTTTTGGAGTCATAAGTGCTAATTTTTTACCGAGTTCAACATTTCCTGAACAAACTCTCTTATTTTCCCAGAAATTGGCCCTGCTCCAAGGTTTAAGATACAATCAAGACTTGCTTTTGAAACTTTTTCAAAAACTTTTGGAATATCGTCGTAAGAATCAAATGTTTGAACATCAACTCCAGTTTTTTTGATATCTTCTCCCATTTTTCTGTGATCTATGAAATCAGAATCTTCGTCTCTCCCAGGAACTTTATAAACCGGGAATAAAAAAAGCTTTCCTTGATTTTTAAGGATTTCAAAAGATTCAATAAAGTCTTTGTAAAGCTCCTTTGTTCTTTTGTATTGATGAGATTCAAAAATCACTGCAATTTTTTTAAAATGCTCGAAAAAAGCTTCAAGAGTTACTTTGACTTGAGTTGGGTGGTGAGCATAATCGTCGTAGATTGGGATCTTATCAAAGTAACCTATCAATTCTTGCCTTCTATTTGCACCAGAAAAGTTCGAAATACTCTTTTTTATTGAAGTGAAAATTTTTGAGTTTCTGAACTTTTTTTCGCTAGCAATTTCTTTCAAAAAATTGCTAGATTTTTTAGATACCCGCATTGCAGATTCAAGAAAAGTTATAAAGGATATGCAAATATTTGAAAGATTGTGTTTGCCTATCAAGGTTGTTTTGAAATCTAGCAGAATATCTGGTGGCAATTTAATTTCTTTATTCTTGGCAATACTTTCTAATTCCAAAAGACTGAAGAGTGATTTAAAATGCACCGAATTTCTGTGCTTTTTTTCTTCTAAGATGAAAAATCTTTTTTTCTTTATTGATAGATCAATTAAAAATCCATCCTTTTCGATATTTTTTTCTAGCTCTGAAAATGCTTCTTTCACTTCCTCAATATCTTTATAGCAATCCGGATGATCATGCTCGATATTTAGAATCACAAGCCCAAAGATTTTTTTTAGTGCAAGAAACTGGCGGTTGTATTCGCAAGCTTCGATTATTACAAAGTCGCCTTTTCCCAGCCGAAAGCTTTTTCCTTCTGGAAAGTTTTTATCTGCAAATTCTTTTATTGGCGCTCCAATTATACAGGTTGGATCTAGCCCAGCCGCCTCAAAAATTATTGAAGTTAAAGCTGTTGTTGTTGTTTTTCCGTGTGCGCCAGAGATTGCAATGATTTTTTTGTCTTTAAAAAGCTCAAAATACCCTTCTGCATTCTTGAAACACGGAATCCCAAGTTTTTTTGCTTCTTCTAACTCGCTTTTTCCCTCTCCGTTTTCTATTGCTTGAGAGTAGAAAAAAGCGTCTGGTTGGACTTTTTTAATATTTTCTCCGGTCTGTTTGTAAAAAATTTTGTTTCCAAGTTTTTCAAACTTTTCTGTTAGTAGTGTTTTTTTTATGTCGCTACCAAAAAATTTTATTCCTTTTTCCAAGAAAAAGTGCGCAATATTTGACATTCCTGAACCGCCAACACCGGAGATAAAAGGCTTTTTATACAAATCAGTTTTTTTCACTCTTTCTTTACAAGGAAGAATAAGTTTTGCAAAGTTTCTTGGTTCTTGAATTTTTGTGTTTTTTGTACATTTTAACTTTGTTTTTTGTATTGATGGCTTTTGGTCTGTAAAACTTTCGGCTTGAAGGTTTATTTTATTTTTTAATTCCCCAGTTTTTGTTTTCGGGCTTTGTTTTTTATTATAGTAAGTTTTGAATTTTTTTCTTATTTAGCTTAAGATCGACAAATAACTCAAAAATTAGCAAGAAAGCTACTATGAAAATTATGGAGAAAAATTTCCCGTAGGTTTCGAAAAATATTGTCGGAATTCCAATCAGAAAGGTGATTATTCCGTAAAAAATATCAATTTTCCAGACTGAAACTCCAAGTTTTAAAAGTCTGTGATGAAGGTGATCTGCTCCCCCAACCCAAGGCTTTCTTCTTTCTAACAATCTTTTTAGAATCACATAAAAAGCATCCACAGTGGGAAGCAAGAGCACAGTTAAAGCTGTTACAAGTTTTCCACCAGAAAGAAGTGAAAGTCCGGCAAAAAAATACCCAATCAAAAAAGATCCGCTTCCCCCAAGCATTATTGATGACGGGTATGAATTAAAGATTAAGAATCCAAGGATTGACCCTAAAAGGGAAATTCCCAAAATTATATTTTCGATTTGCTCAAATTTTGTGCTCACCAGGATTAAAATGATTGAAGCTGAAGCGGAAATTGATCCAACAATCCCATCTGCTCCATCAGCAAAATTTATTGCGTTTATCAAAATAAAATTCCAAATGATTGTAAGAATATCAGCTGGAAGTGTTATGTGGTAGGTTATTCCAGAAATTTCTAGAATAGGAATCTCTAAAATTTTTAGACTTATCAAATCTCCAAAAGGGTTTCTTAAAAAATCAATTCCAAAGCCGGCTGATACCAAAAATACTCCGCTTATTAAAAATATCACAAACTGAAAGCCTGAAGACAATTCTTTTTTAAGATCAATCATTCCAAAAAGAACAAGAAAAATCCCACCAGCAAAAAACAAAATCAAACTCCTGTCTATTTCCAAAAAAGCCAGCGAAGCCAAAAGAGATAAAAGCAAATTAACTCCTCCGGTTTGTGGAACCTTTTCGTTTTTATGTAGATCTTTTTCTCCGCGAGATTTTCTTTCTCTGTAAAAACCAAGTTTAATAAAAACGCTCCTTGTAAGAAAAATTGAAAAAAAAGATAATAAAAACGAAAGAAAAAAAGCTAAGAAGAAGGTTTTCAAATGATCCATTTCCTAAAATTAAGAAATTGTCTCAAAAGTTTTTTCTTCATTTTACTTTTTTATAAAAAATCAAAAATTTGGTTTATCCAACTCCAAAACTTCAACATTTCCACTCTCTTTTCCGCCAGAAATTTTTACAATGTCTTTATCAACTTTCCCAAACTCTTTGTAGGCAAGGTTATAAGAGTTTACAGTTGTTGAAAGATTGTTTCCAATTTTTCTAAAATAATCTTCAAATAAACTTAAATGTTTTCCAAGCTCTGATACATTTTTCAAAACACCTTTTACATCCTCTTGAAACTTTAGCATTTTGAGTCCTTGTATAACGGTTTGAATGTAAGCAAAAAAGCTAGAAGGTGATGTAATTATTACTCTTTTTGAAAATGCGTATTCTATCATATTTTTTCCTTCTCCGCCGGTTTTGTAATTTAAAAGAGCATAATAAACTCCCTCGGCCGGAATAAACATAAAAGCAAAGTCTGTCGTTTTTTCTTCTGGTCTTATGTATTTGCTTGTTTCGTCAATACGATTTTTTACATCTCTAGTAAATTCTTTTGTTAATTCTTCTCTTCTTTGAAGGTTTTTTTCTTCCTGAATTTCGTTGTATTTTTCCAATGAGAATTTGGAATCTATTGGAATAATTTGATTGTTGAAAAAAATAACAGCGTCAACCAAATCTCCATTTTTAAATTTGTACTGCATCTGAAATTGACTTGGAGCAAAAAAGTTTGAAAGAAGAGTTTCTAAGAAGTATTCCCCGAGAACTCCTCTTTTTTTTGGATTTTTTAAAATATCCTCCAGATTTTCTAACTTTTCAGAAAACCCTAAAACTTGCTTATTTGTTTCGTCAAGTTTGGTTAGCTTTTCGCTTACGCTCTTTATGATTTCGCTACTTTGCTTGAATTGATTTTGAATTGTTTGAAGATTTTCTAAATTGCTTTTTAATAGCTGCTCATTGATTTTTTCAAGCTTTTCTCCCAATTCTTTTCTTGTTTTTTCAGAAGTATCAGTAATTTCTTTTCTGTAATTTTCTGAAACTTCCCTTACTTCTTTTCTTATAGACTCCAAAAGATCAAGAAAAATTTTTTGAGAATTTTCCTCTTCTTTTCCTTTTTTGCTTAAATTATTGTACTTTACCAAAACCGCTGCAAGGAATAATCCAATGACAAATAAAAGAAATATCGGTAGGTAAATTTCCATGATTTTTAATTTTCAACAAGAAATTAGCTAAAGAGTAAAAGTTTTCTAGTTCTACACTTTAACTAATTTTCTAGATAGCAATCTACTTATCAAAAAAGTATTTGAACTTATTAACAAATGTTGCTCAGATATTGAAAAACATGAAATGAATCTAGCAACTAAAGCAAACTAAAAAGACATAATGTAAGAAGTTAAATAAAGTTTTTTCGATACTTTTTCAGACTTTTTTTCAATACTTCCACCCAAGGTACCTACAGTACTTTTTATATAATCAAGATTCTTTTTATAAAAATTTTGCCCAATAGCTATCTCCCAGTTTTTAGAAAAACAAGCTTGAATTTTGAAGCTAACATTAGTTGGAACGCCAATTACACATGTCTCAGATTGAAAATAATTATCAAAAGTTCCTATAAAAGCCTTTCCGCATTCTATACCAATACCAACTCTAAATCCGTCTTCTCCTTTACTCTGCCTCTCTGATTCTGCCTTTAAACGGTTTCTAACTCTTATAGCTGCATCTAAAGCTTTCTTGTTTTGCCCCTTGCCCATAAAAACAGATAATACTGCATCACCAATAAAGTTATCAACAAAACCTTCCTTTAATCCAGTTTCTTCTATGGCAATTTGGAAAATTGTTGATATTGTCTGAAAATACTTTTTTTCATCATTAATGGATAAATATGTTGAATCCCTAAGATCAATGAAGAGAGATGTAATTTCAGAATAGTATCCAATTCTAAATCCATCCATGATATAAATATCACTTATTTTTGCAATTGGAGAATCTGCTTTACTTACTAGGTAAGCGCTTTTGCTGGAATATGCTTTTATATCAGGCTTGTAAAAATTTTTTCTATTAAACATAGTATTTTCTTCACGGCCTTTTTATATCAAATATTTTTTAATAATCAATCATTCTTCGATACTACATTTCCAAAGTACTCATATCTACTAATAAATTATCTTCTCATTTTTTACTCTCCAAATACCAAGTACCAAGTGCACTTTACTATCTTATTGCTAATATCTATCCAAAAGACTGGTATAGTTTGGAAAACCCTTACCCTTATTCCTCTACGCCTTTTCTTTTATCTTTTGTTATAAGCTTTTAAATAAAGAATCAGTGAATAATAAGTTGAAAAATTTCAATATAACACTCCTAACAATCTTCTTATACCTATCTCATTGGCATTGGAGAACAATAATAAGGCAAATAATAAAGCTCATATCGCAAATTATTTTACCTTTTAAAATTAAAACTAATCAAAAGCAGAAAATTTACAAGCAAACCTGCTTATGGTATGCTGGGTAAAAAACACCTTATATCTACACAAAAGTAAAGTTGGAGATTCGCTAGAATACAATCTTCATTTTTTTACTTTTTTTCTACTTTGGTACAACTGAGTCAATTGTAGCCCAACCTGATTCAATGTTTTTAGGAAGAATTATAGAAACTTTATCTCCTGGCGATATCTTGTAGTATGTTACACTAGCAAATATTACAGAGTATATTTTTCCTTCTGCTGCAACTTTATATTCTTCACCTTGCTCTATTAATTCACCAACAGCCCATTTTCTTTCAACCGGCTCAACAATTTTAAACTTCGGTTTTCCTTCTGATATATAGAATTTTAACCTATCACCGAAAACTAGTTTTGATTTTGATGCATAATTTGGCGGAACTGGATACTCTTTTCCATCATCACCAATCATCTTTTCCCCATTAAAAATCCCATATACAACATACTCCTTATCCGTGTTTGCCGGGACAATTTGGCTTTGTACACCAACACTTCCAGATTCTAGATTCAGTGCTTTGCTCTCTTCTTTTTCTCCTAATGCTTCCAAAAGTATATCTTTTGCTTGATTTATCATTCTTTGCGCCGTTTTTATTAAAGAATAAACCTTTTGTATTGTTTCTTTATCCATTTTTTGTTTTTTAAATTCTAGAATTTAGTCTCTAAGGGGTTTTTAGATAAATTGCAAAGAAGCGCAAGGAAATTTACCTGGGTTGCAAGAAAAGAAGTTTTCAATGAATTTGGAAAGTTGCCAAGCATAGAAAAAAAAGGTGATGCAGAAAATATCTTTGCTTTTTTAAGAAAAAGAGTCGAGGAATCTATTGACACTTCACTCAAAATTTCAAACATTGACAATTTTGCCGAAGAGATCTTAAAGCTAGAGGATGAAAACATAATCTTACACGGCGATTATGATGTGGATGGAATAACATCAGTTGCTATTTTATCGAATATTTTCGAAAAACTTGGTAAGAAATCAGAGAAAATACTTCCAAGCAGATTTGAAAGCGGGTACGGTATTGACATTAAAAAAATCAAGGAAAAGCTTGATTTGTCAAAAAAAAATATTGTTTTTGCTCTTGACTCCGGAACAAATGAACTGGATAAAATTTCATTTCTTAAAAAAAACGGTGTTCAAATTTACGTGATTGATCATCACGAGCCAGAAAGTAAGGATAAAGAAGTTGACTTTCCAATAATTAATCCGAAATATCACGGAACAGAAAATGCTAAAATTCTTTCTACTGCTGGCCTTTGTCATGTTTTAGCCGAAAAGATTTTCAGTGATAAAGATTTTCTTTATGATGAAATTTTTCCTCTTTCTGCTCTCGGAACAGTTTCGGATGTTTCACCAATGGTTGGTAAAAACTGGCAAATAGTAAAAAAATCTTTGGAAAATTTTCCAGGAAACAACATTGGACTAAAAAAACTCATTGAGGTTTCTTGCATAAATTCTCAAATTAAAAGCTATCACCTTGGATTTATTTTAGGTCCAAAGCTAAATGCTTCTGGCAGAATTTTTTCTCCAAATGAAAGTTTGGATTTGCTCTTGGAAAAATCCGAAGAAAAAGCAAGAATCCTTGCAGAAAAACTTGATTTTTACAACAAAGAAAGACAAAAAATAACAAAGCTGGCTTTAGAAAAAATACTTGAGAAGATAGAAGACAAAGATTCGAAAATTTTTATTTTTGGCGACGAGAGTTTTAAGAAAGGAGTAGCTGGACTTGTAGCTTCTGAGGTTGTGGAAAGGTTTGGCGGTGCGAGTTTTATCTATGAAAAATCTGGTAGTGTTTTTACAGGTTCTGCTCGTTCGGATGGTAGCATAGATGTTTCTAAAGTTTTGAGTAATTTGTCCGATGTTTTAATTTCAGGTGGTGGCCACAAGCTTGCTGGCGGATTTTCGCTCAAAAGGGAAAAAGAAGACTTATTCAAGGATAGACTAAATGAAATTTGCAGGGAAAATTTTAAAAAAGTTGGAAGAAAGCTTGAGGTAAGTTTTGAGATCTCAAATTTTTCACAAGAGATTTTGCAGTTTGTTTTCAAAAAAATTTCAGATTTAGAGCCTTTTGGGCCATGTAACAATTCTCCAAAAATTATAGGAAGGGGTTTAACTCTAATTTCAGAAAAGACCATTGGAGATATGAAAAATCACCAAAGGGTGAGCTTTGTTAAAAATCAACAAATTTTAGATGGGATTCAGTTTGATTTTCCGGAAAAGTTAAAAGTTGGGAGTAGATATGACATAGTTTTTTCCTTATCAGAAAACAATTTTGAAGATGGAAAATTTGAAGCGATTGTAGAAGATTTTAGGGAATCTTGATGTGGATTTTTCATTTCCTGAAGATTCCATAAGCTTTCATAATTAAGAAGACATAATAGCTGTTTTTGCTTGTATATTTACATAAATAAAAATAACATAGATTTTTACTTGGTTACAATGCTTTCACAGTTTTGATACTTATGCTTTTGATTATTTTAGACATTGCTTTTGTTTCCCTCCACCACTTTTCCCACTCTTTAAGTTTTCTTTTAACATGAACTTTGCTGGTGTTAAGAGTTTCTTTGTTTCTTTATCTTTTAATAACTAATGAACTCTCTTTAGTTTTGTGGAATATACAGTAGTAAAAGAGTCTTTTATTGAGTTTGTC
>Ga0129299_1002229_pt1 | contig 12882 bp, 15 predicted proteins | sample ConPoolayeCmetaG_FD_94477 | JGI IMG/M metagenome (GOLD analysis project Ga0129299, IMG submission 94477) | Hot spring microbial mat communities from California, USA to study Microbial Dark Matter (Phase II) - Cone Pool mat layer C metaG ... | reverse complement strand
CGGGCTGGTGATTTTTTGGCAAAAATAGCTAGAGAAGTTTATGGCGATCCCAAGAGATGGAAGGAATTAATAGAATTAAACAAAGATAAGTATCCAAGCCTTGAAACTAATCCGCATTTAATATATGCAGGATGGATATTTAGGTATTAGAAGGTTTAGGGCAAAAAGGAAGATAAATGGAGGGAAAAAGGTTTCATGACTGAGATAAGAATTCATGGAAGAGGGGGGCAGGGAAGTGTAACCGCGGCAATGCTGATTGCCGAGTCAGCTTTTTGCGATGGTTGCTTTGCTCAAGCATTTCCGGCTTTTGGCGTTGAGAGAAGAGGAGCGCCAGTAAAAGCATTTGTAAGAATCTCAGATAAACCAATTAGGCTTCGCTCGCAAATTTATGAACCTGATTACATTTTAATTCAGGATATTACTTTAATTGGCGTTGCTGATATTTTAGCTGGGGCCAAGGCAGACACCTTAATTTTAATCAATACTGAAAAAACGCCGGATCAGGTTATGTACTCATTCACCCGCTCTTGCTCAATTGATCCTAAAAACAAATTTGCGATACCTTGCGGTCTCGATGTTATCAAAACTGTGCCGGCCACCCAGATTGCTTTAGATATAATTGGGAAACCAATTGTTAATACAATCATGCTCGGCGCTTTTGCCGGTCTAACTGGTTTGATAAAAAAAGATTCTGTAATAAAAGCAATCAAAAATCGCTTTTCTGGGGAGATTGCTGAAAAAAATATCAAGGCAATTGAAGCGGCTTTTGATCACAGCTCCCCCCATAAAGAATTTCTTTATCTGGCGCCGCCATCCGAAAAACCAGTTTATTTGCTGCATCGGCCAGGAGTGGAGGCATAAAATAATTAAAATTTTCAATTTCTAATTTTTAATTTTCAAATAAATTTATGACTAATGACAAAAACAACAAAATCAAATTAAGTTTAGATCCCGGGAGCGCTATCAGAAATAAAACTTTTGGTTGGCGGACCAATAAACCAGTTTTTGACTATTCTAAATGTATTAAATGCAGGCTTTGTGAGCAAATCTGTCCCGAAGGCGTTTGTTTTTTTAATGTTGAGAAGAATTCTTATGACGCAGATTTAGATTATTGTAAGGGTTGCGGGCTTTGCGCTAAGCATTGTCCGGCAAATGTTATAAAAATGGAGCTTGAAGAACGCTAGCGACTAAATCCAAAGCACGAAATCCGAATTTCTAAACAAATTCTAGGATCTAAAACACTCAGCGGTTTATTTAAAATTTGAAAATTTGGAATTCAGATATTATTTAGAAATTAGAAATTGGAAATTAATTTTTTTATGAAAGAATTATTAGAGGGTTCCAAAGCAATTGCAAAAGCTGTTGCGGCTTGCAGACCAGCCGTTGTTTCTGCTTATCCAATCACTCCCCAGACTCATATTGTGGAAAATCTTGCGGAGATGAAGGCCAATGGCGAGATTGATTTGGAATTCATCCGGGCAGAATCGGAATTTGCCGCTGCTTCAATTGTCCAGGGAGCGTCACTCGCGGGAGTTCGCAGCTATACAGCCTCTGCTTCTCAGGGGTTGTTGCTTATGACCGAAGTTCTTTTTTCGATTGCCGGAATGAGATTACCAGTTGTTTTAACCTGTGCCAATAGGGCAGTCTCCTCGCCAATAAATATTTGGAACGACCAACAAGATGCGATGACAATAAGAGATGCCGGTTGGGTTATGTTTTTTGCGGAGGATTTACAAGAAGCGGTTGATATGCATATTTTGGCTTTTTACATCGCAGAAAGCTTGAATTTGCCGGTGATGGTAAATATGGATGGTTTTTATCTGACTCATGCGGCGGAGATTGTTGATCTTCCAGAGGTCGAAAGGGTTAATTTTTTCTTACCTTCTTTTAAACCAAAAGAATTTTTAGATCCGGGAAACCCGCGGACATTCGGATTTTTGTCTGATCCCGAAATCTACGAGGCGCTTAGGTTGGATCTCCACAGAGCTATCAGCGGCTCTCTAGGAAAAATTCTAGACGCCATCAATGAATTTGTCAGAGTTTTTGGCAGGGTTCCCTTTGGGTTAATTGAAAAATACAAAACCGAAGATGCGGAAATTTTAGTGATTGCTATGGGTTCGATTGTTGGCACTTTGAAAGAAGCAGTTGACGAACTAAGGCAACGAGGAGTGAGAGCGGGGGTTTTAAAAATCTCGAGCTTTAGACCGTTTCCAGAGAAAGAAATTTTAGATGCGATTTTAAAAACCCAATCCTACACTCCGGATTTGGCTCCAAAAATTATTGTTCTTGATCGGGCAATCTCGCTTGGCAGCGAAGGGATTTTAGCGGCAGAAATAAAAAATGTTTTATTTAATAATAAGGTTAATCTTGGCGTAAAATCAGAAGTTGTTGGCCTAGGGGGGAAAGATATTACTGTCGGGGAGCTTAAAGAAATAATAGAAGAGGTTTAATTTTCAGTTTTATTAATGGAAAAGTTAAAAGATTACATGAAAAATAATTTGCTGACTCCGGGGCATCGAGGGTGTCCGGGTTGCGGTATGATGATTGCAGTACGGCATGTAATCAATGCCGCGGGGCCGGACACGATTTTAGTAAACGCAACAGGTTGTTTAGAAGTGGTCACTAGTCCCTATCCGGAGAGCGCCTGGAGAGTTCCTTGGGTGCACTCGCTTTTTGAAAATGCGGCGGCGGTGGCTTCGGGTGTTGTCTCGGCGCTTAAAGCAAAGGGGAACACAAAAACAAATGTAATTGTTTTTGGTGGCGATGGCGGCACAATTGATATTGGATTCGGTTTGCTTTCGGGAATGTTTGAAAGGGGGGATAATATTTTGTATGTTTGTTTTGATAATGAGGGATATCAAAATACAGGCGCTCAAGCTTCGGGCTCTACGATTTATGGGGCGGCGACAACAACAACGCCCGCAGGCGCTAAAGAACTTGGCGCAATACAGCCAAAAAAGAATATGCCGGCTTTTGCGGTTTCTCAGGGGCTTCATTATGTAGCAACAAGCTCTGTAGCTTATCCGGTCGACATTGAGCAGAAAGTAAAAAGAGCTTTGAGTTTTTCGGGACCAAAGTATCTTCATATTTTTAACCCTTGTCCGGTGGGATGGGGGTTTGAAAGCGAACTTACAATTCAGGTTGCCCGCCTTGCGGTAACGACAGGACTTTTTCCGGTTATTGAAGTCGAACAAGGGGAGATTACTAAAGTCTTAAAAACTCCGGAACCCAGACCAAAGGTTGAAGAATATTTGAAATCGCAGGCGAGATTTAAGCATTTATTCCGCGACCCGCGGGGCAAGGAAATAATTAACCATCTTCAGAAAATGGCTGATGAAAATATTGAAAAATATGGCCTTTGTCCAAAATGCGAGGAGCACGAGATCTTAACTCATTATAAAGAAGTTGATAATTTAGATACGCAGTAAAAATTAAGATTTTAAGTACGAAATACTAAATAAATTCAAAATTCAAAGTATAAAAATCCGAAACAAATTTAAAATTATAAAATCCAAAACTTCAAACATTTTGAACATTTAGACATTAGAAAATTGGAATTTTGAATTTATTTATTCCGATTTTTCATTAGAATAATATATTATTAATAAACTCGAGACCTCGGCTTTCCTAGATATTTTAAAAAGTAACGATAAGTTGGAAGAAATTTCTGCCTAAGGCGCTTGTCCGCCTATGGGAGGATCTGCCTAAGGTATGGAAATAAAATTAGAAAAGTTTTTAAAATGGGAGGCGGTATGTTTATATTTAAATCGATTAAGTCTTGCCTAACCTTTTTGGTTTTAATCGCATTGCTCGTCGGCGGTTGGTATTTTTATCAAAATTATTTGCCTCGGCTTCGCGAGCAGGCAGCTAATCTAAGGGAGATTCCTTCAAATATTAATGTGAGAGATATTTTGGAAAAAGCTATTCAAGATAAATCAGTAGTGGTGGCAAAGACTATTGAGATTACCAAAAACGGATTTGAACCCAAAAATGTAAATATCTCACCAGGGCAGACAATTAGCTGGACAAATAAAGATGAGGTAGCTCATACTATTACTAGCGCAAACTTCAAAAGCGGAGTACTAAATACTGGAAAGTCATTCAGCTACACCTTTAATGAAAAGGGAATTTACGACTATTATTGCTCTATTCATCCTGAATTGACCGGGAAGGTAATAGTAAAATAAAAAATTAAAATGTAAAATATAAAATATAAAAAATATTCATCCTTCACAACCGGTTCTGGGAATCCGGGGCGGAGAACAGCAAACAAAAAATAAAAGTATATTTCAATTTACATTTTATATTTAATTATGACTGAAATTAAACAAATAAAAGCTCGAGAAATTCTTGATTCAAGGGGGAATCCGACAGTTGAGGTGGATGTTTGGCTTTCTGATGGGGCTTTTGGCCGTGCTTCTGTTCCCTCGGGCGCTTCCACTGGAGCGCATGAAGCTCTGGAACTTCGCGATGGCGACAAGAAGAGATACGATGGCAAGGGCGTGACTAAAGCGATTGCAAACATTAATACCAAAATCGCTAAAGTTTTAAAGGGAAGAAATGCTTATTTTCAGGAAGAACTTGATCAGATTATGATTGAGCTAGATGGAACGGAAAACAAAGCTAAACTTGGAGCAAACGCGATTTTAGGAACTTCGCTTGCAATCTGCCGGGCGGCAGCGAATTCCAAGAGAATTCCACTCTATGCCTATATTCGAGAAGCTTTTGAGCTAAAAGAAAAGTCTTTTATTTTGCCTGTGCCAATGATGAACATTATAAATGGTGGTAAACACGCCGATTCTAATGTTGATATTCAGGAAACGATGATTGTGCCGGCGGGATTTAAAGATTTTCCGAGAGCGCTCCAGGCGGGGGTTGAGATATTCCACAAACTTAAGGAAATTTTAAAGAAAAGGCGTTATTCTACCGGAGTTGGCGACGAAGGCGGCTTTGCCCCGGACTTGAAATCTAATGAAGAAGCTTTGCAATTGATTGTTGAGGCGATCGGGGGAGCGGGATACAGGCCCGGGAGAGAAGTTTGGATTGCAATGGATCCAGCAGCGTCGGAATTTTTTGATAAAGGAGAATATATTTTAAAGGGGGAGGCAAACGTCAAAAGTTCTGATGAGATGATAAAGATGTATGAGGAATGGACTAAAAAATATCCGATAATCTCACTTGAAGACGGGTTGGCTGAGGATGATTGGAACGGTTGGAAAAGGTTGACCACGAAATTCGAAAAAAAATTGCAGTTGGTCGGAGACGATTTGTTTGTTACCAATATCAAAAGACTCGAAGAAGGAATAGAAAAGGGGATTGCTAATTCGATTTTGATAAAGCTTAATCAGATTGGTTCGCTTTCAGAAACAATTGAAGCGATAAAATTAGCAAAGAATAATGATTATACTGCTGTGGTTTCGCATCGATCAGGCGAAACAGAGGATTCTTTTATTGCTGATCTTGTTATTGCTTGTAACACTGGGCAGATCAAAACTGGTTCGCTTTCGCGGAGCGAAAGAATTTGTAAATATAATCAGCTTCTTCGGATTAATGAAGAATTGGGATCGCGAGCGAGATTTTTGGGCCGCAAGGAATTTAGGGTATAATAAATATATCAAGAAAGGAAGGGAATAATTATTATGAAACCAAGTTTTGGACAGGGACTACTCGCATCTTTGATTGCTACTGTTGTGGGAGCGGTTATTTACGGCGGTCTTTTTTGGGCGGTTTTAAAAGAAATCCGGTTTGATATTCTGGGTCCTTGGGTAGCGATTTTTTTTGTGGTCATGGCTTTTATTTTCAGCTACACCTTTGGGACTCCTATTGAAGGGAGAATCAAAGGAGAAGAAAGGAGAGGAGGATCGCAAGAAAAAGAGTCCGACCTAATTTAATTAAAAGAGATAAATTTCATGGATGACTTGTAAAAGCTATAAATTTAGAGTATAATTATTTTCGAACCAAACTTTAACAAAAAAGGGGTGGGAAAAAATGGATACTTGGAAGGAATACTGCAATTTGCTGGAAAGTTCCAAATTTTGGAATTTTGATCAAGATCCTGATTATTCTGAAATGCTGATTGCAGAGCTACGCTCAAAAGTAACCCTTGATACTATCAAAACCCAAGCCGCAATAGAAGAATTATACAGAATTTTGAAAGCATTTCCTGGCATTCGATTTTTGGTTATCGAAAGTAAGGGGAATCTTGTGTTTGGTTATAATAATCTTAGCCTTCTTAATCGAGGAGTTTTTGAATTACTTCAAAAAAGAGCGCTTCGGGAGAAAGCACTGCCACGGTCTTGGGGTCTAAAGGTTTTGAAACTCCGCGAGCAAGATCTAGAAATCATCAGGAATTCTTATTTTGCCCAAGCTTTCGGTCCAGAAGTTTTTGGGCTTTATATTGAAAATGCCGTCAAAAACTTCAAAGATCAGATTGATGCGGGAAGGAAAAGAAGGAGTTTTTAGAACCATCCAAGGACTGGAGGGATTTGGTCCGAGGATGGTTTTTGTTTTTTTCTCGTGCTATAATTACTTAGTAATAATTAAGGGTAAAGTTTGAAAACCGTACCAAAATGATATAATATCATTATGGTAAAATGTCCAAACTGCTTTAATAAAACATATTGGAAATTAACCGATGGACGCTTAAAATGTAAGCAGTGCCGAAAGGTTTTACTAATAAAGAAATTAATAAATTTCTGACAAGAAAGGTTGTATCTGAGTTTGTCCTTGAACATTCAACCAATGTCATTCTTAGCAGAGTTAATATCTCTAAGTATCAGCTGTTAAAGATATTAACTTTGTTAAGAATTAGAATGACAGAAGATATTGCAGATGTGTTTGAAGGTATTGTTGAAGTGGATGAAACATATACAGGCGGTCAGTGAAAAACAAGCGGAAAGCCCAGAAAATCAGGTTAGGAAAGACTAAAAGAAGCAGGGGAACCTTTTAACAACCATTGTTTGGAATCCTGTGTAGAAAAGGCAAAGTTTGGGCAAAAGTAGTTGATGATGTAGAAGCTCAAACGCTACAACCTTTGATAGAAAAGCAGGTTAAAAAAGGTTCAACAGTATGCTCTGATTCTTGGCGAGGATATACTGGTATTGCAACCAAAGGATATGTTCACAGGCTTGTAAGACACGAGAAACAAGAGTATTCTGATGGCAAAGGAAACCACATAAGAAAACTGGCTGCCAAGGGCGGAATTCGCAAAGAAAAACTACCAATTTTCGTTGGAGAATACGTCTGGAGACACAATCACAGAAATTTGTCTTTAAAAGAACAAGAAAACAAGTTATTTAAGTTATATTTTACAAACTAATCGGTCCGAATTTCGGACTTTACCCTAATTATTATAGAAAATCAATAATGAACTTACCAAAGGCAATTCAAGAATTAATTGAATACTTAAAAAGACTTCCGGGAATTGGACAGAAATCTGCTCAGCGTCTCGCTTTTCATATTTTGAATTCTCCTAATCAAGAAATGCTTGGATTGGGGAAAGCAATTCTTGAGCTTAAAGAGAATTTAGTAATTTGTCCGATCTGCCAAAATGTTTCCGATCGTAGCCCTTGCACTATTTGTTCTGATCCTTCACGCGATAAAAAGATAATTTGTGTTGTTGAGGACCCGCTTGATATGATTGCTATTGAAAATTCTGGATTTCGAGGACTTTATCACATTATTGGTGGTGCCATCGCGCCAAATTTAGGAATTGGACCAGAGGATTTAAAGATAAAAGAATTGATTCAACGCCTTGAGCAATCTGAGATTGAAGAAGTGATTGTGGCAACCAACCCTTCGGTTGAGGGAGAGGCAACGGCGCTGTATTTGCAAAAGATAGTTTCTCCTCTTGGTATAAAAATTACCAGAATCGCCCGTGGCATTCCTATGGGTGGAGACTTGGAGTATGTTGACGAATTGACGCTTAGTCGAGCTCTCGAGGGGAGAAAAGAATATTAGTTAATTTAAAGAAACCTAGGTATCGGGCCCTTAAGGATTTTCAATGTTATCATTTACTGTTTTTATTTTTATTTTTATTTTTTCTTCTTTTCTATTTTGGCGGAAAAGAAAAAACAAAAACGGGATTACTTTACCAAAATATAATCCAAGATCAATTTGGCAAGAGAAGCAGCAAAGAAAAAAAATTATTCTCGAGGAACTTAAAGGAATGCGCAATTTTTCAAGTAATCAAATCGAACATTTATTAGGAATTTCCAATGAAACAGCTTTTGAGTACTTGCGAGAATTTGTAGATGAGGGAGTGGTTGAAAAGGTGGAGGAAAGAGAAAATATCATTCTTTATCGTTTCAAAGAAAAGTAGGATTCTCCAAAAGCGATCAAGAGAAGTGATCAAGTTTTTATAAATTTTTGAGAGAATTATGCTTCAATGCACCAGTGCATTGAATCATAATAAATCCTTGTTTTTCTTGGTATTTGATGGTATTGGATTAATTGCGGGATTAAATTTATGAAGATTTTCTAAAAACAGGGAGTGTTTTTTTGGGTCGCTATTGGTAGCCAGCGCCAAAGTTGTGGCCGCAAGAGAGATACAAGAGAGATAGAAGAAATCAAGATATTATTAAGAGCGAGATTAAAGTATTAGGTTGCCCTTTAGAGAGTTGTCAATGCCTATTGTCTCGCTTTTTTATTTTTTTGAATTATTATAATATAATTAAACATAGAAGGAGTGATTGTGATCACGTTTTTCAATTCTTTAGTTAGAAAAAAACAGGAATTTATTCCAATCAGAGAAGGTGAGGTAAAAATTTACACCTGCGGTCCCACGGTTTATGATTATGCCCATATTGGAAATCTCCGGTCTTATATTTTCGCCGATGTTTTAAAGAGAGTTCTTCTATACAACGGCTATAAAGTAAAGCATATTATTAACATTACTGATGTTGGGCACCTAGTTTCTGATGCTGATGAGGGGGAAGATAAGATGATGAGGGCTTTAAAAAGAGAGGGACTTGAGCCTTCCATCGAGTCTATGAAATTACTTGCTGATCGTTATGCTAGGGCGTTTAAGGAAAACCTGAGAGATCTAGAGATTATTTTCCCAAACAAATTTACAAAGGCCTCTGAGTATATTGGGGAAATGATTAGTTTGATCAAAAGACTTGAGGATAATGGTTTTACCTACCAGACAAAACAAGGAATATATTTTGATATTTCAAAGTTCCCCGAGTATAAAAACCTTTTTCAGGGGCAGGCATTGGAAGAAAAGATAGTGGGTATCAGGACTGATGTCGGCCGGGACCCAGAGAAAAAGCATCCGGCGGATTTTGCTTTATGGTTTTTCCTATATGGAGACTTTGAGAAAGCAGTTCAGCATTGGTCGAGCCCTTGGGGCGAAGGTTTCCCGGGTTGGCACATTGAGTGCTCGGCAATGAGTATGGCGGAATTGGGAGAAAAATTCGATATTCATACTGGCGGGATAGATCATATTACCAAACATCATCCGAATGAGGTTGCTCAGAATTGGGGAGCGACTGGCGGGTATGCGGTAAATTACTGGCTTCATAATGATTTTGTGATTGTGGGCGGCACAGGCCGGATGGCTAAAAGCGCTGGAACTTTCATCACGCTTTCTTCTTTGAAAGAAAAAAATTTTAATCCTCTTGCTTACCGCTATTTGTTGCTGCTTGCGCATTATCGGACAAAGATAGATTTTTCTTGGGAGGCTCTTGGATCAGCGCAAAACGCTTTGTTTAAAATTTATGGATTTATCCAAAAGCTTAATCAAATCCCTTCAGTCTTTCCAAGGTCGGAAATAATTGAGCAAACAATAGAAAATTATCAGAAAGAATTCTCGAAGTATATCAATAATGATTTAGATATGCCGAAGGCCGTTGCTCTTATTCATAAACTAATGGATAAAGTAAACGAGAGATTGATTCACGAGAATATAAATGTTCAAAATGTTTTAGGGCTACTTCTTAATTTTGATCGGGTTTTAGGGTTGAGGTTTGAAAAAATTTTAGAGATTAAGCTTGGGGCAGAAGATCAAAGAAATATAGAGTTGCGCAATAAGGCAAGAGCGGAAAAAGATTTCAAGAGAGCAGATGATATTCGCGAAGAACTGCTCAAGAAGGGAATTGAATTAGAAGATATGATATTTGGGACAATCTGGAAAAAGATCAGATATGACTTTTTGCAAAGCTAAGCCTTTGCGGACCGAGAACAGAGGATATTTAATGTGATTACTGCGAGCACTTTATTACCTGCTCGCGGCAATTTTGTTATTCCTGCTTGGCCGCCATAGGAAATATCCGTGCAAATTCTTCCTATGGCTTGGATAAAATATTCAGTAATGTGGTATAATGGGTTTGTTAAAGGTAAATTTTTATTAGAGGGACTAAAAATGCCAGCCCCGAAAACAGCTTTGATCACAGGAATAACGGGACAAGACGGGAGCTATTTAGCGGAATTGCTTTTAGAAAAGGGTTACCAAGTTTTTGGTATTGATCGCCGAGTTTCAGAAAGAGGCTATTCAAGAATAAATCATATTCTTTCAAAAATAAAAATCCTCGAAGGAGACATTACTGAATTTGAGATAATGAGAAAGATTATCAAAGATATAGTGCCCGATGAGATTTACAATCTCGCCGCTCAGTCTCATGTTGGTTATTCTTTTAAAATGCCGCTTTCGACTTTTGATACAACCGGTAAATCAGTTTGGGCAATGCTCGAGATTATCAGAGAAGTTAATCCGAAAATTAAATTTTATCAAGCTTCGACCAGCGAACTTTATGGCGGTGATCCGGGGAGCGAGCCTCAGGATGAGACCACTCCTTTTAATCCCCACAGTCCTTATGCGATCGCAAAACTAGCGGCTTTTCATTTAGTCAAACTTTATCGACAATCTTATAGTATTTTTGCTTGCAATGGTATTTTATTTAATCATGAATCGCCAAGAAGGGGCGAAGATTTTGTTACTAGAAAAATTACTTTAGGGCTTGCAAAAATCCTTGCAGGCAAGCAAGAGGTAATTGAACTTGGCAATCTTGACGCCAAGCGCGATTGGGGATTTGCCGGAGATTATGTTGAAGCAATGTGGCGGATTTTGCAAAGCAGCGCTCCCGATGACTTTGTTATTGCTACTGGCAAAACTCATACCGTAAGAGATTTTGTGGAAGAAGCATTTAGGGCCGCGGGTATTGAAATTGGCTGGAGGGGACAAGGGATAGATGAGGTGGGATTTGACAAAAATAATCCCAAAAAGATTTTTGTAAAAATAAATCCAGAGTTTTTTAGACCTTCGGAAGTAAAGATCCTTTGTGGCAATCCTGCAAAAGCCAAAAATGTTTTGGGCTGGGAACCGAAAACCGAATTTGGCAAACTGGTAAAAATGATGGTTGAAGCAGATATTAATCAGGTTGGCAAAGAATAATTATTTTCTAAGAAGGTCTTTAGTCAAAGTTAACTAAAAAATGTGTCGTAATTTGTGCAGTCTTGACGATTCTTGAACTCTTGATTCTTAAACAGGAATTCCTAATTATTCTTTTTTATTGCCTCCTACTGTGGTTTATGAGGTTTGCAAAACCGAAGACAAATCAATAAAATGAACTCTTCAGGCGTTTTTAGTAATCCTTGCCGATGACAATTTGTTCTATTATCATTTTTGATGGTTCGCGGTAAACAAACAAAATGGTTTACAGTAATAATCTTTGCTGCCGCTTTTGCAATAATCTATTCGATTAGTCGCTGAGTTTGCTATAAAATAATGAAGTTCAGCATTAATGATTATTAATTTTTTTCCAGAGAAGGAAGTATTCGCGCGAATACTTCCTAGCTTTTATGAGTATTCAAAGAGAAAAAATCGCAAAAAACCAAGAAGGAAAAAGGCTGGATAGAATTTTGCAGGATTTTGCTCCTGAATTTTCTCGTTCTAAGATTCAGGAAGCAATTAGGCGGGGATTGGTTAGGGTTGGGGGCAGAGTAATTAAAAAAACCGGTTTCAGTCTTAAAAAAGGACAGGAGATTGTTTTTGATAAAGAAGAAATAGCAAAAACAATCTTTGAAAAAAAAGAAGTTTGCCCCGAAAAGATTCCCTTGGATGTAATTTATGAAGATAAGGACATTTTAGTTATAAATAAACCTGCTGGACTCGTGGTTCACCCTGCAGCAGGAAATTGGAGAGGAACATTAGTCCACGGGCTTCTTTGGCGTTTCAAAAATGGTGGTATTGGAGTGCGCAATAAAGAAAGGCCGGGGATTGTCCACCGACTCGATAGAGATACCTCGGGGGTTTTGGTAATTGCAAAAAACGAAAAAGTTTTAGATTTTTTACAGAAGCAATTTTCGAACAGAACGATTAAAAAAACCTATCTTGCTCTTGTTGTTGGGGAGGTCGAAGTTTCTAGTGGGGAGGGGATTATTGAAATTCCCTTAGCACGGTCGAAAGATAATCGCAAAAAAATAGCGCCAACGCTTCTGGGAAAAGGGAGAGAGGCAATTACGAGGTTTAAGATTTTGGGGCACCACAAATTACGAATCAATAAAAACATTCAAACATTGACATTAGTCGAGGTTCGCCCCGAAACTGGCAGAACTCATCAGATTAGAGTTCATTTCGCCGCTATTGGTCATCCAGTAGTTGGGGATAAAATTTATGGCAATCATAGCCTTAATAAGGAATTTGAAAAATTGGGAATTTTGAGACAATTCCTCCATGCAGAGAGAATTAAAATCGTTCTGCCGGAAGGCAGAGCAAAAGAATTTAGCGCGCCCCTGCCATCAGATCTTAAAGATTTTTTAAATAGGGTAAAGTCCGATTTTCCGGAATAGAAATTATTGATATATTGATATATAGTTTAAATAACTTGTTTTCCTGCTCTTTTAAAGATAAATTTCTGAGAATCCCTCAAGGCCGTTTATGCT
>Ga0129299_1002228_pt1 | contig 12884 bp, 12 predicted proteins | sample ConPoolayeCmetaG_FD_94477 | JGI IMG/M metagenome (GOLD analysis project Ga0129299, IMG submission 94477) | Hot spring microbial mat communities from California, USA to study Microbial Dark Matter (Phase II) - Cone Pool mat layer C metaG ... | reverse complement strand
TCAGAGGGATCCGTCCATAAACCCGGTCGTGGGCATGCTCCAACCCGTCTTCCTCGAATCCCTCCTCCCAAAACCACTCGTCCCCACACTCTCCTCTTCCCCCCCAGGGGGTTACCATGTACCCTCCTTGGTCTCCCAGGCCGAATTTTTCCTTGCGGAAACCTCGCTTGGGTACAAAGCTGCACCTCTCACGCTCCGGGTTTGCCGCAATCGGGCCAGCGGCAGAGCCCGCGTTATGAGGTGCTGAAAGGCGCAGAAACTCGAGGGTGTCAAATGTCAACTGAACCATGGGGCGAACTGGTTGAAGGGGACCAGTCTGTGATCCGTGATTCTTGGATAAAATTCGAATCTATCCCGATTGATATGGACCGGCCCGGAGAAAAAGATGCATTTTCACCCAGGGAGACAACTATCATGTCTCCCGCGTCGGCGACCGGCCCGGGAACTTTTTTCCGCAGAGCGCAGCGAACCCTTGTGTTCGAGCCTTCGCCAAAGCCGGGATGGTGGTTCAAGCGCGAAGACCTGCCAGAATGCCTGCCCATCGAGGTTTCAGTCCACAACGTCTGGACCACCGCGCGCAACATAGTCCTGTGCTGCGGCTCGCCGCACAACTATATGCGCATGGTGGAGCACATCGTGGCCCTGAAGGCGGGCCTCGGACTCGATCGGCTGATGATCCGGATGGCATCGGGGGATCCGCCTCTTTTCGAGCGGGGCAGCGCCGACCTGGTCGAGGCCCTGGACCGCGCGGGAATCCGGACCCTTGACACGCCGGCCAGGTATGTTGCGGTCCGGAAAACCGTGTCTGTTGCGGGTCCGAACGGCAGTTTTCTGGTGTTCTGTCCGCCCCGCGAAGGCTCCCGCAGTCTCGAGGTTGATTGCGCCGTCGATTTCAAATCCGCCATAGGAAGGCAGCGCATACGCTTCACCGTTACTCCCGATGCTTTCCGCCACGGAGCCCAGGCAAGAACCAACACCACCCTCGGCATGATGATCTATGCCCGTACGATCGGCCTCCTGTTCGCGGACGTGCGCAACCTCGGCTATACAACCCGCAACATACTCATCGCAGGTCCGAGGCGGTATTACAACGAGCCCCGCCTCGTTCACAACGGAAAGTCGCTGGAAGCCGTATGGCACAGGGCGACACTGGATCTGCTGGCCGCCATCGCCCTGATTCCTGCAGCCCGTTTCGCGGGCCGCGTCTTTTCCTACAAGGCCGGCCACACCCTCGACGTGCGGATGATAAGACTTCTCCACGAAAGGGACCTGCTGGCCGAAATCTGAAACGCACGGCCGCATTTTTCACTTGCGCAATCCGGCGCTTTTGATTAGGTTCGCGCACAAACAGTCAGTTTCAATCAGATATGATCAGAACCACAGAAAAGGGTCTTGCGGCGGAACGGATGGACAAGATCGCGAACATCCTGCGCGAGCGGCGCATCGCCCGCGTAAGCGAAATGGCGCGCATCGTCGGCGCTTCCGAGGCGTCGGTCCGCAGGGATCTGATAGAAATGGAGCGGCGCGGACTGCTGCGAAGGGTGCACGGCGGCGCCATGGCGACAGGCGGCATGGGGGACGAGCCGGTCTTCGACGACAAGACGGCCATGGCGGCCCGCGAGAAGCAGCGGATAGCCGAGGCGGCCCTGTCCTTCGTAAAAAACGGGGATTTCATCTATCTTGACGGAGGAAGCACGGTTCTCGCCCTCGCCCGCCTGCTCACAGACCGGCCCCGCCTGACCGTAGCTACAAATTCGCTGCGAGTAGCCCAGACGTTCGCGGCATCGGGGCCAAGAACCATCCTCGTGGGCGGGGAGCTCCGCAGGATCAGCCAGACTTTTGTAGGCTGCCTGGCGCGCCCGCTTCTGGAAAAAATCCATTTCGACGCGGCGTTCATGGGGACGGTGGGGCTGACCGTCGAGGGAATGACCACCACCGACCCCGGCGAAGCAGATACCAAGGCGCTGGTGATGAGCCGGTCTGCGCGCGTCATTCTGCTTGCGGACAGCCGGAAAATCGGAACAGTCTCTTTCGTTTCTGCTGGTTCTCTGGACCTGGTGGATACGCTGATCACCGATTCCGGGGCGCAGAGAAAGCATCTGGAGGTTTTCAAAAAGAAGGGAATAAAAGTGATCGCGGTCTGATAAACTGCGACCACCGAAGGGATAAGAAGGAAAGGGGTGCAATCAACAAGCCATGCCTAACTACCTCAGCAACCGGCCTCCATGTTTCGATCCGAAAACCATCGAGTGCGGAACAATCAGCGCATACAGGTACCGCCGAAACCTCAAGGCGGAAATCGCATCCGGAACCCTGACAAAGGCCCAGGCCCTTGCCATGTTCGAGGACATGCTGACCATCAGGGAATTCGAGGAAATGATCGTGAAGCTCCGCTCGGGCGCATATGAGCCATGCAAAGGTTACGATTACCGCGGCCCGACACATGTATCCATCGGACAGGAGGCCACATCCGTAGGCGCGTGCTTCGGTATCGCTCCGGCCGACTATATCACCTCAACCCACAGGGGGCACGGCGACAGCATTGCAAAGGGCTGCGTGGCGATAAGAGCCATGAACGAAGACCGGCTCCGGCAAAGGCTCGGGACGGCAGCCGACGGGCTTTCCAGGGCGCAGATGGTCGAGGCCGCGCTCGAAGATCACATTTACAGGACGGTGGCGGAACTCTTCGGCAAGGAGGACGGATACTGCAAGGGGCGAGGCGGCGGAATGCATATCGCGGACTTCACGGTGGGCCATCTCGGCGCCAATGCCATCGTTGGAGGCGGCGTCCCGATCGCCACAGGCGCCGCAATGGCCGCGCGTTACATGCGCGATGGCCGCGTAGTGTGCTGTTTCGCCGGAGACGGCGCTTATTCCAACGGAGTTGTTCTCGAATCGCTCAACTGGGCAGCTCAGAGCCAGTTCACCAACCATCTGGCCGGCGACCGCAAGTTCGGCATTCCCATAATATTCCTCATTGTCAACAACCACTACGGGATGACCGGCAGGGCTGATGACGAGGTATGCGGCGTGGAATTCATTGCAAGACGCGCCGCAGGCTTCGCCGAAAACAACATGCACGCCGAGGTTGTAAACGGAATGAACGCCCTGGCGGTCCGCGACGCAGTGAACCGCGCGGCGGATCTCTGCCGCAAGGGAAAAGGCCCTGTGCTGCTGGAACTCAACACATACAGGTACTATGGGCACTCGCTGAGTGACCCTCGCTTCGAGTACAGGGCAAAGGATGAAGAGGCATCATGGAAGGCCGTGGATCCAATAGAGAGCTTTGAGAAACAACTGCTCGACGCCAGGGCAGCCACTCCAAAGGCGCTTGAAGCGCTTAAACAGAAGGTCCGCGACAGAAACGCCAGGGCAGCCTCCAGGGCGGCAGCGGCCGCGGATCCGGATCCAGCCGACGTGATCGCGTTCATGTACACCGACACCAGGGCCGATACCGTCCCCGAACAGTTCACAAAAACCAGGATCGTCAAGGCCCCACCGGAAATCAAGCGGCAGGACGGAAAACTCACCTACAAGGACGCCATCAAGGAAGCTCTGTACGAGGAGATGCTGCGCGACAGGCGGGTGATCTTCTATGGAGAGGATGTGGCTGATTACGGCGGCGCGTTCAAGGTGACCAAGGGACTTCTGGAGGCATTCGGCCGTGATCGCGTTTTCAACACGCCCATCTCCGAAGCGGCAATATGCGGCACGGCCGTGGGCGCGGCCATGGCCGGCCTCAGGCCAGTGGTGGAACTTATGTACATGGACTTCGCGCTGATGGCGTCTGATCAAATCAGCAACCAGGCGGCAAAGTGGCACTACATGTCCGGAGCAAAGGCGGAGATTCCGCTCGTTTATCGGGTGTCGGTCGGAGGGGGAAAGGGATACGGAGGCCAGCATTCTCAGACGCTCGAGTCGGTCTTCGCACACATCCCAGGGCTGTATGTCGTCTATCCGGCCACGCCCTACGACGCAAAAGGCATGCTGAAGTCAGCGATACGCGACAACAATCCCGTCATGTACGTCGAGTCGCAGCTCCTGTACGGAATGAAGGGCGACGTTCCGGAAGGCGAGTATCTGGTTCCGCTCGGCGTGGCAGACATCAAGCGGGAGGGCAAAGATCTGACCATCGTGGCATGGGGACCCGCGGTTCACGACGCCATCAAGGCCGCAGACCGGCTCGCGGCCGAAAGGAAACTCAGCGCGGAGGTGGTTGACATTCGTTCCCTCGTCCCCCTCGACATCGAGACAATCGTTTCGTCCGTGCGCAAGACAGGCAAATGCGTGGTCGCCAGCCAGGCCATACACATTGGCAGCTATACGGGCGAAATCGCGTCAACCATCATGGCAATGGCGTTCGATTATCTGGACGCCCCGGTGCTGCGCGTCGGCGCCAAGAATGGCATAGCCCCTCAGTCGCACATTCTCGAGGCCGCTTTCCTGCCGAATGCGACCGATATATTCAACGCTGCTCTTCAGCTTTTCTAGGAGGAAGCGATGGCCAACATCGTCATCATGCCCAAACTGGGCCAGGCTACCGAAGAGTCAACCATCGTCAAATGGCGCAAAAAGGAAGGCGAGACGGTAAAGAAGGGCGACATCCTCTTCGAGATGGAAACCGACAAAGCCGTACTCGAGGCGGAGAGTTTCTTCGAAGGCACGCTTCTCAAGGTGCTTGTGCCCGAGGGAGTCACGGTCCCGGTGAATGCTCCGGTCGCGTTCATAGGCGCGCCCGGCGAGCCGCTTCCGGAGCCGCCCCCCATTACGGCGCCGAAACCCGAGGGACGGGAGGAACCCAAACCAGCATCTCCGAAGCAGCAGCCGCTCTCCACCCAACCTGCCGCGCCTGCTGCGTCCGACACAGGGCTGCCGACGGCCGTCCCCCGGCCGACCGGGCAGAAGCCCCCGCCTGCTCCGACCCGCAAGGCTGTCTCTCCGCGCGCACGAGCCCTCGCCCGGGCATGCGTGATAGACGCCTCCAGAATCCCCGGAACAGGTCCAGGAGGCCGCGTCACGGAATCCGACGTGGCCGCCTACCTCGCGGCGAAGGGATACGACAGGATGCGCATCTCTCCGGCAGCAAAAAAACTGGCCGCCCTGAACAATCTGGACATCCTGGACATACGCGGGACCGGCGAAGGCGGCCGCATAATGGTTCATGACGTCGAAAGAGCCATGAAGGAAAAGCCCCGGCCAATGTCCAGAATGAGGCAGGTAATCGCGCGCCGCCTCACCGAAAGTTTCACGACCATTCCGCACTTCTATGTCACCGTAAGCGCGGACATGACGGACCTCATGGCTTACAGAAAGCAACTGAAAGAACAGGGCAGATCGTACACCGTGACTGATTTCGTCCTGGAAGCTGTGGTTCTGTCTCTGATCGAATTCCCGGCCGTCAACAGCGTCACCGATGGAATCAACATCAGATGGCGCGGTTCAGTGGACCTTGGCGTCGCCGTGGCCCTGGAAGAAGGACTTGTCGTGCCGGTCATCAGAAGCGCCGATTCCCTCTCGATGCCGGAACTGCGCGACGCCGCCAAAGCGCTCGCGGAAAAGGCGCGGTCAGGCCGGCTTCTTCCCGATGACATGACCGGCAGTTCGTTCACGGTCTCGAACATGGGCATGCTCAACGTCGAAAACTTCCACGCCATAATCAACCCCGGCGAGGGGGCAATTCTCGCTGTCTCCAGCACGATGGAAACGCCCGTGGCAAGGGAAGGAAAGATCGTCGTTCGGGCGATGATGAAGATGACCCTGTCGGCCGATCATCGGATAGTGGACGGAGCCACCGGAGCGGCATTTGTAAACGCGGTCAAAAGCAAGCTGGAGGACATTGAACTATGGAAAACTTTGACGTAGCGGTGATAGGCGGGGGGCCGGGCGGATACCCGGCCGCAATCAGGGCGGCGCAACTCGGCGCGAAGGTCGCGCTGATCGAGAAGGAATTCCTCGGCGGCACCTGTCTGAATTGGGGATGCATTCCAACCAAGACGCTCCTTGCTTCTTCGTCGCTTTTCGCGCGCATGAAGCAGGCCTCGTCGTTCGGGCTGGCGGCTGAGAATGTCCGCTGCGACTATGCCGCGATGGCGCGGCGAAAGGACGAAGTCGTGACCAGGCTGAGGGGCGGAATCGCCTCGCTGCTCAAGGCCCACGGCGTCACTTTCATTCAGGGAACGGCATCACTCGCCGGCAGGGAACGCATCGCGGTGCAATCAGCGGACAGGACACAGGAGGTGTCCGCCCGCGCGATAATAATCGCAACCGGCTCAACTTCCGCAATGCCCTCATTCCTGCCGCGCCATGAGCGCGTGATGGAAAGCCGGCGCTTTCTTGAACTGACCAGTCTGCCTCAAAATCTGATCATAATGGGCGGAGGAGTCATCGGCTGCGAGTTCGCCTGCCTTGCGGCTCAACTCGGCGCAAACGTGACCGTCGTGGAAATGCTGGACGATATTCTGATGACTCTTGACGCGGATGTACGCCGGGAATTGCGCAGGCACATGGAGAAAAGTCTCAATGTCCGCTTTCTCACCGGCAAACCTCTGGAGGATGTGAAGGCGGACGACCGCGGAGTTTCCGGCCGTTTCGGCGAGCAGACCGTGCAGGGCGATGTCCTTCTCGTCGCAGTCGGACGAAAGCCGGCCGCGTCGGAGTTGAATCTTGCGTCGGCCGGCCTCGCCGCGAACAAGTCCGGATTCATCGAAACAGATTCATTCTGCCGCACAAAGGCGGCGAACATTTACGCTGTTGGAGACGTGACCGGCAAGGCCCAGCTTGCTCATGCCGCCACCTCGCAGGGACTCACGGCTGCCGAAAACGCCGTCAGGCCCGGTAAAGTCCGGGAAGAAACCCTTGTACCTGCCTGCATATTCACATCGCCTGAGGTCGCATCAGCAGGGCTCACAGAGCAGCAGGCAAAGGAACAGGGATTGCAGGTGGTTGCAGGCCGCTATTCCTTCTCAGTGCTCGGCAAGGCCATGGCCATAGGCGAAACAGAGGGATTCGTCAAATGGGTGGCGCGGTCAGATAACGATCAACTCGTCGGCGCTCAGGCGGTGGGGCCGCACGCCACTGAACTCATCGCCGAAGCCGCCGTTGCGATCCGGGCCGAGCTCACAGCCGCTGAACTGGCAAGAACCATCCACGCCCATCCTACGCTGGCGGAGATGTGGATGGAGGCGGCGCATGCGGTGCACGGAACCTGCCTACACGCTCCGCCTCCCCGACGCAGACAGCAATCTGCCTGAACAACGACTCGGCCTGTCACGAGCCGTTTTGCGACGGATCACGTGCTTTTCTGCGAGGCAATATGCCGGAAATTATCGCTCCGAACGCGGGATGCCGCAGCCTCACCCAGGCAATACAGCGCCTGACCCATGGTATGTCCGGCCCAAGCAGCACAAATGCCGCTGCAAAAAAGGGAAGCTGAGGCACGACAGGAAGAAGGAGCCCTGTGACTCCGAGAATCAACGCCAGGTATCCCAGAACAACCCTTGCGCCGGAAACGGCCCTGCGAAAAAACATTGCGAATCTTTGATTCATCACGGCTTTTTGCGTCTGGCCCAACTATGGCGGATCCGCGCCTCGGCGAACAGGGCGATGCGTCTTTCAGAATATGTCCGTTTTCGCGGGCAGCGGTTCATTATTCAGAATAAAAGCCAGCAGTCTCTCCCTCATTTCGCGAACCACGTCCCTGTATGCGGGCTTTCCCCAAAGGTTCTGTGTTTCATGCGGATCCGCGCGCCTGTCGTACAGTTCCCCGAAATCTTTTCCTTCGTAGTGTACATACTTCCAATGCGCGGTGGTGAGACACCGCACTGCCGGGTACGGCGCCGCCCCGGCGCCCTGATTTACTGCCTCGCCCCGCCATTCTGTCAACGCCGCATCCCTCGACCACTTGTCCCTGAGCCGTCCCTGCCCATCGAACAGACTCATGCCCTGCATCAGAGCAGGTCCCCCCACCCCGGCCAGCGCGGCCACGGTCGGGGCGACATCAACCGTGGACACAAACCCGTCATGTACCCCCCGCGCCTGAAAGCTGGGAGGCAGACGCCAGATCATCGGCACGCGAACAGCGCCTTCGAAGAAAAACGGCCCCTTGTGCAGCATGCCGTGATCGCCAAGCAACTCGCCATGGTCGGACGTGAAAATCACCACGGTGCGGGACTCAAGGCCGCACGACTCAAGGGCTGCGAGGATGCGTCCGACCGCAGCGTCAACATGTGCCACCTTCGCATGATATGCCGCGACCGTGGCGGCAATCCTGGCCGGGTTTCCGCAGACTCTTTCGCAAGCCTTCCGCCGCTCCCTGGCATACGGCGTCATCGCTTCCTCTTCGTCGCCGCTCACCGGCTGAGGCATGTCGGCCGGATCAAACATCGAGGCGTAAGGTTCCACGGGATCGAAGGGATGATGAGGATCGAAAAAACCGACCGAGAGGAAAAACGGCCTCCCGTCCGAGCAGCGCTCCTGGAAATACCGCTCCACATGATCGGTGATCCATGTGTTCATGTGAAATTCCAGAGGTATATCGCGCACATACCTCTCTGTATGTCCGCCGGCCTTGAACTGCGCCATATATGATTCGTAAAGGCCGTGCCGTTCCAGCCATTGAAAATACTCGTCCCTGCAGTAGGGATCGCCTTCGCATTCGATGAGCAGATCGAATCCGTATTTGGGATGCGGACTCGATCTCTTCCAGATGTTGTCCAGATGTATCTTGCCGATCAGCGCAGCATGGTATCCAGCCTGTTTGAGGCGGACGTGTATCATGTCCGCAGCCGGATCGAGCCGCACGCCGTTGTTCCAAACCCCGTGGTGGCTGGGATAGCGGCCGGTGAACCACGAAGCCCGGGCAGGCATACAGACAGGATTCGCGGTGTAACAGCGGTCGAATCTCACGCCGTCAGCCGCGAGCCGATCAATGTTGGGCGTCCTGGCCGCTGTGCTTCCACAGCAGCCCAGCGTATCCCATCTCTGCTGGTCGGTGTTTATGAACAAAAAATTGAGACGCTCAGCCACCGCAGACCCTCCAGCGTAATGCGCCTGCACTTCGTTCGAACCCGGATTTTGCGATTGGGTGAAACATCCCTATTGTTTCCCTTCGTCGAAATTCAGCCTTTTATTGTCCAGTATTTTAAAACCGGCCATTTCTCAAACACAAAATGCGAATGCAAGACCCAGGAGAAAGAGTATTACGGAATGGACTTCGGCCAGGACTGGGCTATGTTGCGCCGTGAGAAGACACTGAACCCGGATTTTTCGATTAAGAAATGGCGGATTGCCTAACCTGTCGGAAAAAATGATGTTCAGACACGAGGCAGTTTTGACGGCAAGCACAGAAAACTGAATACGGAAAATGGCAGAAAAAGGCTATTTCTCGAACCACCTGGAATTGGCCTTGAGCGCGGCATCTGCCTTCTTGCGAGGCGCTTGCAGTATGGATATACGGCGGCGCGCCAGAGCATCTGCAGGACTCGGCAAAATTCCAAAATTCGGGTAATAGGTTTTTCCATCTCCATCGCCTCCTCTTTTTTTTTGCGCTTGCGCTTGTTATCTTTCCGGCGTGCCGTCCGATGTACGCGCACAGCTTGCGCGCGTTCTCCTCCGGCAGCCCCTCACACTCCGTAAAATGCTCCACGCACCCATCAAACCCGCCGACAAACGTGCCGTCCGGGGCGATGTGGTCGCATTCCTGCCTGTCCGCGGCCGCGAAAAACGTCACGTCATGCAGCGCCCCGTGAGTTGTGAGGGCGACCGAATGCACGTACACCACGGTTCTACCGTCCTCAGCAAGACGCACCGCGGGAGACAGATCAGGGTACTCGCGCGCGAACTCGCGCCCTGTGGGCGTCCATTGGATGTCGGTCAGATAGATGCCGTCGCCGGGAACGACATCCAGCCTGCCTGTTCCAGCGTGTTTGCGTGGATCTTTCTGGTACGTCGGACTGCCGGGTACAGAAGCATGCTCGAAGTCTATCATGACGTCTGCTGTCGTGGGGTCCGCGATCTGCGCGGCCAGGGCAGCGGCCGTCGTGTCATCCACGATGATCGATCCGCCCTGGGCAGGATTCTCGCCCCATCGGAGGATCTTTATGCGCGTGGGCAGCTCGTCCCGGTCCAACGCCCAATTATGGATACCCTGCAGACACCGCACCGTTTTCATGGCGTCCAGAGTACCCGCCATTGTCCGACGGCGCCCCGCGTTCTGGCCGATCTGGGGAAAGAATTTTCGGGGCTGAAAAAAGCCGGCCCAGCCGCTGAAGCCGGGCCGAATGCTCCGTCCACGCATGGCGGCGGAGCGAGCCGAAGCGGGACCTACTTCGCCCCAAGCAGGCGGGCGAGCTCCGCCCTGGCCGCGGCCTCGATGATCCGACGACCGACATCCGTCATCCGGCCCGAAGCGTCGAACGGGAAGAACGGCCGCGCCGGCAGGCCGGGATGGTTCACCCGCCGCACCGGATGCGCCGCTCCAGGCCAGTACAAGGCCCCCTTGGTTTTGGGCCGGATCGGATGGGGCTTGACGCCGAACTGGTGAAACACCGCATACGGCCGATCCGTGCCGACCGTGACCGACCGATCCGTCAGCGAGATCACCCGGATCGAGTGCCGCAACGCGCCGGAGCGATAGAGCGGCGCAACGCCGCGCTTCGTCGGCGGCCATGACGCCGGCCACTCGTCGCGAAACGCGCGCACCGTCACGCTCACCAGCGCCGCGCCCATCGCCTCCAGCACGGAGCGCGTGTTTTTGCACGCGGCGATAATCCGCGCCAGCGAAGGCGTGATCGTGTCGTGGACGATCTTGACGCCGGTGTCGCTCATCTCCGCCTGTCAGCTTACAGTCACGACTTCGCCGAGCCCCCTTCCATCATTCGGTCTCTCTCGGCCTCTTCTTTAATGATCTCGTCGATGGCTTTGTCCAGCTCCTCGGTCGTCAAATTCCTCTTCGGACGGAGACTGCGGAAGTACTCCGCCCGCCGCTTCAGCCTTTCCAATTCTTCCGGCGATGGCCGTTCAGCGTCCAACTCGTTGTTCATAGTGGAACACCCCCCTTTGCACGTATCCCCGAAAACGAGCCTCCCAGTCCGCAGTCGACATCTTGCCGTCTCTCATGGCGAGAGCATTGGCGAACAACCGTTCCGCCAGCCGTTCCGATCCCTTGCGGCTGACCTCTTCTGTCAGCCTCACGGTATGCCGGACCCAACCCACGTGGACGCCGAGTTGCGCCACGACGTCAGAGTCAGACACCAGGCGCATCAAATCCTGCGGCGACGGCAGGTCCGACCCTTCGGGCGTGTGGCCGTGCTCGAGCGAAATGCGCCTGCCGGCCTTTCGCGCATCCTGGATTATGTCGGCAACACTCACGGAGTTCGCCGTCCCGACTCGCGCGGCTATCCTCTCGCCGGTATCCCAGTCTATCGCAACCGCCATTTCCTTGTCACGCCTTGCTTGCGCCATGATCTGCCGCCGCGCGTCGTCCCGCGCCGGATCCAGCAGCCAATCCCACGCTGTCCCCCGCTCGCCGTCTGCCAGCGTCACACGCGCCCCCCGCATGTCCTCCGCAAACCGCTGCCAGACCTCCGGATCGTACGCCCGCCGCAAATCCTCCAGCGGAATCCGCAAATCCCTCGGATCCCAGCGCAGCGCGCCTTCATCTTGACGAGCTGAAACGTTGATCACCTGCCCGTTCGGCAGCGCCAGCCGGCCGTTCCGCTCCAACTCTCGCCGCTCCACATCCGAGAGCACCCGGCCTTGCGCCGCACCCGGTCCGCCCTGCGCGATCTCCTTATACTCCTCCGCCGTGATCGGAACGACCTGGCAGCGGCACCCCCAGTCCCACGGCGGAAAGTGATCCTTCCAGAACGGCGAATCCGCCGGCAGAATCAACCCGTCCAGCGCAGCCGCGATCGGCTGGAACTCCGTTGCGTTCCATTGACGCCACGGCTGTCTGATCTTGCCACGATATTTCGAACACATGGAGCGAAGCGTTTGCATGGGATTTATGCAGCGAACTTCAGTTCATAGTCAAGCGGCGACAGATCGCCGACGGAGCTGTGAATACGGCGCCGGTTATAGAACACTTCGATGTAGTCGAATATAGCCAGTCTGGCTTCCTCCTTGAGCGTGGCCCAGAACGACTCCATGGCCGCGTTGTCGCAGCAGTTTCCCTTGGCCGACATGCTGCTGAGGACATGATGGCGCACCAGTAACTGCCGGAACTCCCGGCGACGTCTCGGAGCATATGCCCATGGCTTTTTTTAGGATGTCTCGCTGGTACGTCGTCACCAATCTGCCGGGCGATCCGCAGAAGCTCCACGATGAGGTTTACTGCGTCCGAGGGGAGATGGAGAACCGAATCAAGGAGCAGCAGCTGGACCTGTTCGCGGATCGGACCAGTTGCTCCCGTTGGTGGCCGAACCAGTTCCGGCTGCTCCTCTCCAGCTTGGCCTATCTGTTGTTGGAAACCATCCGCAGGCTGGGCCTGCGGGGAACGGAACTGAGCCGGGCTCAATGCAGCACCATCCGTCTGAAGCTCTTGAAGATCGGGGCCGTGATCGTCCGCAACACCCGGCGTATCTGCTTTCACTTATCCAGCGCCTGCCCCTACCAGCAACTGTTCTTCCGCGTGGCACGCCGACTCTCCACCGCCTGACGGTTCAGGGCGCGTCCCCGTCGCAGGCACCCACGGGGGCAAGGGGCACTCTGTCCTGATTCGGCCTGTCCGTCCCTTTCTTCCTCTCCTGCGCGGTTCCCTCTGCCCTTCTGCGTTCCTTCCGCTCTTTCGCGGTTGCTGATGCAATGTGCGGGATAACGGGGATCGAACAACAGTGTCCTGCCTTCTCGGTGCCCGCTGCGGACCAGGAGCGGCAGACGCCGGAGCG
>Ga0129299_1002226_pt1 | contig 12889 bp, 7 predicted proteins | sample ConPoolayeCmetaG_FD_94477 | JGI IMG/M metagenome (GOLD analysis project Ga0129299, IMG submission 94477) | Hot spring microbial mat communities from California, USA to study Microbial Dark Matter (Phase II) - Cone Pool mat layer C metaG ... | reverse complement strand
GACCGTGTCCGCACGCCCCAAAAACCCACCGCGAATCTGCCGATCTCCACCGACGACCCGTTTCCCCTTGTCAGCACGCCCTCCCGCCACCTTCCTTGCGGAATCGCTGGGTGCGCCGGCCGATAATTGCCACATTGCGGGCTTGTTCCTATCATCATAATGGTTGGCACGTGGGTGAGCTGGCCGGCAGAAGGCCCTCTCGACAGCATTTCGACACGGAACCGGCGGAGCGAAGGCGATGAAGCACGTGTGGCGACGGTTGGGGTCCGGGGTGTTTCTCACAGGGCTTGCGGTCCTGACCGGACCGGCGTCCGCCGCTACCGACGAGCAGGTCTCCGCCGCGATCGAACAGGCCAAGGCGGCCCTGCTCAAAAGCCAGCAGACCCGGTGGATCCTCAGTGCGTATCAGCGTGATCGCCGAAAGGTCCGCAAGAAGGTCGCCGAAGGCGGCAAGATGGTTGAAAAGGAGCAATTGGAAGAGTGGGAGGAAGTTCCCCGCGACACCCTGTACGGACAGCTCCTTGAGCAGACACCCGAGGGGATCGTCTTTCGCACCACCGAGGGGCAACGAATCTTCGCGACGCGTGAGCGGGTGGCGTATGTCGAGCCCCCGGGGCACTTTCACCCGGAGCACCCCGGGAGCAAAACCGGTGGTGCCAGCGCCCTGGCCACCCTGGCCTTGCTGGAGGCGGGCTTGACCCACAACCATCCGCAGATCAAGACCGCCCTACAGTACCTCGAGACGCGCGAGATGCCCTTTATCTACTCGCGGGCCCTTCGCGCCAACGTGTATGCGCATCTGGTCACGCGGAGTCGAGACCGCCAGCTCGTCACCCATTACCGCCGATTGCTGCACGAGGACATGCGATGGTTGGAACAGGCGATGTCCGAAGACGGGTGGTACCACTATGGGGCCCGGACGGAACGAGGCAAGGGCGACAACAGTTGCACCCAGTTCGGCGTCCTGGGGATGTGGGCCTGCGCGAACGCCGGCATGGAGATCAGCGACGCCTATTGGGGAACCGTCGAGGAACACTGGTTGGAGACCCAGGGGGCCAACGGAGGATGGAGTTACATCGGTCGCCCGCCGGACGTGATCCCGCCGCTCCGGCCCGACGACGCCCCGCTTCGGAACCTGGCGACGGCCACCATGACGACGGCAGGGGTCAACTCCCTGTATGTGGTGCTCGACAAACTTCACACCCGGATGGAGCCTCCTTACCAGTGGCTCAAGGGGGTCAAGCCGAACCCGAAGGTCCGGTCGGCCGTAGCCCAGGACTTCGCCGCGATCGAACGCGGGCTGGATTGGCTGGCGAAGAACGGCGGCGCCAAGGCGGGCGGGGCGTGGGGCGGATACCACAACTTCGGGCTGGAGCGTCTCGGCGTGGCCAGCGGGTTGAAGTACATCGGTCAGACGGACTGGTACGCCGCGAACGTCGACGTCATTGTCAACCACCGGTGGACCGGCGATCCGGTGACCGACGGATTCTATCTGCTGTTCCTGGTCTACGGTCAGGCCCCGATCGTGTTCAACAAGCTCCAGTGGGGGCATCCCGATCAGTGGAACTACTACTTCCGGGACCTCCATTACATGTGCCGCTTCCTGAACCATGAGTTTGAGAACATCAATAAGTGGCAGATCGTCACGCTGGATTCGCCCCTGCACGACTTGCTCGACGCACCCATCTTGTACATCAGCGGGAGCGGGGAGTTCGCTCCCGCGACGGACAAGCTCAAGAAGCTCCGCGAGTACTGCGAGGCCGGGGGAAGTATCCTGGGGCATCCCAATCGGGAGGACAAGAAGTTCGCCGATTCGTTCAAGAAGGCGTTTGTGGACGTCTTCAAGGACCGGCGGTATGTCTTTGCGACCTTGGACAAGGATCACCCCGTCTACTCGAGTCACTTCGGGCAAAGCGCGGAAAACCGCATTCGGAAACCGGTTCCGCTCGAAGGCATGGACGACGGGGGTCGGACGTTCATCTTTCTGTTCGGGGGAGACGTGGCCGGCGCATGGCATCAGAACCGCTCGGTCACCCACGCGGATGCGTTTCGCATCATGGCGAACATCCGGCACTACGCGGCACCCGGCAATGATTCCCTTCCGGGTCGTCTCCGCCCGAAGTCCCTGCCGGGCGTGGCGGCCAAACCTCGAGGCACACTGAAGATCGGGCGGGTTCAGCACGCGGCGGATTGGGACGCCAATCCGACCGCCTGGGCCCGGATGGGGGTCCAGCTCCGGCACGAGTACGGTATCGCTATTGAAGAGACCAAGGGCGTAAAGCCGGAGGATCCCGCCGTCCTGAAAGACTTCGACTTGTTGCACCTCACCGGGCATGGGGTGCTGCGGTTGGCACCGGCGATGCAGGAGGCATTAAAGAAGTACGTAGCCGACGGCGGGCTCGTGTTGATCGATGCGGCCGGCGGCGACCCGGCGTTCGCCGCCTCGGCAGGCAAGCTGGTGGACGAGATGTTTCCGGACAAGGCCATCCTCCTGCCCGTCGCCCACCCGATCGTTCAAGGGGGTCCGGGCGGCACCCAACCCCTCGACAAGCTCCGGCCGACGCGGTGGAGCGGGAGTCGGTTGCGCAGCCGCGGGGCACCGCCGTTCTCGGTGATCCAGCAGGGAGACCGGATTGGGCTGCTGTTGGCGCCGTTTGATCTGACGGCATCGATGGACGGTCACTACATCTACGGCATGCACGGTTACCGCCGAGAGTCCGTGCTTAGGATCATGACCAACCTGTTGGTGTGGAGGTTCGAGGATCGCGCCAAGCGTTCGCCCTGAAACCGTCGGACCCTCCGGTCGGTCAGTGATTCAGGCGGAGAACTGAAAGACCCGCTGTTTTCGACAGGCGCGATCGATGGCGGGCAGGAAGTAGTTCCTCGCAACGACCTCCCATGTCATCCGGCTGGCGGCTTCATACCCGCTGGCGATCAGTTCGGCCCTTTGCTGAGGGGTGTACGGCAGGCGTCGGAGGATCTCCGCGGCCACGCCGGCGGCCACACGGCATTCGACGGCGTCCCGGTAGGCGCGGTCGATAGTCAGGAGGGTACTGGCCAGCGGTCGGGGCTTGGGGATGTCGGTGTAGTCCGCCACGATGACGTTGGGTAGCGGCTGCCCGCCGCTCACCTCGTCCACGAATCCGGCGCACCCACACACGTTGCTGATGACGCAGATCCCACCTACCGACAACGCCTCAAGCTGGGCGATGCCGAAGGGTTCGTAGACGCTTTGCCCGAACTCGACGTCGGTGCCCTTGCGGATGTCCCAGAACTCCATGCCCTCGGGCATCCGCGAGCCGCACACACCGCGTTCCCAGCCGAACTGGTTGACCAAAACGGCCTTGATGTTCCTGGAACGGGCGTTGAACCGCTGGACGCCCGTATAGAAGATCGCCTCGCCCGCCGACAGGTCGGGCGGGCCCTCCCGGTGGGCGACGGGCCAATCCCACCAGAGCTCCATGTTGTGGATGTCCTCCGGAGAGCGTCGGGGAACCTCCGTATTCAGGAAGTAGCAGATCCCCGTCTTGCCGGTGTCGCGGAACGCCTTTTCGATGTGTTCCAACACCCGGATGTCCCGCCACAGGCCTTTGCTCGGGGCCAGCCGAGACACATGGGTGAACACGTGGTCCGGTCGATACCCCAGCAGGTTTTGAGCGTATTGGCAGAGCCGATCGCGGCTGACCTCCGCTTCCTCTTGGGTGATCTGGAACGCGGGGATGCCGTTGTAGGACAGATCGATATCCACCGACGCAAAGTCGGGGTCCAGGAACCGCATCTCCTTGATCACGTAGTCCCCAACGGCCAGGATGTTGTCGCAGAATCGGCTGGCCTCCACCAGCGCGTGCTTGAAGTAGTGGTGCTGATTGCCGAACATGTCCTCGAGATACAACCCCTCGGACATTGCCTCCGCCATCACGTTGTAGAACATCGTGTCGTGCCCGGGGTGATCCTCCACGAGCTTTCGGACCGTGGCCACTTCGTGGGCGTAGAACACCGTGCGCAGCGCCCCGTGGTTCTTCAACACGGCGGCCAGGGCCGTCGGCATGCCCATGAACTCATGGGCGACCACGACGCACTCACCGCCCGTGGTCATGCCCAACCCTTGGATTGCGGCCAGCGCCGGTTCGGCAAGCTTGACGTACTGGTCGTATTCCCACGAAGATTCGTACCGGTTCGACTCGATGCCGAAGTGACGGTACAGAGCGGCCTTGAACTCATTCACCCGCTGAAAATTCACGCGGTGCACGTCGAACAGGACGACCTCCGCACTCGCCTCGAAGTCGCTGTCATCGTCTCGGAAACGCCTCCGGCCGTACACGATGTCCACGTTGAACGTCCGCTGGATCTCCTGCCACATCGGGGCCGTCGGATGATTGATCCGACCGTCGAGAGACGAATAGAAGACCTCTCCATCCGGTCCCAGACGCGTGTGAACGGGACCGTCCCTGTGGAACAGTGGGCTGACCAGGAGGGTCCGGTCGATTCGTTGATTGTAGACCTTGCTCGTAATCAGTCCTTGCAGGACGGCGCCGATGCCGCCAACCTTCTGAATGGCCTCGTGAGTAACATGGACCAGCGTAGGCATACGGTCCCCACACCTCGTGCAACCTGCTCGCCTTGCGCCGTATTGTACTGAAAAGAGATCGGCTCACAATGGAACAATCTGAAGCATGGAATCTGGTGGGCCCGACAGAAAATGGGCATGGTTCAAAAACGGGGACAGGCACCTCGCCGGAACCCGTTTTCTGGGTCGTAGTCGAGGGTTGGCTCGGAGGTGAGTCCCCGTTTTTGAACCATGCCAGAAAATGCATGCCGCCACCCGCAGGTCAGGCGGCATGCGCCGCATGCAAGCACAGCATTACGAAGCGGTTCCGAGACCTATTGCCTACCGACGGCTTGCGTAAATCCCCCTTATAAACCGCCCTCTCTGTCCGGACGCTTTTCAGCCTGGCTTGACGCCAGGTTTTTGCGGCTTGCCGGGTTCGCTAATGTCGTTAAAGTCCAGTACGCCGTCCCGATTGCGGTCGAGCTTTCGGAGCGAGCTGGCCGCCTCGGACATCTCCTTTTCATCGATCTTGCCGTCTCGATTGATGTCCAGCGCTTCCATCAGGATTCGTCCCGGAGCTGGAGCCGGAACCCCGCCCTCCGGACCGGAACCCGGACGTCCCGGACCGCGATGGGGGCCTGTGAAGGGTGTTTTTTCCACAGGCGGGGGTGGCGGTGCCCCCCGTCCAACCCCTGGCCCGACTGGGGGTGGAGGAGCTCCCGGTGGTGGAGGCGGCGGAGGAGGACCGGGGCGGATTGAACCCGACCCCGGACCAGCAGGGGAGGCCCCAATGTCCGGGCGGGACGGGCCTTTCCTGTGTTGGTGCATTCGGTGCAGGGCCTCCCGGACCGACCGATCAACCTTTGCATCAATCATCCGGTCGAGTTGCCGCGGAAAGGCGAAGGCCTGCCAGCCGGCTCCTGGACCACGGAATCCCCGGGGATGCGCGAACGCCCACGGCCCGCCCCATGCCTGGGGTCCCCGGTGCCCCCATTGAGCCTTCATTCGCTGGAGAAGTTGGGGCGCCTGGCGCTCAAATTCGGTCCGATCAATCCGACCGTCCGCATTCGCGTCCAGGAACTTGAATGCCTTCTCGAGTAGCCCGTTCTGGGGTGCCTGCGCGGGGGGCTTGGCTGGACCCTCCGCCATCGCCGCCTGGCTCCACCCGACCAATCCGCTGGCCGCAAGAATCATCCATTTCGTCATTGCTTCCATCCTTTATATGTCGCAGCACAAGCCCCCACTTCTCTTGACTTCTTGGCTTTGGCGTCCGCGGGGTCTCCATCAGGGAACAACGTGGCGCAGCCGTCCTTATTGCGGGGAGCAGTTGGTCATGAGCCCTCGGCTTCACCCGTAGATGATGAAAATGCCGGAGGACTTGGATGCGACACGGGCATCTTGCCCGTGGATCCGTGGCACGACCATCTTGGCCGTGAACCCCAGTAGCATGGGCATCCTGCCCATGACCTTATAGCATGCTCGTCTCGGCCTGGGTCCGTCACGGGCGAGACGCCCGTGCTACGGCAGATTTTCGAAACAGGGTGTCACAACCGAAACGCTCCCGGCAAGGGATGAAAAACACGGTCGGGCGTCGGCGGGAATCCGATGGAACCCCTCGAACGGTTCGGCGCTCGGACGCTAACGGTGCGCGATGACGACGGGTCCGAATAGACCGGAGGGGCGGCGTTGCTTCGGATCGTAGCGGTTCGCCAGGGAATTCGTGACTTCGACAGCCAGCTCGTTCTGCCCCGTGCGGACTACCGTGCTTACGTCCCACACAAAGGGAGCCCAGAAGCGCGGACCGAGGTCATGGCCGTTCAGACGCACCACCGCCCAGTCGCCCACGCCGCCGAGGTCCAGCGTGCAAGGGGCTTCGATCGCCCCGTCGATCCGGAAGGCGGTTCGGTAGATCAACATCCCGGCGAACTTCTCCATCCCGGGCGAATCAAGCCAGTTGCCGAGCGTGTTGCCCACGACCCGACCCTGCACGTCGGCAACCTGCCACGGACCGGTGATCGCCTGCTTTTTCGTCGGGACAGGCGGCTTTTCCGTCCGGTCGGAAGGCACAGGCGGCTCCCCGGGCCAGACGCACAGAACGATGCTTTCGCGGCGCCCGAGCCGTAGCGGCAGGCACATCGTCGCGGCGTCCCTACGGATCACCCCCGCCGGGTGGAACCGACCCGTCCACGCGTCGAACCACTCCGCGCGGCCGACACAACGGCACGACACGGTGGTGTCGATCGGACCCGAACCCTCGTTCGTGAACAGATAGAAATCCGCGCCGTCCTTCGCGACGTGAACATACCGCAGATCGTTCGAGGGTGGGTCGGCCACCACGTCGCGGTCCAGACCGGCGACCCACTCGGCAGTCGCCGTGCCGCGGGCGTACCGCACCAGCCCCCCGGCCGCCTCGAATGCCTTGATGCCTTCGCCGACCGGACCGACCGGCGCTTCATCCTGATCGACGATAAGCATCCGGTAGGCCATCTCACCGATGACCAGCCTGCCGTCGGTCATCTTGGCCTGATCGCACAGGCGCCAGTCTTCCAGGTAGTTGAAGTCGACCTGGTTCTGAAACAGCCACTTGGCCGCCCGCCACGGCAGGCGGTTGTTGACCGACAGCACGGCCACCTCGCATACCTGTCGGCAATCCGTCAGCAGTCCGCAGAGGCGCGACGTGTAGTCCGCAAAGAGGCGGTAGTAAGGCCACCACGCATTGTGCATGCCCAGGTCCGGCGGGCGCTCGTGGGCGCGATCCCCCTGCAGCGAGTAGTAGAAGGCGTGCGGATAGAGCAGATTCACGCCGCGGACCATCAACCAATCCGCCAGCCACTTCATTTCGTCCATGGTGAGCTGCCAACCGTAGGCGCCGTAGATTTCGTTGGCGTTGCGGCGGCGGCCGTCGTGGCGAGCGACGCTGCTGGAACACTTGCCCACCGTGCTGTGGGCCCCTTCGAGGGCGGACGGGCTCTCGGGCAGGACCCATCGCCACACCATGTCCTGACCGGGAATCTGGAAGAACCGCAGCGGGCGGATCTCGTCGCTCTCCGCCGGATGACCGGTCAGGGCGATTCCGCGTTGCGCGCACCACGCGGACAGGGGTTGGTAATAGGTCTCATCGAGTCGCTCGGCGACGGTCAGGTGGAACTCGTCTCGGATCCGGTGGGTCCTCGGTCCCGCTTCGAAGAACAGCGCCGGCAGCAGCGGTTCCAGACGGTACCCCCGCCGGGCGGCGAAGAACTCCGCCAGACCGTCCGTCCAAGGCTGAACGTTGCGACGGGCGCCGCGCCCCAACAGGCTCGGTTCGTCCGTGAACATCGCGATGACCGTCCGGCCGAAGTGGTCCTTCAACACCTTGTAATAAGGATCGTAGCTGAAGCGAATGAAGGCCTTCATCGCCTCGGGGTTGAGCAGGTCCGCCGCGGGCGGCGCCCCGGGTTGCCCGTCGTCCTCACCGGGATGAACGCCGCGGATGTGGCCTCGGGAGGGCACACACGCAAACGTCATGATGCGCCATTTGCCTTCGGGCAGCGCCACCTTGCCCGAGGCGCGATCGATCCGCCGGGCGTCGGTGAGGTCGAGGGCATCGCCGTCGCCGATTCGCCTGACCGCAACGGTTGCCACGTGCCGGCCCTCTTCGACGCCGGGCACGTCGATCTCTGCAGGTCCGTTGAGGTCCTTGTGTGTTTCGGCAAGTGCCTGGGCGGCGAAGGTCGGGTTCGACCGAACCACCTCCCCGTGGGCCGATCCGGACGGATACATTCCTTCGTCATAGAGACAAACCCGCATGCCCGTCCGAGCGGCTTCGTCGACGGCCGTGCGAACGTGCCGGAGCCACCGCTCGCCCATGTAGGGGATGTGGGCCGGAAGCCCCATCCGGGCGTGGATGACGAACCCGTACACCCCGTGTTCGCGGAATGCGGCCAATTGGCGCTTGATCTCCTCGTCGTTCAGCTCGTCGTTCCAGAACCAGAACGGGACTTGCGTGAACTGCGGGTCGGGGCGGACCAGCTTGGCCCGCCCGTCCGGTACCTTCGGTGTCCCCTCCGCCCGCACCCCCGAATGGAGGGCAAACACCAGCAACGCCGCCGAGACGACAGCGCACCAAATCATGCCCACGCCCTCATCAATCCGACTGCAACCGAAATGCCTTACGAAGCTTGCTCAGGCGAGCGGCGCTCTGTTGGTCGCCGTTTCGCAGTCGGTCCAGACGCTCGGCATCCCGCGGGACCTCAATGCAAGCCATCCGCTTCCAGCCTTTGTTCATTCCGTGGATGAAGATCGCCGCGGTCAGGCTCCGCGTCCGCAGGAGCGTTCGCAGCGTCCGCCTCCAAACCCATCGCTCCGTGGCGGCGGCGTGCCGGAGTTCGAAGATGGCCTGGTCCAGCTCCTCCGGCGTCATCCGATTCGGTTGGTAGACCGTCTCGGCGAAGGTGTAGCGCTCCCAGTCCTCGGGATAATCCGTGGCCAGGATGCGTCCTTCGCCCATCAGACGTTCATACAAACGCGTACCCGGCAGGGGCGTGAGGTTCGTGATCTGGATGGTGTCCACGCCCAAACGAACGGACTGCAAAGCCGTCTCGGCCACCGTGTTGATGTCGTCCCCCGGTCCGCCGATGATGAACGCGCCGAACAGCGGAATCCCGCACGCGTGGAACCCATCGACCAGCTTTTGATACTCGTCGAGAAGTTTGCGGTTGAATCGCTTGCCCAACCCCTCCAACGTCTCCGCGTTGAAGCTCTCAAACCCCACGAGCATCCCGCGGCAACCCGCCCGGTAGGCCAGGCGGAGACCCTCCGGATCGCCCCCCATATTGACGGTGGTCTGGCTGAACCACAGACGCTTCTTCCCGACGCGGATCAACCGACGGCACAGTTCCTTGGCCCACTCGGCATGGGTCGAAGTCGTCCCGAAGAAGTTGTCGTCCACCACGAAGATGAAGGGTTTGGTGGTCTTGTTCCACTCAGCCACCACATCGTCCATCCGGCGCCGGCGAATCTTGGACCCGTTGAAGCGGGTCACGCCGCAGAAGTCGCAGTTCACCGGGCACCCGCGGGAGGTTTGGATGGCCGAGACGTCGTACCGCCCGTTGACGGGCTGAAGCTCCTGGGCCGCCTCGCCGTAACCCTGTTCCAGGTCGGGCAGTCCGCCCTCGTACCGCTTGCTCAACCGACCCGCCGCGGCATCCGCGATGATCCGGGGCCAGATCTCATCGCACTCGCCGACGGCCACCGAGTCAAAGTGGTGTGCCGCTTCCTCGGGACGGGCCCAGGCATGGGGGCCGCCCATAATCGTCCGCAGCCCGCGACGGCGGCACAGGGCGGCGATTTCATACGCCCTTGTGGCTCCGCTCGTGTATGCGGTCACACCGACCAGGTCGTAGGCCCCCCGCTGGAGGTATTCGCTGGCGGCTTCCACACCAAACATCTCATCGATGATCTCCACCTGATGTCCGGGCGGCACCCGCTTGGCCAGCACCTGCAAACCCAGGTGGGGGGTACGACTCCCGATGGTATGGTAGCCTTGCATGCGCCGGGCTACGGGGTTCACCAAAGCGATTCTCATTGGGTTCTTCCGGCAAGCTCGCAAATATCCCCCGATTCTACGAGCGAGCATATTACCGGAACCACTCGCCGAAGCCAAGGCGCCCGCCCGTCGGACGAAATCCCGAACTGATCGCGGAAGCCCCACCGTCGACGAAGTCGTTGCGCGCCTTTTCGTGCCGCGCGAGGTGGGCTAGGATAGCCGCGCGGGTCGGCGAGGCGTCGATCCGAGGCGATTCGGTCCCGAAGAAGCGGTTCGGTCACCACGCCCGATGCCCGTGGCGGGTCGGACCCGTGGCGGCACGTCCCGTACGGGGTGCCATCCGAAGAATGTTTCCGCTTACCGCCATGCCGAGCGCCGCGGAGATCCGCCGCTTCCTTGTTGTCGTCGTGGTCGGCGCGGGTGGGCGTCTGGTGGCCGGGACCTCAACGGGCCCGGCCGGCGCCTCGACCCAGGGCATTACGCCCCGCTCCATATCGGCAGAGACTCCTCCCGTCCCGTCGGCCAATCTGCTCCGGGGGGATACGTCCTTCGAGCTCGGCGCCCCGGAGTGGTGTTCCCGTGGGGGGCCCTACGATGATTTGGGCACGGACCCGATCATCGACCGCACCGCCGCCGTTCATGGATCCGCCAGCGCGCGGTTCCTGGTGGAACCCGAAGCCAACCCGGCGTCCCTTCGCATCCCGCTCGCCCTGGAGGGTATTCGGCCGGGGGCGACTTATTGTTTGAGCATCTGGCTCCGCGCCAGTTCACCTCACACGGTGCTGGCTGCCATCTCCACCGGAGGCGCTCCGGATGTGTCCCGCTGGCACGTCGGGGCGGAATGGCAACGATTTCACATCACCTTCACGATGCCTACCGGCCCTCGTGATGCATCCGCCGTGCTGGTCCTGACAGCCGAGAAAGCCCCCCTGCCCTGGATTCTCTGGCTGGATGCGGTGAAGGTCGAGTCGGGCTCGATGCCCACCGATTATCAACCCGCCGACGGCCCGTGGATCGGCGTGTCCCTGGGCAACCGAATCGGTCTGTTCCACGAGGGGCTGACCACCCCCATCGGAGTCGGTGTGCAATGCCCACCGGACCAGGTCTCCGGGACTCGCCTTCGCTGGGTCCTGTCCGCGGGTCCGAACCGGACCGAATCCGGGTGGATTGTGCCAACCGACCGGGTCGTCCGAGTGGCCACGCTGCCTGTCAGCACGTTGTCGCAAGGGTGGTATCGCTTGGACCTGGAGCTGCTGGATCAATCCGACCGTTCACTGCATCGGACTCACCGGACGTTCGGTGTGATTCGTCCCCTGGTCACGGGCGTCGAGACCGGCAAACTCGGATTCCGTCTCGACGTGCCTACGCGAGGTCCCCGAAGCGACCGGATCGCCCGAGACATCGGGCTGGACATTCGGGCGGTCGGCGAAAGTGAGACACCCCGCGGGGGTTCGAACATCGACGATCGGAACATCCCATCGGCCGGCTCCACGCGTCCCGGTCAACTCGCCTCGACTCCGACGAGCCGGGAAGTGGGACGTGGGCACGTCGGACCACCGGCGCGATGCGAAAATGAGCGGTTGGCGGCCTGGCGGATCCGCGAGTTGACCCAAGCGCGGGCGACTGGGCAGAAGTCGGTCTGGTGGCCGACGGCATGGGACGAGTTGCAGGACGATTCGGGTCGATGGCAACCGATCGCGGTGGCGTTGAACGTATGGTTCGACGTGTTGCGCGGGTCGGAGCCGCTGCGTCGTCTGCACCTCGAGTCCATCGGACGCGAGGGGGCGGTGTTCAGCCGTCCGGACCGGACCGTGGCGGTGGTCTTGGGGGATCCCACCGGAGGGCGGATGACCCGGATACGCGTCCCGTTGCCCGCCGAGCACATCCGGGCGTTCGACCTCTTCGGCAGTCCCGTGACGGTGGGGGGCGGTCGGGACCATCTGGAGGTCGAATTGCCCGGCCCGGTCGTTTACCTCGTGGCCGGTCCCGGGCTGACCCGAGGCCGATTTGCCCTTCAGCTCGAGGACGCCGCGATCGCCACCCCGACGACGACACACCCGCAAAGCCCACGCGGTTACTGAGGAGACTGTTGAACGACGTCGGTTGCCCGACTCGCGGGGCTCACGTTCAATCGCTCGACTCGGCCGGCACGGTAGACGCACTCGACCGTGGTTCTCATAGGGGCGTGAAGCTTGAACTCGACGTCCCACGACTTGGGCCAGGCCGGAAACAGGATGATCTTCCGCCCGTCGGTCTGCAGCAGCATCGTCTGCAGGGCCATCAGTCCATTGCATCCGTGGTCCTGGTCCGGAATCCAGTCGAAGTTCGGTCCCCAGAACGCCGGGAAACGACTGCCTCGGTGCTTGTTGGTCAGTCGACGGGACACGAACTGACTCGCCTCCGAGACCAGACCCAGAAACGCCGCCTGGGTGTCGTCCTGCTGCCACCCGTGGTTCCCCTTGAATTGACGACGGGCGAAGGTCTGCCGGGCCATGTCCAGGTCCGGCTTGCCCACCCCGTAGAGTCGATAGGGATAGATGGCATACAGCTCGGGGTTTTCGGAATTCGCCGCCGGGGCAAGAATCTGCCTGGCCGGTGCCAAAATCGTCCGGCCATCGACCGACTGGGTCGGAATCGCCGGCAGTTCACGGCGCAACCGCGTCCACGTACCCCGTTGCTCCGCGCCGACCAGACCCTCCGGCAAGGCCAGCAGCCCGTCGATCACGAACTGCAACCCCGCGATCTCCGGAAGCGGATCGACGACCTGTTGCCAGGTCTCCAGGGCCTGGGCGGGTTTGAAGACGATCTTGCCG
>Ga0129299_1002225_pt1 | contig 12890 bp, 12 predicted proteins | sample ConPoolayeCmetaG_FD_94477 | JGI IMG/M metagenome (GOLD analysis project Ga0129299, IMG submission 94477) | Hot spring microbial mat communities from California, USA to study Microbial Dark Matter (Phase II) - Cone Pool mat layer C metaG ... | reverse complement strand
CGCATCGACGGCCTGACCTGGCTGGCCGTGGGTGACATGCGCATGCGCACGATGCACTCGCTGGGCTATGCGCTGACCCAGTTCGACTGCCCGATCACCTTCATCGCCCCGCCGGAGATGGCGCTGACGCCCGAGTTCAAGGCCGAGCTCCGCCAGTACAGCCTCGACTTTAGCGAGGCCGAACACGTCGAGCAGGTCATCCACAAAGCCGATGTCATCCTGGTCGAGCCGGTGGTGCAGCCGGACTATACCAAATCGCGCGACGAGCGCACGGGCGACGTCGGCCGGACGCCGGCCAACTACAAGATCACCCGCGAGCTGCTGGAGACAAAAGCCAAACCCGGCGCGATCCTGCTCCACTCCCTGCCGCGCATGGACGAGATTCCCACCGACGTGGACAGCACCCGCTGGTCGCGCTACTGGCAGGAAGCCTTCTACGGCGTGGTCATGCGCATGGCGTTGCTCGCCTCAGTGCTGGGGGCGATGGAGTGAACTGACCAGAACCAGAGATGGCCAGGATGAGCGTGAAGGAATGGGCAGCAGCCTACCGCGCCCTCAACGAAGCTGAGCGTGAGATGCTCGAGCACGATCTGCCGCTGCTTTCCCCCCCAAGAGAGCATCCTGCGCTACTTCCGTATGATTTTCCAGATTAGAAAAAAAGTCATAGACTTTCTCAAGGAGACTCTGTATGCAAACCTATCTTCACGGCCGAGACCTGATCGGCGACCTGGATTTCAGCAAAGAGGAAGTGGAAACCGTCCTCGATGTGGCCTTTGACCTGAAGCGCAAGCGGGCGCTGAACGAGCCGCATCCCTACCTGCGCGACAAGGTGCTGGCGATGCTGTTCTTCTTCAGCAGCACGCGCACGCGCGGCTCCTTCGAGGCCGGCATCGCCCAACTGGGCGGACACGGCGCCTTCATCGAGAGCCGCACCACCCAGATCGCCCACGGCGACACGCCCAAAGAGATCGGCGAGATCTTTGGCCGCTACTTTGACGGCATCGCCATCCGCCACGTGGACTGGGGCGTGGGCAACCGCTACATCAGCGACGTCGCCCGCTACGCGCGCGTGCCGGTGCTGAACATGCAGTGCGACATCTACCACCCCTTCCAATGCCTGGCCGACCTGATGACCATCGTCGAAAAGAAGGGCCGCGACCTGCGCCGCAAAAAGATGGTCGTCTCCTGGGCCTACGCCGCCTCGTACCAGAAACCGATGTCGGTGCCGCAATCGCTGGTGCTGCAGATGCCGCGCTTCGGGCTGGACGTGGTGCTGGCCCACCCGCCCGAGTTCCGCCTGATGCCGGAGATCATGGAGCAGGCCCGCCAGCAGGCGCGCCGCTTCGGCGTCGGCTTTGAGGTGGTGGACGATATGGAAGCCGCCTTCAAGGACGCCGACATCATCTACGCCAAGTCGTGGGGCGCCATGGTCCATACGCCCGACCCCGACGAGGGCGCCCGCATCATCGCCAAATACTCCCACTGGATCACCGACGAGCGCAAGATGGCGCTGGCCAAACCCGACGCGATCTACATGCACCCCCTGCCGGCCGACCGCAACATCGAGGTCACCGACGGCGTGATCGACGGCCCGAACTCGGTGGTCTACGACCAGGCCGAGAACCGCCTGCACGTGCAGAAGGCGGTAATGGCACTGACGATGTGATACGGAGACACGAAGAATGACGAGAAAGCTCGCGGTTGTGGCGATCGGCGGCAACTCGCTGATCAAGGACAAGGACCATCAGACAGTAGAAGACCAGTATCAGGCAGCAAAAGAAACCTGCTTCCACATCGCCGATATGATCGAGCAGGGCTGGGACGTGGCCATCGGCCACGGCAATGGCCCCCAGGTCGGCTTTATCCTCCGCCGCTCGGAGATCGCGCACAAGGTCGCCGGCATGCACGAGGTGCCGCTGGACGCCTGCGGCGCTGACTCGCAGGGGGCCATCGGCTATGCCCTGCAACAGAATCTGCGCAACGAGTTCAGGCGACGGGGGATCGAGAAGCAGGCCGTCACCGTCGTCACCCAGGTGGTGGTCGACCGCAACGATCCCTCGTTCCAGAACCCGACCAAGCCCATCGGCGGCTTTATGGACGAGGCGGAGGCCCGCGAGCGCGCCGAGAAGGAGGGCTGGACCGTCGTCGAGGATGCCGGACGCGGCTGGCGACGGGTGGTTGCCTCCCCCCTCCCCCAGCGCATCGTCGAACTGGATGCGGTGCGCGAACTGCTGCGCGCCGGCATGGTCACGATCACCGTCGGCGGCGGCGGCATCCCGGTGATCGAGGACGAGCAGGGCAACCTGGTCGGCACCGCCGCGGTCATCGACAAGGACTATGCCTCCTCCCTGCTGGCCCGCTCCATCCAGGCTGACCTCTTCCTCATCTCCACCGCCGTCGAAAAGGTCTACCTGAACTATAACAAGCCCAACCAGCAGGCCATCGACCGCATGACGCTGGCCCAGGCAAAGCAGTACATGGCCGAGGGCCACTTTGCCAAAGGCAGCATGCTGCCCAAGATTCAGGCGATCATCTGGTTCCTGGAAGCGGGCGGCAAGGAGGCGCTGATCACCGACCCGCCGAACATCGCCCGCGCCCTGCGCGGCGAGACGGGGACGTGGATCGTCCCGTAATGAGCCACATCCTTGGCCTGAAATGCACCATCTGCGGCGCCGAATACGAGCCGGACAAGGTCGAGTACGTCTGCCCCCGCCACGGCGATGACGGCACCCTCGACGCCGTTTATGACTATGCGAAGATTCGGCGCCGCCTGAACCCGCGCAGGCTGGCCGAAAACGCCCCGCCTTCGATCTGGCGCTACCTGCCCCTCCTCCCCGTCGACGCCGCCGCAGCCCGCCGCCTGGTCGAACATACGACCCTGGCCACCGTCGGCTGGACGCCGCTCTACAGCGCCCCGCGCCTGGCCGCCGCCCTCGGCCTGCGCCACCTCTGGGTCAAAGACGACAGCCGCCAGCCCACCGCCTCCTTCAAAGACCGCGCCTCGGCCATCGCCGTGCTCAAGACCCGCGAACGCCAGGCCGCTATGGTCACCACCGCCAGCACCGGCAATGCCGCCGCCGCCCTGGCCGGCCTCTGCGCCGCCGTCGCTCAACCCAACGTCATCTTTGTCCCCCGCACCGCCCCAGAGGCCAAAGTGGCCCAACTGCTGGCCTACGGCGCCACCGTCCTCCTGGTCGATGGCACCTACGACCAGGCTTTCGAGCTGTGCCTGGAAGCCTCCCGCGCCTTTGGCTGGTACAACCGCAACACCGCCTACAACCCCTATATGACCGAGGGCAAGAAAACCGCCGCCTACGAGATCTGCGAGCAGCTCACCAGCCGCCAGACGCAAAGCGCCGGTCGCCTGAACGCGCCCGACGTGCTCCTCATCCCCGTCGGCGACGGCTGCATCATCGGCGGGGTGCACAAGGGGCTGCGCGACCTGCTGGCGCTGGGCTGGATCGAGCGCATGCCCCGCCTCATCGGCGTCCAGGCCAGCGGTTCCGCCCCCCTCGTCGATGCCTGGGAGCGCGGTCTGGAGGGCTGGGAAATGACCCCCGTGCCGGCCCACTCGGTCGCCGACAGCATCGTCGCCGGCCTGCCGCGCGACCGCATCAAGGCGCTGCGCGCGGTGCGCGAGACAGGCGGCAGGTTCATCCGTGTCAGCGACGAGGAGATCCTGGCCGCCATCCCTGCGCTGGCCCAGGGCTGCGGCGTCTTTGCCGAGCCGGCCGCCGCTGCCGCCTACGCCGGGCTGGTCAAGGCCGTCCAGGCAGGCCACATCGCCGCCGATGAGCGCGTTGTTGTCCTGGCCACCGGCTCTGGCCTCAAGGACATCGCCAGCGTGCGCAAGGGGGTGCACACACAGCCAACGGTTGTCGAGCCGACATTGCACGCCGTCGAGCAGGCACTTGCGAGCAGGGAGAGGTGACCGAGATCGTCTTCCTGGGCACCAGCGGCGCCTTTACCACGACTCGCCGCACCAACCTGGCTTTTATCATCGAACGCCCAGGGTTTCGCATTCTGGTTGAGGTGGGACCGCCCATTATGTACCAGTTGGCCCGTTCAGGCTACAAAGCGACGGACATCGAACACGTTTTTGTCTCCCACCTCCACGGCGACCATACCCTCGGCTTCCCCATGTTAGCCCTCAACCGCATCGACACCGTCAACCCCCTGCACATCTATGCCGGGAAAACCACGCTCCGCCAGCTCAAACATCTGTGGGATGTGGTCTACCCCGGCCTCGATGCGCTGCTGGCCAACACCGAGGGGCACGAACTGGCAGAAAACCGCGTCGAGAGAAACGAAATTGCCCCCGGCGTCATCCTGGAGACGCAGCGGGTACCCCACCCGCCCGGCGCCGTCACGCTGGGCGCGCGCTGGGAGTTTGCCGACGGCCCCTCGATCGCCTTTGCCACCGACACCATCCCCAACCCCGCCACTGTCGAGATGGCCCGCAACTGCGATCTCTTCATCCACGAGGCGTCGTTCAGCGCGGTGCTCCAGCCCCACTTTGACCCCTCGATCCATTTTCACAGCACCGCCCGCCAGGCTGGCGAGATGGCGCGCCACGCCGGCGCCCGCCGCCTGGCCCTGGTCCACCTCGGCCCCGCCGTGAGCGACCGGCCCAACATCCTCATCGACGAAGCCCGCGCAGACAGCAACCTGGAAGTCATCGTCCCTGAGGACGCCGACCGACTGATCCTGGACGATTGAAAGAGGAAAGACGTATGATCGACCTGACCATTCACCCCCAACAACTGAAGAGAACGGTCCAACGCGCTCGCGAGCGCAACATCATCATCCCCACCTTTGCACAGATGAAGGACCCGTCGCGGATTCCCCCCGCCATCCAGGCCCGCCTCAAAGAGGTTGGGCTGTGGGATGTGAACTCGCTCAACCTCTTCCGCATCACCTGGAAGAATGAGCCAGTTGCCCACGGCGGCGGTTTTGGCGGGGTCAACTACCTGGAGCTGCCGCCAGCGCTGACCGGCGTGCCGGCGCGCATCATCGCCCTGGTCGGCAAGTGGTTCCCCACCGGCGCGCACAAGGTCGGCGCGACCTTCGGCTGCCTGGTGCCGCGGCTGGTCACCGGCCAGTTCGACCCCACGCAGCAGAAGGCGGTCTGGCCCTCGACCGGCAACTTTTGTCGCGGCGGCGCCTACAACGCCGCCCTGCTGGCCTGCGAGTCCATCGCCATTCTCCCCGAAGAGATGAGCCGCGAACGCTTCGAGTGGCTCTCCCGCCTGGCCGGCGAGGTCATCGCCACCCCCGGCTGCGAGAGCAACGTCAAAGAGATCTTTGACAAATGCTGGGAACTGAAGCGCACCCGTGGCGATGAGGTCTACATCTTCAACCAGTTCGAAGAGTTTGGCAACTACCTCTGGCACTATGAGATCACCGGCCACGCTATGCAAGAGGTGCTGGAGCGAGAGATGGGGCCCCGTGACACCTACCGTGGCGTCGTGCTGACCACCGGCTCGGCCGGCACCATCGGCTGCGGCGACTATTTGAAGGAACGATTCCCGACCAGCAAGGTTGCCGCCAGCGAAGCGCTCCAGTGCCCCACCCTGCTGCTCAACGGCTTTGGCGGCCACCGCATCGAGGGCATCGGCGACAAGCATGTCCCCTGGATCCACAACATCAAGAACACCGACGTGGTCATGGCCATCGACGACGAAGCCTGCATGCACCTGGTGCGCCTGTTCAACGAGCCGGTCGGCCGCGCCTACCTGGTGCAGCAGGGCGTGCCCTCAACCCTGGTAGAGCGCCTCGATCTGCTGGGCATCTCCAGTATCGCCAACACCCTCTCGGCCATCAAGCTGGCCCGCTGGTACGAGATGGACGAGCACGACATCGTCCTCACCGTCTTTACCGATTCGATGGAGCTCTACGGCAGCCGGCTGCGCGAACTGCGCGAAGAGTACGGCGAGTACAGCGAGCGCGACGCCGCTGCCGACTACCACCGCTACCTCCTCGGCTGCAGCATCGATTTTATGCAAGAACTCGGCTACTGGGAGCGCAAGCGCATCCACAACCTGAAATACTACACCTGGGTCGAGCAGCAGGGCAAGACCTATGAAGAGATCCAGGCCCAGTGGTACGATGCGGACTATTGGAGCCGCATCCATCGCCAGGTCGAAGAAATCGACACGCTGATCGAACAGTTCAACGGGCAGACCGGGCTTTTAAAGGCACTGTAGCGGGGTTGCAAGTTTGCGCAGGGGCAGGGGCTGCTCCCGCCTCCCGTTCAGCGCGATCAGAGACCACACCGCAAGACGCACAGCAGGGCGGCAGGGCCAGCGGGGTCTCGAACCTCGCCAGTAGCAGGAAAACAGAGGGAAGGGGGAGAGTAGATGAACGAGGAGCTTTTCGAACAGGGCGAGGCGCTGACCTTCGACGACGTGCTGATCGTGCCGGGCTACAGCGAGGTCCTGCCCAACCAGACCGACATCAGCACCTGCCTGACCCCCACGATCAGGCTGAGCATCCCCATCCTCTCGGCGGCGATGGACACGGTGACCGAGGCCGCGCTGGCCATCGCCCTGGCCCGCGAGGGCGGCCTTGGCGTCATCCACCGCAACCTGACGCCGGCGGACCAGGCGGCGGAGGTTGCCAAAGTCAAGCGCTCCCAGTCCGGCATGATCGTTGACCCCATCACCCTGCCGCCCACGGCGACGCTGCGCCAGGCCGAGGCGATCATGTCGACCTACCACATCAGCGGCGTGCCCATCACCGACCCAGACCAGCGGCTGGTGGGCATCCTCACCAACCGCGACTTTCGCTTCGTCGACCCCGAAGACTGGGATCAGCCGGTCAGCGCCTTTATGACCGCCGAGAACATTGTCACCGCGCCGCTGGGGATCACGCTGGAAGAGGCCAAGCAGCTCCTGCACCGCCACCGCATCGAAAAGCTGCCCCTGGTGGACGAGGGGGGGATACTCAAAGGGCTGATCACGGTCAAGGACATCCAAAAGGTGCGCGACTTTCCCAACGCCACCAAAGACGCGCAGGGGCGGCTGCTCGTCGGCGCGGCGGTGGGCGTGGGCGCGGATCTGGAGGAGCGAATGACGCTGCTGGCGGCCGCCGGCGTCGACCTGGTCGTCATCGACACGGCGCACGGCCACTCGGCAGGGGTACTGGAGGCGATCCGCCGCATCCGCAGCGGCTGGCCGGAGGTGCCCATCGTCGCCGGCAACGTCGTCACCGCCGAGGGGACGGAGGCGCTGATCGCCGCCGGCGCCGACATCGTCAAGGTCGGCGTCGGCGCAGGGTCGATCTGCACCACGCGCGTCATCGCCGGCGCCGGCATGCCCCAGCTCAGCGCTATCTATCACTGCGCCCGCGCCGCCCGGCCGCACGGCGTCCCCATCATCGCCGATGGCGGGATCAAGTACAGCGGCGACATCGTCAAGGCGCTGGCAGCGGGCGCCAACGCGGTGATGCTGGGCAGCATGCTCGCCGGCCTGGACGAGGCGCCGGGCGAGGTGGTCTATTACGACGGGCGGCGCTTCAAGGAATACCGCGGCATGGGCAGCCTGGGGGCGATGCGCGGCCCGGCCCGCGACCGCTACGGCAGCGCCCAGGACGGCAGCGGCAAACTGGTGCCGGAGGGCGTCGAGGGGCGCGTGCCCTACAAAGGCCCCCTGCACGACTATATCCTGCAGCTCGTCGGCGGGCTGCGCGCCGGCATGGGCTACGCTGGCGCGGCGGACCTGGCCTCGCTGCGCGCGCAGGCCCGCTTCTTGCGCATCACCCACGCCGGCCTGATCGAAAGCCACCCGCACACGGTCATCATCACCAAAGAACCGCCCAATTACCAGGTCAGTTAGACGGAGGAGCGCATGACCCAACCCCGGTTCTCGATTGTCGCCCCAGCTTTCAACGAAGAAGAGACGCTGCCCGAGTTCTACCGTCACGTGCGCCAGGTGATGGACGGACTTGGCGAGCCGTGGGAGCTGATCGTGGTCAACGACGGCAGCAGCGACCGCACGATGGACGTCCTGCGCCAGTTCCACGCCGACGACCCGCGCGTCTGCGTCATCAGCTTTGCGCGCAACTTTGGCCACCAGATCGCCGTCACCGCCGGGCTGGACCACGCCCGCGGGCAGGCGGTGGTGGTCATCGACGCCGACCTGCAAGACCCGCCCGAGGTCATCCCGGAGCTGATCGCGCGCTGGCGCGAGGGCTATCACGTCGTCTACGGCGTGCGCGCCGAGCGGGAGGGCGAGACGTGGTTCAAGCTCTTCACCGCGCGCCTCTTCTACCGCCTCATCGGCGCCCTTACCGACGTCGACATCCCCATGGAGGCGGGCGATTTTCGCCTGCTGGACCGGCAGGTGGTAGACGAACTGCGCGCCATGCGCGAACGCCACCGCTTCATCCGCGCCATGACCTCGTGGGTCGGCTACCGCCAGATCGGCGTGCCCTACCGCCGCCAGCCCCGTTTCGCCGGCGAGACCAAGTATCCTTTTCGCAAAATGTTCCGCCTGGCCGTCAATGCCATCACCGGCTTTTCCGACCTGCCGCTCAAGCTGGCCACGACGTGCGGCTTTGTCCTGCTGGCGGCGGGGCTGCTGCTGGGTCTGGTGTTGCTGGCGCTGCGGCTGGCCGGCCTGGCCCCGCTGGCCGGTCAGGGCACGGTGCTGGCCGTGGTGATCCTGTTGAGCGGCACCCAGTTGATCTTTTTGGGCATCATCGGCGAATATCTGGCGCGCATCTATGACGAAGTGCGCCGACGGCCCCTCTACACGGTTCAGGAAACCCTGGGGCTGTAAGGCATGAAGAGGTTCCACAACCGCCGAGAACGCAGAGAGCGCGTAACTGCTCAGGCAAAACAGGTTTCACCACCAAGTCACCAAGGTGGTACGAATACTTCCCAATACGGGCAAGCTATCTGTTTTCCTTCGTGCCTTCGTGACTTGGTGGTGAAAAGCCGTCAGACACAAGGTTAGAGTTTCGTTAGACCTGAGCAGTTACGAGAGCGCTGCTCAGAGATCGCGCCCGAAACAGCCTATGCGTACAGCCCGCGATACTCTGGCGGCAGAAGCGCGGCAATCCGCCGCATGATCAAATCGGTATATCGATCGAGTTCTTCACGGCCGGGCCGTTCCACTTCCGGCAGGCGGAACAGCTCGCCTATGACCACCCGCACCCGCGCCCGACGCAGGCGCGGCAGCTCTTCCTTGATCCGCTCCGTCCCCGTCAGTCCCACCGGCAGAATGGGCACGTTGGCGCGGGTAGCCAGATAGGCCGCCCCTGTCTTGCCCCGCTGCAGCGCATAGACCTGACGCGCGCGCGTGCCCTCGGGCGCCATGCCCAACACTCCGCCCTCCTCCAGCCAGGCCAGCGCCTCCTGCAACGCCTGCCGATCGATCTCGCCCCTCCGCACCCAGATCGAACCGCCGACGGCAAGAGCAGGGCCAAAAATCGGATGCGAACGGTGCTTGGAGGCGGCAAAGGCGCGAACGTGGTGCGGGCAGAGGGCAAAGAGCAGCGGCGTGTCATAGGCAGACAGATGATTGGTCACCAGGATATACGGCCCCTGCGGAGGAAAGTTCTCCCGCCCCACCACCTCCAGGCGCATAAACAGAGGCACCAACAGCGAGACGATCCACCTCAAAATCCTCCTCACCTTTACTCCCTCCGACCAAAAGCGATCACGGCGTAACTGGCTGGCGTCCCCCCATACGTCGAAAAGAGCAACTGGAACGATCGGCTGGCCCCCGGAGCCAGCGGCTCCCCACCGTCGATCCGCTGCTGCCGAAAGCCGTTGACGCGTCCCTCCGCGTCATACGTCGTCGCCACGACAACGACGGTAGCGGCTGCGCGCTGCGGATCGTCGTTGCGCACAACACCGCTGATGGCAAACTGCGGGCCAGATGGAGCCCCGGTGACATCCTCCACCGTCAGGTAGAGATACTCATCCGCCAGCTCGCCGGCCGCCGAGCCGCGCACAATGTCGGCGCGATGGCTGACAAAGTTCGCCGGCGGCGCAATGAAGAGGATGCGGAAAGGCGCCCGCGCATCTGGCGGCAGCAGGTCAGCCGCCACGAACGCATCCCCCTCGATCACCGCCGTCCCCGCAGCGTCATACAACGTCACCCGCACCTGCACGTTGGTTGCCACGAACGCCGTGGTGTTGACCACCTCGCCCAGGCAGTCCAGGCTACCGGTCTGCGTCTCGTAGAAGCTAACCCCTCGCACGTGGAACGGCAACGGCGTCGGCGTCGGCAAGATCGTGCGCTCTCCCGCCGCGCTGCCCTGTTCCCCAATCGGGATCACCAGCTCCTGTCCGACCTGGAGCAACAGCGGGTTCTGGATGCCGTTGGCGGCCTGCAGCGCCTCGACGCTGACGCCATACATCGCAGCGATGCCCGCCAGCGTGTCTCCGCGCACGACGACATAGACGATCGGCGTCGGCGTGATGGTAGGCGGGGGAGGCTGCGGCGTGCGCGGCGGCGGCACCACCGCCGTCGGCGAGGCCAGTTCCCCAGGCTCGGTCGGCATGGCAACCCGGGGCGTTTCGGTAACCGGCATAGGCGTCTGAATCTCCTCACAACCGGTCAGTGCCAGTGTCGCCAAAACCAGGATAACAATGAGCTTTTTCAACACTCGCTTCTCCAGCCAGGATAATGGCCGCATTATACCACAGGCAAAAGGACACGCTAGCCCTCTCGCGTATCGCCTATCGCTTATCGCGTATCGCTTATCGCTCATTGTTGGCCAACGATAAGCGATACGCGATAAGCGATAAGCGATAGCAGTTATCCTGCGCTGGCAAATCAGAGCACTCCACCTGGAGTTGCAACTTTGGCAAAGGATGTGGTATACTAACAGCCAGGGGGACAAGATGGCCGGGATCCGAGTAGTCATCGTCGACGACCACCCTTTTTTCCGCGAGGGGCTGCGCAAGATTCTGACCGAGGCGGGCTTTGAGGTGGTCGGGGAAGCGGGCGACGGCGAAGAAGCGGTCGCCCAGGCCGCTGCGCTGCAACCGGACGTCGTGCTCATGGACGTCAATCTGCCCCTGCTCAACGGCCTGCAGGCCACCCAGCGCATCAAGGACAGCTACCCCCAGATCAACATCGTCATCCTCACCGCCTACGACGACGAGGAGCAGGTCTACCACGCCGTGCGGGCGGGCGCGTCGGCCTACCATCCCAAGGACGTCGATCCACGCCAGCTTGTCCAGACCATCCGCCAGGTTCACGCCGGGCGCTATGTGCTGGGCCAATCGGTGCTCGGCGAAGACGCGCTGGCGCAGTGGCTGCTGGAAAAGTTTCGCCAGTTTGGCGGGCAGGTTGCCGCCGACAGCAAGTACCTGTCGCCGCTCTCCAACCGCGAAATGGAAATCCTGCGCCTGGTCATCGCCGGCATGAGCAACAAAGAGATCGCCTATGCGCTGGGCATCAGCCACCAGACCGTCAAGAACCACATCACTGCGCTGCTGAGCAAACTGGGCGTGGCGGATCGCACCCAGGCCGCTGTCTACGCCCTCCGCCGCGGCTGGGTGCCTCTGCGCTCAGGCTCTGAAGAAGAAACCACCGGATGAGGAGAGGCCATGAAAGATTCTCCCTTTGAACACTTCCTGGAAGAGTGTCAAAAACTATACGAGCAAACCCAGAAAGAGCTGAAAGAGATCGACGTCCTGATCCAGCAGACGGTTGCCGAGGTCGATCGACAGGCCCAGCGCAACATGCAGGCGGCCAACCGGCTGCGGCAGATCGAGGCCAACCTGGAAAGTGCGCCCCGCGACCAAATCCGTGAGGCCTATTCGGCTGTGCTCGAGACCCAGCAGCGCCTCTTTACCATGCGCGGTCAGTTGGAAAAGCTGCAATCCGACCAGCACAACCTGGAAGAATACAACCGTCTGCTGCGGCGGGTGCTCGAATTCAAGGGGGAAACCCAGGAAACAGAGGCCTCGAGCGAAGAAGCCAGCATCCCCACAGTGGTGCGGGTGATCGAAGCGCAGGAGCGCGAGCGTCAGTCCATGGCCCGCCAGATGCACGACGGCCCGGCTCAGGCGCTGACCAATCTGGTTCTGCAGGCCGAAATCTGCGAGCGGCTGTTCGACTCTGACGCAGAACGAGCGCGTCAGGAACTGGCCAACCTCAAAAAGGCCGTTGCCTCCACCTTCGAACGGGTGCGCGGTTTTATCAGCGACCTGCGCCCGATGATGCTGGATGACCTGGGGCTCGTGCCAACGATGCGCCGCTACACCGAGGACTATGGCGGGGAAAACGTGCACGTCCATTTGACCGTCACCGGGCGCGAACGGCGCTTTGCTTCGTACAAGGAAGTGACCCTCTTTCGCGTCATCCAGTCTCTGCTGAATAACGCCCGTGACATTTCCCACGCCTCCAACATCGAGGTCTCGATCGATGTAGGCGAAGAGCGGGTCCAAGTCGTCGTCGAAGACAACGGCAGCGGATTTGAAATGAGCGAATTGAGGACCGGCCTGACGGGCAAAGAGATGGGGCTGGATACCCTCCGCGAACGGATCGAGATGCTGGGCGGTCAATTCGAGGCGGACAGCAGCCCAGGCCGCGGTACGCGCGTGGTCTTTACCATTCCCCTGCCATAGTACTGCGCTCCTATTGACATTCTGCCTGTTTTGTGGCATGATAGAAGAAGGCAGTCCCCCAGGGCTGCACTTTACAGTGAAAGGGGGTGAAACACATGTTGTATCTGCCGCGTGAAGAGGGCCAGGGTCTTGTTGAGTATGCGTTGATTCTTGTTCTGGTTGCCATTGTCGTGATCGTTATTCTGGCACTGCTCGGCCCGGCCATTGGCAACATCTTCTCCAACATCGTCAACGCGATCTAGACCTGGAGCTTCTCATCCCAGACGCGCAGGGTCCGTAGGGGCCCTGCGTGTCGTTTCAT
>Ga0129299_1002223_pt1 | contig 12905 bp, 12 predicted proteins | sample ConPoolayeCmetaG_FD_94477 | JGI IMG/M metagenome (GOLD analysis project Ga0129299, IMG submission 94477) | Hot spring microbial mat communities from California, USA to study Microbial Dark Matter (Phase II) - Cone Pool mat layer C metaG ... | reverse complement strand
GGGCCTGGCGCGGAAGCGGCTCATCTTCCATGTCCGTCTCTGCTATAGTCCGGCCGATGCAGAGCGCGCCGCAGGATAGTTCGGGAGGCCGCCCGGCGCGATCGGCGCCGATCGCGCTGGCGTTGCTGGTGGCGCTGGCGTTGTTCCGGTTATGGTTCGCGGGCCGATTGGAATTGCAGGGCGACGAGGCCTATTACCGGCTCTGGTCCCAGCGGCTCGATTACGGCTATTACAGCAAGGGGCCGGGCATTGCCGCGATCATCCGCCTCGGCACGGCGCTGGGCGGCGACACGGAACGCGGCGTGCGCTGGCCCGCGGTCGCGTTTTCGTCCGGCGCGGGCTGGCTGCTGTTTCTCATCGCCCGCCGCCTTTTCAACGCCCGCGCCGCGCTGGCGGCGGTCGTGCTGGGCGCGACCGTGCCGCTGTTCTGGGCCGGCGGATTCCTGATGACGATCGATCCGCCCAGCGTCTTCTTCTGGCTGCTGGCGGCCTGGCTGTTTCTGCGCGCGGTCGAGGGCGGCGGGTGGGCGGACTGGGTCGGCGCCGGCGCGGCGATCGCGCTGGGCGCGCTGTGCAAGTTCACGGCCTACGCGCAACTCGTCAGCTTCGCGATCTATCTGGCATGGAATCGCCGCGCGCTACAGCGGCCCGCGGCAGCGCGTGCGATCGTCCTCGTCGCCGTCGCACTGACGGGACTGGCGTTGCCGCTGTTGTGGAACGCGCGGCACGGCTGGGTGACCTTCGCGCACCTGCGGGAACGCGGCGCGCTCGATCAGCCGTTCCGGGCCGACGTCCGAGCGCTGGCGTCGTTTTTGCTGGGGCAGGCGGCGGTGCTTTCGCCGTTCTATCTGGCGGCGCTCGTCCTCTCGGCGGTTCGCCGTCCCTGGCGTCCCGGCCCCCGCGCGTCCGCCTTCCGGTTCCTGGTTGCGCTGATCGCGCCGTTGCCGCTGTTTTATGCGGCGGTGAGTCTGAACGGGAAATCGGAGCCCAACTGGACGGCGCCCGCGCTGGCGCTCGTGCCGGTCTGGCTGGCGGGCGCCTGGGCGCCCCTCGCGGATTCGCGGCGCGCCGCGCGCCGCGCCGGGATCGCGTTGCTGGCCGCGCACGCGGCGCTGGCGATCGCGGTCCATGCGGCGCTGCTGACGCCAGCCATCTACGGCGAGCGGCCGCCGCGCTTCCGCCGCATCGGCGGCGCGCGGGATCTGGCGCGGCAGGTGGACGCGCTGCGCTCCGCCGCCGGCGGCGGGTTTCTGATCGGCGGCAACTATCAGACCGCCGCGCTGCTGGCGTTCTATCTGCCGGACCGTCCGAAGACCTTCGTGCCGCTCGGACGGCGTCCGACCAACCAGTTCTATTTCTGGGAGGACTACCGGCGGGGCGCGTTCGGGGATGAGGCGCTGTTCGTCGGGGATCATCCGCCGCGGCCGGAACTGCTCGGGCAGTTCGAGCGCGCCGAGCCGGTGGCCGAAATCTGGAGCCGACACCACGGCCGCCCCTTGCGTCGTTTCCAGGTCGTGCGGCTGACCGGCTTGCGCCGGCCGCCGGCGGAATGAGCGGCGACTCAAGGCGCCGCCGGGCGCGCGGCGGCATCCAGCACCAGGATGTTCGATTCTGCGGGATTCCACGCCGCCGGCAGCCGCACGGCGTCGCGGCGCGCGAGAATCCGGACCGGATACGGCGGCGGCGTCTCGCCGGCCAGCTCCACGACGGCAGTCCCCATCGGCGCCGCCAGTTCCAGCGCGGCGAGGCCGTCGGACGGCGCGCGCACGAGCACCCGCCCCTCCATCTCCGTGAAGCGTCCGCGGCGGACGATCTCGAAGTTCACGCGAAGCCCGTCGTCGGTCGCGGCCGCCGATTCCCGATGCCGGATCGCCGCGTTGAACGCGCCGAAGCCCTCGTAATGGCCTTCGATGCGGAGCGAGGCCTCGTCGTGGAACGCCACGCGGATGTCGTCCGCGGCGATCCGCAGCCGGACCGTCGGCGGGGCGGGGCCCTCGGGGATCGGATGGCGCAGATCGAAATCCCATCGGTGCGGCGTAGCGAGCAGGGCGCCGATCAGCACGGCGACGGCCAGCGCGCCCCAGACGGAGAGCGCACGCCATGAAACGGCGGGGATTTCCACGCCCGCGGCGATCGCGTCCTCGTGGCCGGGAACATTGAGCACGAAATAGAACAGCGCGACGTTGACCGCGTGCACCAGGAGGGCCGACCACACGACGTCGGACGCGAAATGTCCGCCGGCGGCCATCCTTCCGATCCCGAGCGCGGTTCCGTACACCAGGGCGAGGGCCAGCCAGAGCGCGGCCGCGCGCGGCCGCCGGCGGCGGAAGATGAGGAAGAACACGGAGAACACGTAGCCGGCCGAACTGTGCCCGCAGGGGAAGGATTTGCCGCGCCCGTTCGGCGCCGCGCCGGGATCGAGCGGGGCGCGGAACTCCATGCGGCCCCCGAATTCGCGGACCTGCACGGGACGCGGGCGTCCCCAATGGTTCTTCAGCACCATGTTCACGAGCAGCCCGGGCCCGATCGCGAACGCCAGCAGCACGGCGACGGCCTGCCGGCGACGCGACGACCAGCGCGGCGATCGCAGGGATGCCGCCAGCGCCGCGAATGCGCCCAGCACGGCGGCGATGACCGGCCATGCGACGAAACGGTGAAGCCAGCGCCAGGGTTGGAGCAGCCGCCCCGCAAAGGGGTCTTCCGCGTTGGCCGGGTGGAAAAAGAGCCGCGCCAGCCGCTGATCGGCATCCGTTGCCGCAAAGACCGCTATCGCGAACGCCGCCAGCGCCAGCAGCGCGATGAGATCCACCCGCCAGTAGCGGCGGTACGCCCAGGGGCGGGCGACCGGCGGCGACTCCGGCGCAACGCTGGACATCGCCGTCACCCGGCCGCCACCCACACGCGCCGCTCCCGCGGGCCGTCGAACTCGCAGAGAAAGATCTCCTGCCAGGTCCCGATCCGCAGCTCGCCGCCGCGCACGGGCACGCGAACGGAAGAACCCACGAGCGACGCCTTCGCGTGGGCGGCCGTGTTGCCCTCGGCATGGGCGTAGTCCCCGCGCCAGGGGACGAGGCGGTCCAGCCAGCGCTCCAGGTCGGACGCCACGTCGGGATCGGCGCCCTCGTTGATCGTCACGCCGGCCGTCGTGTGCGGCACGAAGACCGTCAGCCATCCGTCGCGAAGCCCCAGCTCGGCGGCGGCCGCGCGCACGGCGCGCCCGATGGGCACGAACTCGGTGCGGCGCGAGGTCGAAAACGATAGCTCTTTCATGCGCGGCGCATTATACTGAACGGCAACCGCGATGACAGCACAACCGGCGCTCCCGTGGGTGATTCTCGCGCTGCTGCTGGCGGCTTCCGGTTTCTGTTCGAGCAGCGAAACGGTCTTTTTTTCGCTGAATCCGATAGACATCCGGCGCCTCGGCGAACGGCAGCCCGCGCTGGCCCGCCGCCTGCGCGCGCTGCTGGCCGAACCGACGAGCCTGCTCTCCACCGTGTTGATCCTCAACACGATCGTCAACATCGCGGCCACGACGCTGGCCTACCGCATCGCCGTGGGAATCTCCAGGGAACACGCCGAGCAGTTCACCATTCCGATCATGACGGTCGCGCTGCTCATTTTCGGGGAGTACGGTCCCAAGCGCGCCGCGCTGTTGTTCACCGCGCCGCTGGCCCGCGCGTACGCGCCGATACTCGCCGTGCTGATTCCGGCGACCCGCCCGGCGCGCGGCGCCCTCGAATGGATCACCCGGCGCTTCGAGCGCTATTTCCGCGCCGGCAGCCGCACGTTGAGCGGCGAGGAATTGCGGACGGTCATCGAGCTCAGCGGCGAGGAAGGCGTCATGGACGCCGAGGAGCTGGCGATGGTCAAGGCGATCATTGATCTGGAGCGCAGGAAGGCCGCGGACGTCATGACCCCGCGCGTCAACCTGCGCGCGCTGGATTTGGACGATCCGCCCGCCGCGCTGCGCGAGGCCGCGCTGGACGCGCCGGTCAAGTACCTGCTGCTGTACCGCGGCAACCTCGACAACGTCGAAGGATTCCTCGACGTTCGCAAATTCCTGCTGGACCCGGAGCAGCGCATCGAGAACGCGCGCATCCCCCCGCAATTCGTGCCGGAGGCCGCCCCCTTGAACCGCCTGCTGGCGCAGTTTCAGCGGGACCGGACCCGCGTCGCCGTCGTCGTGGACGAATACGGCGGAACCGCCGGCGTGATCACCCGCGGCGACATTCTCGAGGAGATCACCGGCGATGTGTACGGCGAACTGAGCCGGCCGCGCCCCGTGTTTCAGGAGGCGGGCCCGCACCGGTGGATCGTGGATCCGACGTTCAGTCTGGACGATCTGAACCGCAAGCTCCGACTGAACCTGGATGCGCCGGGCGCCGATCGGCTGTCCGGCTGGATTGCCCATTTCCTCGGCCGCCTGCCCGAACCGAACGAATCGGTCGAAGCGCAGGGGGTCCGCGTCACCGCGCTGAAAACGGAAAAGGCCCGCGTGACGCTGGCCCAGATCGAGAAACTTGCCGGACGGGAGGAGACATGAGCTACGGGGCCCATGCCGTCCTGCTGCTGCTGTGCCTCGTCGGCGGGGCGTTCTTCGCCGGCATCGAGACGGGCATCGTCTCGATCAACCGCCTTCGCCTGCGGCACCTCGTGCTGCGCCGGGTGCGCGGCGCGAAGCTGTTGGAGCGCTTCGTCCGGGATCCCGACCTGATGCTCGGCACGACGCTGATCGGCACGAACCTCTGCCATGTCGCCGCGTCCGTGTCCGCCGCAGCCATCGGCGCCCGGCTCGGCGGCGCCCGCGGCGTCGCCGTCGCCGGGGCGCTGCTGACGGTCGTCGTGCTGGCGGGTTGCGAATACCTGCCCAAGGCCTGGTTCCAGAGCTTCCCCGCGCGGCGGACGCTGCCGTTCGCGCCGCTGCTCTACGCGGCCTCCTGGCTCTTCGCGCCCTTCCGCTGGGTGCTGGCGTTCGTCGTCGGCCGCCTGCTCGGCGCGCTGCCCGGCCAGCCGCGGCCGCCGCCGCTGCTGACGCGCGAGGACCTCCTGCACTTCGCCAGCGAGGGCGAGTCCAGCGGCGTGCTGACCGCGCACGAGACGCGCATGATCCGCGGCGTCTTCGAGCTCTCCGGCCTGACCTGCCGCGACATCATGATTCCGCGCGACCGGATGGTCACGGTGGACCACGACACCCCCGCGGAGCGCGTCGTCGAACTGGCCCGCGAAAAGCGGTTGCACCGGTTCCCCGTCTGGCATTCGGCCCGGAAAGCGTTCATCGGCGTGGCGCATGTCTTCGACATCGTCCGGGACCGCAACCGCGCGGGCTGGACGGCCGAACACTACGCCCGCCCGCCGCAACTGGTCGGGGCCCACCTGCTGGTGGATCACGTGCTGCCCCGGATGCGCGTGACGCGGCAGCCGATGATGCTGGTGACCGACGACCGCTTCGAGGTCGTGGGGCTACTTACGCTCAACGATGTTCTCGACGAGATCGTGGGAAAAGGCGGTTGAGCTCGAAGGCGGCCGCGCGGCCTTGACGGTATCCGCGGCGGGCCGGACGGGAGGTTTGCGTTTCCAAGGGTTGGAACGTCCGGCGCCGGCCGTTTCCAAGGCTTGGAAACCCGGACGCGCCGGCCGCGGTCGGCGCGATCAGACCGTCGCCGGCGCGTGTTCCTCGCGGAGCCGGCGGAGCGCTCCGCGCAGCGCGATGCGTTTTACGGGCGACATGCGGTCCACCAGCAGCACGCCGTTGAGATGGTCGAACTCATGCTGCGCCGCGCGCGCCACGAGGCCGCGGAGCCGCTGCTCATGGGGCGCTCCGTCCAGATCCTGCCAGCGCAGCACGATCTCCGCCGGCCGTTCGATCGCCGCGCGGATGTCCGGAAAGCTCAGGCACCCTTCTTCGCAGACCGTCTTGCGCCGCGACGCCTCGACGATCTCCGGGTTGACGGCGACCAGCGGCATCGGGACGTCCGGATTCATACGAATTCCGTCCTCCCCCAGATCCGCCTTCGGATGCACGTCGAGAACGAAGATCGCGCGCGTGTCCCCGATCTGTTGCGCGGCGAGGCCGATACCCTCGGCCCGGCGCATGGTATCGAGCATGTCCTCGGCCAGCCGCCGGAGATCGGCGTCGAACCGTTCCACCTTCCGAAACTTCTCGCGGAGCACCGGCTCGCCGTAGATTTTGATGTCCAGCGTCATGATCGGCCGCCCGGCCCGGCGTTACGAGCGAACGGCGGATGGAATATAGGCCGGGCCGTTGCGCCGCGCAAGCGGACGCCGAAAAGGGCTTGTTCAAGCAGAAGCCGGGCGTTAGCGTCAGCACAGGAGTCGGCGCCATGAGATTGCATTCGTTGCTGGTTCGGATTTCGGCCGTCCTCGCGGCGATCCTTGCGGGGGCGGATCGCGGTTCCGCCCAGGAAAGCCCGGCGCCGTTGCTGCGCGTTCCGCGGCTTTCGAGGCCGCCGACCCTCGATGGGCGCATCGAGTCGGAGGAGTGGGGCGGGGCCGCCGCGATCGCGGGTCTGGCGCTGCCGGCCGCCGATGGCGCGCTGGCGCCGCCGGACATGCAGGCGGTCATCCTGATCGGGTATGACGACCGCTTCCTGTACCTCGCCGCGCGCGCGCCCAATCCGCCCGGAAAGTATCCGGTCGGACGCGTCGCCCGGCCCGATGCCGCGGAGATACTGGAAGACGATCGCTTCGAGGCGCTGCTGGTCCCGAACGACCGCGCCCGGGCCGGACGCGACGGCCAGGGATACTACCACGTGGCCGTCAATCCGCTCGGCGCCGTGGCGGATCGCTGGCTGAACAGCGGCGCGGGCTATCGCGAATGGCTGTGGTCCGCCGGCGTCGAGGCGCGGTGCGCCGTCAGCCCGCCGCACTGGGACACGGAACTCGCGATCGCGCTGAAAAGTCTCGGCATTGACCGGCCGGACGGGCAGACGCTCTTTGCGCAGTTGGCCCTGGTCAGCGGCGACGGCGCCGAGGCCGTGCGGCGGGCCTGGGCGGCCGCCGGGCCCCGCCAGTTCGAGCGCTGGGGCGAGTTGATTCTCGATCCGAACGCTCCGGCCGTGCGTCTGCGCGCGCTGGGGGCGCCGGCCGAAGGCGATCTCGATGCGCAAATCGAAGTGCGTGGTCTGCCGCCCGCCGCCACCGTGCGGGGAACGGTCAAATTCCAGACGGCCGACGGGCGCGCGCTGTTCGAGGAGCCGCGGGAGGCGCGGGCCGACGCGCGCGGGACGGCGGCGCTGCGCTGGCAGGCGCCGCGCGCGGCCATCGCGGAAAGCGGCAATGTCCTTCAGATCGAGTTGACGCGGGATGCCGCGCCCCTGTTCCGACGATCGCTGCGGGTGGATCGCTGGACCGACGCGGCGCGCAGCCGATGGGTGACGCCCTGGCTCAATTCGCGACCGGCCGAGCCGCCCGCGGAAGTCGCTTCGCCGCTGGACAATCCCCGCTCGCCCCTGGCGTTTCTCGCCGCGAACGCGCATCGAATCCGTCCGCTGGAGGCGGCCCTGGCCGCCGCTCAGCAGGCGCGGGACCGCGACGCGGCGGTCGAACTCGCCCGGCGGTTGACCCGCGAAGCGCCGTTCCATCCGGCCGGTTTCCTGCAATTGGCCGTCTTCGAGGCGGCCGCGTTCAACCCGGATGCGGCGCTGGACAACCTGGAAAAGGCGGTGGAACGGGGCTTCAACAACGCCGCCGCGCTCTCCAACGCCGCGGAGTTCCAAGCGCTACGGGGTCTCGACCGCTTCCAGAATCTGCTGCGGCGGGCCGCCGCCAGTCCCGGCCTGCAGATTCCCAGCGAGGTCCAGCCTGTCGAGGTCACGGAACCGACGGTCGAGGTCGCGGAAGGCAATGTGGCGCTGCATCCGCAACTCCGGCTGCCGGTCGCGCTCTATCGTTTCGCGCCGGAGCGGGCGCGCGAACGCGAGGTGACGACGATCGGCGGCGCGGCTGGAAACCTGCTGCGGCAATGGTTTCAGGAAGGCACGGCCGCCGGCAACTGGGGCGATCTTTACGACAACCGCGACAACGGGCATTCGCGCCTGTCCGCGCGCGCGTTTCCGCAATTGACCCATATCCGATACAGTCCGCTCGCGCGCATGGCCGGACTGGATGACGGTTTGGCGCTCAGCATTCTGCACGACGGCGTGGTTATCGGCAACGCCTCGAAGGCGGTCACCGGCGGCCCGATCGCGCGATCCCTGCCCCGGCTGGCCCACGCCAATCCGCAGGCGATGGGGTTGTTCTACGTCATGTACCGCACCGGCAAGCTTTACGTTCATCCGGCCCACCTGGACTTTCCGCGCGAGCGCTCCGCCGAGGCCGGACTGGACCCCGCCCGGCGCGACGCCTTCTTCACGAACGCGCCGTTTCCGCTGATCTCCCGCGGGTCGTCCGGATCAGACCGCCCGCACCTCGAGGCCCTGGCGGCCACGTTGGCCGCCTTCACCCCGGCGACCAAGCAGGCGTTGACGCAGAACGGGCTGTTGATGCCGGCGCTCCAGATGCTGCTGCGTCGCCATTTTGCCGGAGTTGCCGGGGACGAGGATTATCTCTCCGGCAAGGCGCATCCGCCGATGTTCCCGGGTTCCGACATCGGCGTGGAGGCCATGGTGCGCGACGCGCACGGGATGACGCCGGAAACGCTGCCGCCGTGGGCGGAAATCCGCGTGGCGGAGGAAGAGCGGCCCCGGATCGGGCGGGATTATTTCGAGGCGCCGGGCCGCACGGAGGAGATTTTCACGCTGCCGGTTTGTGTCGCGCGCGTCTTCCGCGGCACGGCCCAGCGCCGCCGCTGGGTGCTGAGCGCCGAGGGCAGCCGCGACGTCAACGGCAAGCCGTTGAAGTTCCACTGGCGGCTCCTCCAGGGCGATCCCGACCGCGTCCGCATTCGCCCCTTGGACGAACGCGGCGAGCGGGTGGAAATCGAAATCGCCTGGCATCCGCCGATGCCGTCCGCCTGGGAGCCGAACGTCCAATCCACACGCGCGGACCTGGCGCTCTTTGCGCACAACGGCGCGCGGTATTCCGCCCCCGCGTTTTTCACGGTGTACTTTCCGGCGTCCGAGGAGCGCGCCTACGACGAGCAGGGCCGCATCCGCTCGGTGAATTACACCCGCGGCCGCGCGGCGCCGTTCGTGGATCCGCTGATCTACACGCCGCGCGCCTGGAAGGACGAATACGCGTACGACGCGGAGGGCCGGTTGACCGGATGGACTCGGACGCGGGAAGGGAAAACGGAGCGATACGACGCCGAAGGACGGCGTCGGGGACCCGATGGGGCGCCGCTCGATGTGCAGTACCGCCTCGTGCCCGACGGCCAGTTCGTGCGGCTCGAGCCGGCCTCTTGACCGTCCGTCAGCGTTGCGTTCGCGCGTCGAACTCGGCGGTGGTGCGCTGTTCGAGGGAGCCGTCCGGACGGCGGAGGATGAACAGCGCATCGGTTTCCGGGCAGTTGCGACCCAGCCAGGCGAGGCCTTCGTCCGGTCCCAGCACGTACAGGGTCGTGGCCAGACCGTCGGCCTTCAGGCAGTCCTCCGCAATCACGGTCACGCTGCCCGCCATCCGCCGCACCGGGCGGCCGGTGCGCGGGTCGAAGATGTGGGCGTAGGCCTCCCCGGTCGCTTCATCCCGGCGGAAATTCCGGTAATCGCCGGAGGTCGCAACCGCGAAATCCCGCACGTGGAGCACGCGCTCGATCGCCGCGCCCGGCGGGGCGTCCGGCGCCGGGCGGTCCACGCCGATGCGCCAGGGGCCGCCGCCGGGCCGTTCGCCCCGCGCGACGACCTCGCCGCCGACTTCGACATAAAAATTGCGCAGCCCCCGCCGGCTCAATGCCTCCGCGGCGGCGTCCGCGCCGTAGCCTTTCGCCACGGCATTCAGATCGAGCCGTAGCCGGGCGTGGGTCTTCGAGAGCCGTCCATCGTCGGTCAGCGTCACCTTCCGGTAACCGACCGCCTCCATGACCTCGGCGATCTCCGCGTCGGTCGGAGGATGGGGACGGGGCGGGGGCCGGCCGAACCCCCACAATTCGACCAGCGGGCCGACCGTCGGATCGAAGGCCCCGCCGGACATCTCGGCCAGGTTCAATGCGAAGCGCGCCACGCGGGCGAATTCCGCGGACACCGCCATTTCGACGCCCGCCGGCCCGTCGTTGAACCGCGATATCTCGCTGGCCGGGTCGTAGGTGGACATCTGGCGGTTGATCTCGACAAATACGGCTTCGACCGCCGCGCGCAGCGCGGGCAGGTCGGTGGGCCGGAAGTTCGGATCGGCGATGCGGATGGTCCACGTCGTGCCCATGGTCAGTCCGTTCAACTGGAGGGCGTCGGCTGACGCGCGGGGCGGATTGCGCCGATTGACCGTCCAGAGAAACAGCGCGACGATCACGCCGCCGACCCAGAGCATCTGCCATGGGCGCACGCGGCGCGGCTGGATGACGTGCGGGCCGGGCGCGGCGTCCCGGTCGGGCGCGGGCGACGATGGCGGGTTCTGCATGAACGTCCTCGATCTGATGGGGGCTAGGGGCCGGCTATACGTGCCAGACAAATCGCAGGGTCATTCCGGCGATGCAACAATCTACATAGAGCCGGCTGTCGGCGATAGAAAAAAGCGGCTTCTCGCGGCCAAAGAGATCAGCGAGGCAGGGGCGGCGGTCGCAGAATACGCGACCCTCCCGGACTGGGCCGTCCGCGGCTGACGATTCCGGCCCCGTCTCGCTTTCGATCCCGATCCCGCCCCCGAGGGTTCCATCGCCACAAAGAGAAGGACCGTCCATCAGTACTGTCCCCCGCAAACTTGGTTTTCATCGCAGTTCCCGATGGATAAGGAGTAATTCCATTCTTTCGCGGTCCGCGAATGCGCTTGTCTTTTCGGGCGGGGTTCCCTCTAATCCTCGCGCCGCAGCGCAACAACGACGACGGAGAGGTGCCAGAGTGGTTGATTGGGCACGCCTGGAGAGCGTGTGTCCTCCAAAAGGGGACCGAGGGTTCGAATCCCTCCCTCTCCGCCAATTTGAAATCCGGCGATTTTCGGCCCCGTCGTCGGTCGTCGTCCAAAACCGGGCAATTTCAAACTGGCGGAGACTCCTTGCGCTCGTGCGAACCTCCGTCCTGGGCGATGAATAAACCATAACCGGCAGGGCGTTTCAAGGTCGTTGTCCTGATCCTGGGCGAGCGTGGGGACGTGTACGGCCCCACGCTCGCGGCAGGCAGGCGCGCCGCTCGGTGCCACGCCCATAGCGCCGCATTCCGTGCGCGGAGCGCACGGAACATGATGTTGAGCATTTGACTCATTATGCCTGGCCTGGACGCGCCAGACATGGCGTTGCCAGCATCCCTGGCAAGGTTCAGGGGCACGCGCACGATGGAGGGAGAGAACGATCTCTCCCGGATGGAACCGCCGGGCGCTGGTTACATCCAGCCACGGGTCGGAGTGATGCATCCGGTGGAAACGCCAAAGCAGCGGGATTCGATGGTTTGCGCGGTGCCACCAGTAAATTCAGAAGTCCAGCAGCAGAACCGCCGCGCCGGCGTGCAACCACAGGAGAACGCCGGCCCGGTGCAACAGCCCAAAGCCCGTGCCCGCTGACCATGTTGCTCCTTTGCGCCACAGGATGGAAAAGAATACAGCCGTCAACGCCGCGTTCAACAGGCCCCCTCACGTGACGTCAGGCGCATCGGCATGCAGTCTCTCCTCAGAAACCGGCCCCACTTCCGATTGTCGCGATGCACGGTCGTGACGACGTTGCTGCCGGCGTAGAGCGGTCGTCCTTCGTTGGCCCACTGAAAGATGGCCCCGTCGAGATTGAAGACGTTCGTGCGGCCCACGGCCTGCAAGGCGCGGGCGAGCTCCGAGGAGCGCACGCCGACGGAACAATAGACCACGATCGGGCGTTCGGGAGGCAGAGTCTCCGCCCGGGTTCGGGCTGACAGGATCATGCGCGTCGCAAGCCGCTTCGGCCGGCGCGAACTCGCCGATGTTCGGGAAGTCCGGCAGGTCCCGGTCTCGAACCAGGCGTCGGGCATGGTCTTGGTCCTTTCTCGTTTCTTTCTCTTGCAATCGAATGCCTCATACATTATATTTGACCGAACGTTCAGTAAAGCAGGAGATGGCATGCCCGCGACAGATCATAAAGACACACGTGAGCGCCTGATAGATGCGGCGCGCCGCTTGGCGCTTCGCAAGGGGTTTGACCGCACGTCCATCAGCGAGCTTATCGCCGAGGCCGGCGTTCAGAGAGGGTCGCTCTACCACTATTTTCCCGGCAAGGACGATTTGGGCCTCGCCGTTCTGGAGCGGGACCGTGTGGGGTTCATGACCCTGCTCGATTCCACCCTGTCCCGGCCCGGGAGCCCGGCGAACGTGCTGAAGGGATTCTTCAACGCGGCGCTCAAGATGCATCGCGAGACCGGCTTCGTGGGCGGATGTCTGTGGGGCAATACAGCGCTCGAAATGAGCGATACGAATCCCGCCTATGCGAAACTTGTCGGAGAGGTGTTCCAGGCGTGGCTTTCAAAAGTCGAAGCCGTGATCGCGCGGGGGCAGGACGAGGGCGAATTCCGAACGGACGTCGCGCCGGGCGACCTTGCCCGGCTCGTTGTGGCGGGCATCGAGGGAGGAATCATGATGTCGCGCCTGACGAAGTCGCCGCGCCCGCTCAAGACATGCCTGGATTCGTTGCATGCACTGCTGGGCGGAGGGAGGATCGGAAACGCGAAACGGGAGGAAGCGATATGACGGTTCTTGGCATCGGCGGAAGCCCGAGATCGGGGGCGACAACCGACCGGCTTGTACAGGCCGTCCCGGCGGGCGTGGAGGGATGCGAAACCGAGTTCGTATCGCTGGCCGGCGGGGAGAAATGAAGTTGTGAGGAAGGGTCGGATCGTGAAGGC
>Ga0129299_1002222_pt1 | contig 12905 bp, 11 predicted proteins | sample ConPoolayeCmetaG_FD_94477 | JGI IMG/M metagenome (GOLD analysis project Ga0129299, IMG submission 94477) | Hot spring microbial mat communities from California, USA to study Microbial Dark Matter (Phase II) - Cone Pool mat layer C metaG ... | reverse complement strand
GTGCGGCCGGTGGTGTACCGCGCGGCGGCCAAGCGGGTGGAAACGCTGGGGGGGCGGGGTTTTTTTCTGGGTCATTCGGCGCTTCTCGATATCGCTGAATACAGCGAGGAGTCGATAGAATTCGCCCCTGCCGACAAGGTGCTGTTCTACACCGACGGCCTGACCGAGGGATGCAATCCGGCCAACGAGCTCTACGGCATTCAAAGGCTCCTGGAGGTGGTGGAAAAAAACGGCCACCGTGAGCCGCGCGCGTTTCTCGATGCGGTGGTGGAGGATCAGGCGCGGTTCCGCAACGGGCAGGAACTGCGCGACGATTTCTCGATGCTGTGCATCGAAACCATAAGTTCCGAGTGGCTCCTCAAAGAGTCGGGTTTTACCAGGGAGGACGAACCGCGGGTGCTTATGGCAAGCACCTATGTGGATATCGATCATGTGTGTTCGACAATATTGCGCGCGATGGATGACAACGGATACAGCGATACCGACATCAAACACGCCAAGATATGTATCTTCGAAATGCTGATGAATGCCATCGAGCACGGCAACCGCGGCGACAGCCGCAAGAAAGTGATTATCCTCTATGCGATCAGCCCCGAACAGCTCCGCGTCAGCGTCATCGATGAAGGCGAGGGGTATGACTACCGCAGCCTTCCAAGCCCGCTTACGTCCGAGAACATTCTCAAGGACCACGGCAGGGGGGTCTTTCTTATACGCGAGTACATGGATGACGTTACTTTTAACGACAAGGGCAATAGAATTCTGGTCGTAAAACGTCATGGCGGGAGCGAAAAAAATGGAAATTAAAACGCGGGAAAACGAGCGGTACGCCCTGATAGAGATGATGGGCCAGTTCTGGGAGCACAAGGACGTCGTTGAATTCGATAATACCATTACCCGGATGATGCTCATGGGCTACAAGGTTATTGCCGCCGATTTCTCGCGAATCAGTTTTATCAGCAGCCAGGCGCTCGGGAGAATGGTCAACGCGTATTCGAAGATGAAAGAATCAGGCGGGTATTTTATTCTGGTAAATCCGGTCGGCAGTGTCAAAGAAACCATCGGTATTGCCGGCTTTGCCGATTTCATGAAAATCTGTCCCGCGCGCGAACAGCTTGACGCATTCATCGATTCGTTGCCTGCCCCTTAAACCTGCATTCCGCAGTTGGATGCGGCGCTGCGGCGCCTTCACCCCGTAGGTTCAACGTTCGCAAAGGCCTCGTATCCACCCCAACTGCGGAATGGAGGTTAAACGCTCCGTATGGCGGTCCGGGTAGCCCTCGCCGTTGTCGCGCTCGTGCGTCTCAGAGATGATGATGCGGGCGCGCAGCGTGTCGATGCGCTCGGGGGGTATCGCCTCGCCTTTCGATATGAGCAGTTCGCCGGTTGACGAAAAGAGGTCGGCGTCTGCCGACGCGAGCGTGCCGAGTTCGGTAATACCGATTGTTTTCATGCGCGCGCCGCGGTTACAGGATTTTTATTTCGCCCCTGATAAGGCGGACCGATTTTGGCCCGATGACCGCGTCGCGTACGATCATCTGCCGTTCGCCGAATTTGAATACCGTTCCGGGCATTGCCGAATATTCTATCTTGATAACGGCGCGCTCAAAATCGGATATCTTTTCGGTGATGAGCCGTTTACGGTTCTCAAGCGCCTTTATTTCCTTGGTATATTGATTCAGGGTATTGCGCAGTTTCGCAAAGAGAAATTCATCTTTGGGCGGCAGTTTTTTCTTGACCGCCTGCAATTGCTCATAGCGTTTATATGTCTGGATAAGCTTACGGCAGTTTTCGGTCATTTCCGCCAAGTGCGCTTCGGTTTTCTGCAGCTCTTCCACGAGCGTAAAATCGGTGCCGACTTCGAGCACGGTTTTAATGCCGCTCATGTTGCCGACGGTGCGCAGGATAATGGAATCGCGGGCAAGAAGCGTGCCGCCGGCCACAGACAAGGGATTGCCGGAGACCGTGATAGCCTTGCGGGAGAGAAGGGTGCAGTTGAGCGCCTCCTTGGCGATGATGATGTTTCCGCGTGCGCGCACGGTCTGGTTTTTCGCGAAGCTGAGATTCACATCACCCTTCGCGTCGATAAGTCCCTTGCCCTGACCGATAAAACCGTATCGGCAAAGCACGTTGCCGCCCACTTTCACATCCGCGTCTTCGATGGTCCCCTGGACCTGAAGATCAAGGCCGCATTCGACCGAAAACCCAGCCTTGATATCGCCGCTCACCGTGATCGATTTCTCATACCGCACGTTGCCGGTGGAATAATCCACATCGCCATTGATCGTGAATCCCTCATGGACTTCAACGGCATGCCCTGTGAATGTGACGTTGCCGTCGACAGCGGCGACCAGAATGTTGGGGTCTTGATCCGATATTTTCGTGTTTGAGCCCCGCGGAAGCTGCACCGGCGTACCGTCCTTGCACGGTATTTCCTTTCCCGTGACGTCCCGTCCCGGCGTCCCTTTTCCCGGGGGGATACTACGCGCCAGCGGCGTGCCCGCGGTAACCGAATGGATAAGATCGACGTTTTTATAATCGACGCTTCCATCGGCATTGACTTTCGGCTTGAGCGACGAATCGGTGTTGAAAAGAAATTCCACCGTGCCGTTCTCCCCGTCAATCGGTTTGTCGCCTTCCGCGATAACCACCGGCTCATCGGGCGGGATATTGCAGTCGAGCTTTTCAATCACATCCCGCAGCACTGCTTCCTTAATACCGTAACACACTTCCTTGCGGGCCAAAAGTTCCTTAATTGCCGCTTCCGACGGCTGCGCGCCGCCCTCCATCGCCGGATTAATGATAAGTTCGGCAGTCATTTTGTCGGCAGAAACCCGTATCTCCGCCGTGCCGTCGAAATTTATGGGCGCCACTCCCAGCACGCCATCGACAAAATACGGCAGCCCCGTTTGCGAGGCCGTATACACCTCGCCGTCATCGTGCACGTCGATGGATTTGTCAACTTTTATTTCAATCTTGATGATTTCATCACAGGGAATGGCGTCTCCCAGAACGTTCTTGCCCGGCACCGGCGGCGCGCTCATCTGGCGCTTGGCCACCACGGTTCCCTTGTCGACGCGCTGGATCGGAATGCCGGTATTGCGGAGCTGGTAGCAGTAGGTTGATTCCCGTATGGCGGCCAGGTGGGCAGGTGATGACACGCAGGTAACCTTGAAGTCAAGCTGTCCCTGGCGGCCGGGCGTAGGGGGATCGCCCACGGCGACTTTCTCGACGTCATACAGCCGTTTGATGTTCGCCCATTTCTTGACAAGCTCGTCGAGTTTGAAATGATTGATGCCGAAAATAACGCCTTGGGCGGACAATGCCGCTATCAGGTCCTCTTTCGTCAATACTTCATTCGCCCCGCCCGCCGGCTCAATGCGCAGGTCTGCGCTCAGTTTGTCAAAGGCGACCGATACCGTGATTTTTGGCGGCGCCGGCGGCGCAGTCTTCTCAACAACCGTACCTGTATCCTCTTCCTTCGCCATTTCTTTTTTTGCCGGCGTCTCCTGCACGTGAAGATCAAATGCCGAATGCGGCGCGGATTCCCCTGCCGGCGGCGGCGACACTAGAATCCTTGTGATGCCGCGCTTTTTCAGCGTCTCGATATGCGACGCGGTCAGCGTCGTGGGGCTGTGCAGCAAAATGGCTCCGTTGGGAAGAATGACATCCTCCACGAGAACCATGCCCACACTCACCTTGTCGATGTCCATCCTCACGCGAATCACCCCCCCGGCTGGATAGGACGCCCTGCCGCCGCCCGCGGCACAGATGCAGGCGGCGATCCCTGCTTTTAAAATAATTACTCCATTTATATTATGTTATTTTAAAACACGAGGATTTTCCATATCTATCGGCGATATTTGTATGATTGCCCGCGTTGCTTTTCCCATAGCGGTTCCGGGGCTTTATGACTATCATGTCCCGGCCGGTTTTCGCCAATACATGGCGCCCGGTATTCCCGTGCGCGTGCCGCTGCGCAACCGCGTTGTCTGGGGGGTCGTGGTGTCGCTTGCGCAGCGTTCGGAGTTTCCAGATCTGAAAGATATCGTGGAAGTAAAGACTACGCATTGGACCGATACGGACCGCTCGCTTATCAGGCTCTATGAATGGATGGCGGGGTATTATCATTGCGGCCTGGGAAGGATATTCCGGCCGCTGGTGCGCAAGGGCGTCGTTGATATGCATCCGAAAACAAAGACCGTATTCATGTCCACGGGCGCCGCCTTTGACGCAGGGCTGACCAAAAAACAAGCTGAGGCGGCCATGCGGCTCCGGTCGATTGATACCCCGAAAACAAAGGACCAGCTCCGCGAACAGTTCGGCGTCTCGGGGCACATGGTATCGGCGCTGGTGAAAAAGGGTGTGTTATCGCAGTCGCAGGAGCAGGTGGTGCGCCGTCCCGGCGAGATTCTGCAGGAGGCTTTCGAGGAAAACGTGACGCTCACCGCTGAACAGCGCTGCGCCGTAGAGCGTATCGGCGCTTTTCTCGGCAAGCCTTCAAAGCCCTTCCTCCTCTACGGCATTACCGGCAGCGGGAAAACGCATGTCTATATTGAACTCGCCCGCGCCTGCCTTCAGCGGGGCGCGGGCGTCATCATACTTGTGCCTGAAATCTCCCTCACGCCCCAAACCATACAGCGTTTCCGTGGTGCGCTTGGCGATGTAATCGCGGTGGTTCACAGCCGGATGTCCGACGGCGAGCGGCGCGACAGCATGGAGGAGCTGGTTTCGGGACGGAAGCGTGTCGCGATAGGCGTGCGCAGCGTCGTGCTGGCGCCGATGGAGAACGTAGGGCTCATCGTGGTCGATGAAGAGCATGATCACAGTTACAAGCAGGACGACTGCGATCCGCGGTATCATGCGAGGGATGTGGCGGTGATGCGCGGCCGGTATCAGAATGCGGTCGTCGTGCTGGGGAGCGCGACCCCGAGTTTCGAGAGCTATTACAATGCGCTCAGCGGCAAGTATGAAATGATCAAGCTGAGGCAGCGCTTCGGGATCGCGGCGCTTCCCACGGTGGAGATCGTCGATATGAACATGGAACATCGCCGCGGCAACTGGACGATTCTTTCGGCCTTTCTGCGCCGGCGTATGGAGGATACGCTCGCCGGCGGAAGGCAAATCATTTTGCTGTTGAACCGCCGGGGATTCTCAGTTACGCTTATCTGCAAAAATTGCGGGACCACCTACACCTGTCCGAACTGCTCGGTCCACCTCGTGTATCACCGGGTAGATTCACTCCTGAAATGCCACCAGTGCGGCTACAGCGAGCCTGCGCCCACCGTGTGCCCCACATGCAGGGGGGAACAGATTAAATATGCCGGCACCGGCATCCAGAAAGCCGAAGAATATCTTCGAGAGGCTTTTCCGGCGGCGCGAATCATGCGAATGGATCAGGACAGCACCCGGGGCAAAGGCAGGCACGTGTCGATTTTGGGCGCGTTTGCCAGACACGAGGCGGATATTTTGCTGGGAACACAGATGGTCGCGAAGGGGCTTAATTTCCCCGGCGTAAAACTGGTCGGCGTGCTGCAGGCGGATATCGGCCTGCATTTTCCGGATTTCAGGGCGTCGGAGAAGACGTTCCAGCTTCTGACGCAGGTGGCTGGACGGGCGGGGCGGAAGGACAATCTGGGTGAAGTGGTCGTGCAGACATACATGCCCAGAGAGCCGGGGATTGTCGCGGCACAGCGGCATGATTTTGAAGGATTCTACGAAAAGGAAATCGACGCACGACGGACGCTTGGCTATCCGCCCTTCGGCAAGCTGGTGCGTATCATTGTGCTGGGAGAGGCTGAAACGGTTGTGCGGGGATACGCTCGCTCGGTTTCTCAGGCCATTGAAAAGGCCGGCAAGGGCCATCTTACGGTTCTGGGGCCTGCGCCTTCGGTTCTCGCCAGAATCAATAAAGTCTACCGCTATTCCATGCTCATCAAGTCGCAATCACCCACGGTGCTCCAGTCAGTCATGCAGCGTGTGCACCGCGGCACGCAGTCTCTGCCCAGTGGGGTGAAGCTGATAATCGACGTGGATCCGCTCGATATGCTTTGAAGGAAATTCAAAACTCACAATCCAAAATTCAGAACAATGGAAGGACAAATGGAACCTAAATTCCGCAGTATAATGCCGTGCCGAGCCTGCAACCTGACAGGTGTCTCTATGGGGAGAGCACGGTGAATTCATGGCTATTGCCCAAACGCCGGGCGGTCACGTGGATGATACGGATTGCCCTGACAATTCTTTTTATTGTTATCGCGAATAAGAGCCTTTCGGCCGGCGATGTCGCAAACCTGGCGCATTACTTCCGCCCTTTTCCGGTTCTGCTTTCGCTTTTTTTCGGCTGCGCAAGCCTCTGGTGTCAGATCAAGCGTTGGCAGATTATCCTCCGCTATCAAGGGCTTCCTTCCCGATTCGGTCTTGCGGCAAAAACTTTGCTTCTTGGCATCCTTCTCGCCTTTGTCACTCCCGGCCGGAGCGGAGAGTTTTTTCGCGCCTTGGCGCTCGGCCGCGGTAACAGGGCTGACACGGTTTTTGCGGTGATTATCGATAAAATGTTCATTATCCTTGCCACGTTTGTAATCGGCATTGCCTGCGCCGTTATCCAGACGATCATAATCCGCGTGCCGCTTCCCCGGCACGTGCTTCTTATGAGTGTCACGGCAGCGGCCGTTTGTGCCGTGGTTATCACATTTTTCGCCCTGAAGCGGCGGTCGCCGGCTCAGGGGAGAGTACAGCGCATTTTTTTCAGGATTTTGAACCAGAGCCCAAAGCTGTTAAGCCGCAGCGGCCGGCATGCTGTGGCGTTGTCATTCGCCGCGCAGATACTGCTCATCTGCCAGACCGTCGTGCTCGTGCGCATGTTTGGCTGTGTTTCAACCAGGAGGACGTTCATAGGCATAGGGCAGGCATACGCTTTTATGGCCTTCATGCCCATTTTCATCGCAAATATCGGTATCCGCGAATATTCCTTTGCCGTGTTTCTGCAGAATATCGGCTGCGCCTGTCCGCCTCCGCTCAGCATGCAGGGACTGTCTCTTGGAGTGTCGATGGGGATACTGGTTATGAATCTCATAATGCCTGCGTTGGCCGGATTGATCTGGAATATCGCCGGCACCCCCATGCACGAATTCCACAGCGGCATCCGATATCGCGGTTAAATGAGCGGCAGGGGATGTCGATGGATCATGAAATTATGTATTGGCAATTATATCGAACATATATTAGAATATAAACACAATCCATCCATTCTGAAGTGATGAAAGGATCCGCCGATGAGCGTCAATGTCATTTACCTGGTGATTGGTTTTATCATTGGATGCGCGGTGCTGGGAACGGTATGGGCGATAGTTGCGATATCGCAGAAGGCTGGTGCTCGGCGCAACACCAGACGCCGTACCATGACGATTACATCAATCGGCCGTTTGTGCGCCCAGATCGATAATGCGTTTTCCGAATTCAAACTGGGACAAGTGGGCGTCGATGCTTTGAAAGAGACGATTCGTCCCAGACTCGAAGAGATAAACGCACAATTGAAGACAAATATGGATAGCATGGATCCGTACTACGTGAAATACATCGAAAAATTCATTGAAGATGAGTGGGCTGCACTGCTGGCATTAACAAAGGGCGCGGTGTCAGATGTGGCGTCACCGGCGCAGGACAAAAGCGGAGCCGGTGAAGTAGCCGCGGTTGACGGAAGACCGTCAGGTGATCGGCAGATGGAATTATTTGAAGGTGAGGCAGCGAAGCTGACGCCGGAGGTTCCGGCAGCCGGGGGGAGCGGTGCAGCGTCGGCAGCTATATCCGAGGCCGCGGTGGAAGAGAAACCGTTGGAGGCGGCGGCAGAAAAAGAGATAGGGACGATCGCGCCTCCCCCCCCGCCGCCTGCCATTGAACCCCAAGCGTCAGCACCGGAGATTGAAATAGGCGCTGCGGTCGCCGGCCAGGCGCAGGAAGAGGGACAGGGCGTTTCCTTGGGTTCTGAGATTGCGCAGGTTCGACAAGCCGAATCGAAATCCATGGAGGACATGATTAAACATGAGGAAACAACGCCGTCCGTGGAGTCCGAAGTAGAGGATAAATGGCGGAGCCGGAGTATCGCGGCCGAATCGCCGCCGGACGTTTCCTCGTGGGAAGGCCAAGATCACGCGGATATTGCGACCCAGCCTGCGTATGAGTCGCAGGTTGAAGACGCCGATGAAATGCCGGTAGTCAATCGGTTTATTCCCATTGAGCAAAGCGGACTAATCGAGGATGAAATCGCGACGGCACGGCGGTGTGATGCGGATGCGTCCAAGGTTATCGAGCAGCCGCCGGTACCGCAGGCAGACGTGGAGCGTTCGGGGATTTCCGACACACTGGTCGTGGCTGGCGATGAGGGGCAGGCCAAGCCTCAAATTGAGCAAACCCAGTTTTTTGACCGCGGCGCACTCGCAGAGGCGATCGAGCAGGAAGCGAAGAGCGGACTGGGTCTTGATGAACAACCGCAGATGCTGACTCCTGAGGATGAGAGCGCGGGCGGTTCTTTTATCTTCAGCGGAAATGAACAGCCGGCACAGGCTGCGGTTGCGCCATACGGGGGACCTGCTGCGGAACCGCCGCCCACGCCCACAGCAGAACAGGGCATGGCGACGGCAGAGGAGGAGGAAGTATTCGAAGTCGGCGGCCACAAAGATGAAGAGGGCGAGCCGGATGCATTGATAACGGGGGATGACGTATTGAAAAAGCTGGACAATTTTTTTGGATTTAATTAATCTTTTTACGACGGTCGGAACCAGCAGAGGCCGCGCAGGCATGCGCGGCCTTTTTTTCGTCGTATCCGCGTTTGAGTGTTATTCAGGAGCCGTGCCCAAAGATGAAACGCAGTATGTTTACGTTGTATCGGCGCGCTGTCGGCCGCATTCATAGAGAAGGATTGAAGCGGCGGCCGCGGCATTGAGCGACTGCACTTTCGAAGCGGTTGGTATCGAAACAAAATCGGTGCAGAGCGCGCGCAGATACGGCGGGATACCGCGATGTTCACCGCCGATGACAAGCACGGTGGGATTGGTGAAATCGATGTCCCGCGGCCGCAGGGAGGCTCCCGGCAGTGCGCCGATTATCTGATACCCCATCTTCTTACATTCTTTCAGAACAGCCTCGAGGCTTCGCGGCCGCGCTACAGCGATGTGTTCAAGCATTCCCGCCGATGTTTTCGCGACCGTGGCGCCCAGATGCACGCAGTGCTTGCGCTCCATGAATACCGCCGAGACGCCGAAGGCGACCGCCGAACGGATTATCGCGCCGAGATTGCGGGGGTCTTCGATGGAGGCCGGGATAAGCAGCAGGCCGGGCGTGGCCGATTCGTGTAAATCTGCGAGAATGCGTCCGGCGTCGGCAAATTGTTTCAAGCCGCATTGAGCAACGATGCCCTGGTGTTTTGTCGAAGCCGCAAGCGCAGTGAGCTTGCCTGCCGGAACTAGTTGATAAGGGATCCTGTCTTTCCGGCATTGCTTCATCAGCGCAAATAATTCGCCGCTTCGTGTCTGCTGCGCGAAATACAGCCGGTGGATACTCTCAGGGCGCGTGCGTAAAAGCTCTTCGACCGGGTGAATGCCGTAGATAATATCTGATTCAAAAGTTTGCATGTGCCTCCAATTGATACCGCCACACGGGGAATGGCGCTGGTGGTAATATATTTTATTTGAGCAGGCTATTCCGTTATAAGTACGCCCATGGACGGGTTATAGGAAGTGGACTCTCTGCGTAAACCAGTCGCTTCATTCTGTAACGTGAGGAGGCGGTATGATGCCGGGGCATTGGGAATGGGTTCTTATCATCCTTGTCGTATTGCTCCTGTTCGGTGCAAAGAAAATTCCTGAGCTCGCCAAGGGACTGGGTTCAGGTATCAAAGAGTTCAAGAAAGCAGTCAAGGACGGAGAGTCTTCGGCGGACAAGAAAATCGAAGATACTGAAAAAAAATAAGCCGATCAGGATACGTATCTCATGGCCGCTTCCGACGACGGGGAGATGTCATTCCTCGACCATCTCGAAGAACTCCGATGGCGTATCATAAAAAGCCTTGCCGCCATTGTTGTATGCGCGATTCCCTGCGGCGTTTTCTGGAAAAAAATTTTCGACATACTCATGATTTATCCGCTGCGTTCCATCAGGCCGCAGCCGCGGCTTATTTTTACCCAGCCTGTGGAGGCGGTGATGCTGAGCCTGAAGATAACGGCGTTTGGCGGCGTCATCATGGCGGCGCCGGTGGTTTTTTATCAGCTTTGGCGCTTTATCGCTCCGGGACTATATAAAAAAGAAAAAGCCGTTGTCCTGCCCGTTGTCTTCGCCTCGTCAGTCTGTTTTCTGCTCGGCATGGGGTTCTGCTATACGGTGATGCCGTTTCTGGTGAATTTCCTCGCCACCTACGGCGCGGGCCGCATGGAAGCGATGTTTCGGGTGCAGGACTTCATGGGATTTCTCATCATGCTCATGCTGGCGTTCGGCATGGTTTTCGAACTGCCGGTCATTTCATTTATCTTGACAAAAGCCGGCGTTCTCACCCCCCGGTTTCTTATCGATAAAATCCGCTATGCGATTGTGGTGATCTTCATCGTGGCGGCGGTGTTGACGCCGCCGGACGTGGTATCGCAGATTCTCATGGCGGTTCCGCTCCTGCTGCTCTACGGAATCAGCATCATTGTCTCATATCTGGCCGCGAGGAAGCGCCATGATTAACGGATTGGGCTTTTTCGAGGTCATGGTTATCGGCGCTCTGGTGCTTGTCTTTTTCGGCTCCAGGGAGCTGCCGCGTTTTCTCCGCGAAACCGGCAGGCTTCTGGGCCAGATGCGGCGTTACAGCGACAGGGTGCGCAGGGAATTGAACGAAGCGGCACGGTCGATGGAGGCGGTGAGCGATTTAAGCGCCTCGGTTGGCGAACAGAAGAAGGCGCTGCGGGCTTCCTGCATGGCCGCCTGCAAGGCACTCACGCCGCAGGAACGCGACGGCAAATCAGAAGCAATCCGGCATCATGTGACGGACATGGAAGAATATAGACGGGCACGCGCCGTCATGATATACGTATCGGCGGGATCGGAAGTGCAGACCTGCGGCCTGATGAAGGATATGCTTGCCGCGGGAAAACGCGTGATCGTTCCCTATGTACGCTCTTATGGCAACGACCTCGGCATCGCTGAGATTGCCAATTTAGAAAAAGACTTGGAAAAAGGGGCTTATGGCATTTTTGAGCCGGTGAAAGCCCTGCGCGATAATTTTTTTAAAAGCGACCTGCAGCTTGTTATCTGCCCGGGCGTCGGTTTTGATGCGACCGGCTCCCGGCTGGGCAGGGGAAAGGCGTGCTACGATAATTTTCTGAGAGAATTGCGGGGGAAGGTTCCGATCATCGGGCTTGCGTTCGATTGCCAGATACTCAAGGAACCGATACCGTTCGATTACCACGACGTCTCCGTCGATCAGGTAATAACCGAAAGCGGACCCTTGATAAAACGCAACGGCGGTGAAGGGGCAGCGGCCAGGGTGCCGGCGGGATAGTCGGGCGCATTCCGGACAAGGATGGTACGCATGTGGATTTTCCTGACTATTACGGCCGTTTTTATTCTTTTTTTCGGCTTTATTGTTGTATCTCCGTTTTTTATTTCCTTTGAAAGTTCGCTTGCCAACGAACGGTTTTCTGCGCACCTCACGGCGCACTGGATGCATCCAGTCCTTTTGGGGCTGCGTTATACATTCAACCCCCGTGCAATAGAGGTGAAAATATTCGGGAAATTATTTGTCGGCAAAGCCGCGCCGCAGGACACTGAAGAACGCGCGCAAACAGGCCATGTGCCGCCCGGCAGTGCGTCGCAAGCGCATGCCGTGCCGCCGTCTGAAGAGCAGGCGGATGGAGCGCCGGCTCCGCATGGCGAAGGGAACGGCGGAGTGTCGATACAGCGTCCGCCTGATGCCGGCGCCGGTTCTGAAGGGCAGGATGCGGGAAATGCGTTCGGATTCTCAACATCAGCGGCCGGGTTGCCGCCCGCCCGTGAAACGCCCGCGCAGGGGCGGGGAACAGACCCGGCGGCCGAAGAAGAAAAGCAGTCGTTTCGGTGGAAACTGGAGGATAGCAAGGCCGTATTTCTCCTTCGCCAAAAGAAACTGCTGGCCGGCTCGTGGCGGTGTGCTGCGAGCGTACTGCGCGCTGCGCTGCGAATAATCAGGTTTGAAACATTCGTTATCAGGGTAAAAGCCGGCGCTGAAGATCCCGCAATACCCGGTATGATATTCGGTTACATCACCGGTCTGCGCAATGCCCTCATACCGGAGAAGAACAGGCACGCGGTCATTGAATTCGAACCGGTGTTTAACAATCCGGACTTGTTTGAATATGAATGCCGTGTGCGTGTCAGCACCTCGGTCGGCCGTGTCATCCGGCCTTTCCTTGCAGGGGTGGTTACATTCCCGTATCTGCAGGCGCTTATTGCATGGAGAAGGATGAAAAATAGATAGATTATCGTGCAAGAATGCCCGTGACTGTATAGGTATTTTGATTTTTTCGACGCCGGCCTGAAGCTGGGGAACATCTCTTGACTCGTGCTCATTATTCAACCGGCTATTCCGCGTTTTCCTGCCCCTGCGCCCTGCCCACAATCAAGAAAATAGACGTTTCGGTACACAAAAAGCACGTTACGAATATAGCTATCGCATGTCCCGCCAAGGCGGGATTGCTTACGGAAACCAGAAGGAAGGGTCAGCCGACCAAACTGTTAAACCTACATTCCGCGGTTGGATGCGGCGCTGCGGCCGTATCTGTTGAGCGCTCTGGCGTGTTTCGACAGGCTCAACACACCGCTTCAGGCGGCGTGGACATATCACGCGACGGATATGCCCTGCGCCGCCTTCACGCCAGTTTCCACGCACGTATTCGCAT
>Ga0129299_1002221_pt1 | contig 12910 bp, 21 predicted proteins | sample ConPoolayeCmetaG_FD_94477 | JGI IMG/M metagenome (GOLD analysis project Ga0129299, IMG submission 94477) | Hot spring microbial mat communities from California, USA to study Microbial Dark Matter (Phase II) - Cone Pool mat layer C metaG ... | reverse complement strand
GTTCATAGGTCTCGCGGTGGTCCTCGGGGATGATGGCCCGGTCCGTTAGCCTCTGGAAGATCCGCCGGCGAGCGGACAGGTCGCCCTGGCGCGCCTTCTTGGCCAGGGTAATGAGCTTCTCAACGAACGGTCGAGCTTCCCTGGCTTTGTACAACGTCGTCCGAATCTCGCCGTGCTCGATCAGACTCTGCGCGAGGTTCCGAAGGGTCGCCATCCGATGGGCCGAGGTCCTGCCGAGCTTTCCACCTGCCACACGATGCCGCATGGTTGCCTTCCTGTCCTGTTCGGCGGTTTACCCGGTTTCGCCGGAACCGCTCTGACCGGCAGACCCCTCCCCCCCGGTCTGTCCGGACGGGACGGCCACCTTCATGCCCAGCGACAAGCCGAGGTCGGCCAGCTTCCTCTTGACCTCACGAAGGCTCGTCTTACCGAAGCTGCGGACCCGCAGGAGGTCCGCGTCGGTGAGCTGAACCAACTGCCCCACCACGCCGATCTTGGCCGATTCCAGGCAGTTCATCGCGCGGACCGACAAATCGAGTTCCGAGATGGGCATCGCCAACTTGGCCTGCAGTTCCGCATCGATCCCCTCACCACCGGTTTCCACCGCCCCTTCCACCACCAACTGATCGCCGACCTCAAAGTACTGCACGAACGGATTGAGGTGCTTGCGAAGGATCTTCGCCGCCTCCACCAGGGCCATATCCGGCGTGACCGTGCCCTTCGTCCAGATCTCCATGATCAGCCGATCGTAGTTCACCCGCTGACCCACCCGCGTGTCCTCCGTTTTGTATCGCACGCGGGTGACCGGTGAAAACACCGAATCGACGGGAATGACGCCGATCTCGTCCTCCGCACCGGCATTCTCCTCCGCCGTGACGTAACCGCGCCCGCTGTTGACCGTCATCTCGGCGTGAAACGTCACCTTGTCCGTCAGGGTGGCGATCAACTGATCCGTATTGATGATCTGAATCGCCGCGTCCGCCGTGATGTCCGAGGCGCGGACCTCACCCGGACCCTGCTTGTCGAGGAACATCGTCTTGGGACCTTCCCCGTGGAGCTGAATGACGAGTCCCTTGATGTTCAGAATGATGTCGGTCACATCTTCCAGCACCCCGTTGAGGCTGCTGAACTCGTGCTGGGCGCCCTTGATCTTGACCCGCGTGACGGCCGCGCCCTCGAGACTGCTCAGCAGAATCCGACGCAGGCTGTTGCCGACCGTCGTGCCGAAGCCCCGCTCGAACGGCTCGATGACGAAACGACCGTACGTCGGCGTGCTCACCTGACGATCCAGCTCCACCTTCGTCGGCAGCTCCAAATCGCGCCACCTGATGCGCATCGGGTTGGCCTCCCTATTCCGTGTGTGTCTCGTGACCCCGTCGCGCTCGCCGTCGGGGAACGTCTCAACGACTGCACAGTTCGACGATCAACTGCTCCTCGACCGGGATCTGCACGTCGTCGCGGGTCGGCAAGGCCACAACGACGACCTCGGGTCCTTCGGGTACGACCTGCAGCCACGGCTGAACCGTGCGGACCCCGTCCCCCTCCAAGAAGCGCCGGACCAGCTTGCGGCTGCGATCGCTCTCCTTGACGGTGATCTTGTCGCCCTGCTGAACGCGATACCCCGGACGGTCGATTCGCTGACCGTTCACATAGATGTGCCCGTGGACGATCAATTGCCGCGCCGTTCGCCGCGACGGCGCCAGTCCCGCCTTGTAGACCGTGTTGTCCAACCGACGCTCCATCAGACAAAGCAACGCCACGCCGGTGTTCTGGCGAAGCGCTTCGGCCTCACGGAAGTACCGTTTGAACTGGCGCTCGAGCACGCCGTAATACCGCTTGACCTTCTGCTTCTCCCGCAGGCGGACCGCATAGGCGGTAGCCTTCCCCCGACGCCAGGCGTGCATCCCCGGCGGGTTGCTCCGGTGTTGGCGCTCCATACAGCACTTGGCCGTCTCGCAGCGCACGCCCTTCAGCATCAGCTTGACGCCCTCGCGTCGACACAACCGACAGACAGGTCCCGTGTATCGCGACATAGATGGTTACACCCGACGTCTCTTAGCCGGCCGGCAGCCATTATGCGGCAACGGTGTGACGTCCTCAATGCTCAGGATCTTCAGGCCCGCCGTCTGCAGGGCCGTAATGGCCGATTCGCGCCCCGATCCCGGGCCCTTCACCTTGACCTCCAGTTCGCTGACGCCGAACCGCTTGGCTTCGTTCGCCACAAACAACGCCGCCCGCTGGGCCGCAAACGGCGTGCTCTTGCGCGTTCCCGTGAACTTCCGCTCACCGCCCCCCACCGGAACCGACCCGGCCGACGCCCAGCACAGCGTCTCCCCCCCGGGTTCGGTGATCGTGATGATCGTGTTGTTGAAGGTCGCCTTGATGTGCGCAATGGCCCTGGCCACATTCCGACGAACCTTCCGCCTCGACGCCTTAGCCACGATGCATCTCCTTCACGCCCTTCTTGCCGGCCACCGTCTTGCGCGGGCCCTTGCGGGTGCGCGCGTTCGATCGCGTCCGTTGTCCGCGGACGGGCAACCCCCGACGGTGACGCAGGCCGCGGTAGCACCCAATGTCACGAAGCCGGGCGATGTTCTGCTGCACCTGACGCCGGAGCTGCCCTTCCACCGTGCAGGTCCGGTCGATGATCGCCGCGATGCGACTCGTCTCATCCTCCGAGAGCTTGTTGGCCCGGACGGATTCGTCGATGCCCGCTTCCTTGAGGATCCGCCGGCTCAGGGTCGGACCGATTCCGTAAATGTAGGTCAGGGCCACCACGATCCGCTTGTCGTTCGGGATGTCCACACCGGCGATACGAGGCATTGTCTGCTCCCTGAAACCGCCGCGGGGTGATCCCCCGGCGGTTCCGACCTATCCCTGACGCTGCTTGTGGCGCGGGTTCGTGCAGATCACCCGCACCACACCCCGTCGCTTGACCACCTTGCAGTTCTCGCAGATTCGCCGCACGCTGCTTCGAACCTTCATGACCACCACCCCTTCCAAACGCCCCGCCGTTCAGCGACCGTCCGTCAGGACGTCCGCCCCCCCTTCGGTCACCGCGATGGTGTGTTCAAAATGGGCCGCCCACTTTCCATCCTGTGTGACCACCGTCCAACCTCGACCGTCCTCGGCGTACTTCACCTTGGCGGTGCCCATGTTGACCATCGGTTCGACGGCCAGGACCAGTCCCGGCTCCAGCCGGGTGTCCTGCGCCTTGCCGCGACGATCCACGAAGTTCGGCACCTTGGGGTCCTCGTGCATCTCGCGACCGATGCCGTGCCCGACGAAGTCCCGGACGATGCTGAAACCGGCCCCTTCCACGTAGCGCTGAATCTGCCAGGCCACCTCACCCCATCGCCGACCCGGACGCGTCTGCTCCACTGCGATGTGGAGGGCACGCTCCGTGACCTCCAGCAGCCGCCGGACCTGGGGGCTGATCCCGCCTACCGGAATGGTCGTGGCCGCATCCCCACAATACCCCGCCAAACGAACCCCCACGTCCACGCTGATGATGTCGCCCTCCCGCAACCGCCTCGGACCCGGAATCCCGTGCACGACCTCCTCGTTCACGCTCGTGCAGATCGCGCTGGGGTAGGGCGCCTTCGCCTGGGGCGTCGTCTGACCCTTGAACAACGCCTCGGCCCCCGCCGAGCGGATCATTTCTTCGGCAATCGCGTCCAGCTCCTGCGTCGTCGTACCCACGCGGACCGCCGCCCGAATGGCCGTCAGGATCTCGTGAACCAACCGACCGGCGGCACGCATCAACTCAATCTCGCGCCGGCTTTTCTTGATGATCGCCATCCGTGCTGCCGGACCCGACCCGTCCCGTCCCGCTCACTGGGCGCCCCGACACAAGGCGTCCACCGCCGCACCGACCTGGTCCACCGAACGCGATCCGTCCACCTGTCGGAGCAGCCCCTTTTCGCGGTAGTAGGCGATCAGCGGCTCCGTCTGCTCGTGATACGTCTTCAACCGCTGCCGAACCACCGCCTCCTTGTCGTCCTCCCGCACCACCAGCGCCCCGCACCCCCCGTCGCACATCCCATCGGTCTTCGGTGGATGGAAGCGGATGTGGTACACCGCCCCGCACTTCGGGCAGCTCCGACGACCGGTCAAACGACCGGCCACGTCGTCGTCCGGGACCGCCAGGTCGATGACCAGGTCGATCCGATTACCCATCCGTGCGAGTTCGCGGTCGAGCGCCTCCGCCTGCGCGCGCGTCCGAGGAAATCCGTCCAGAAGCACACCCTTGGCCGCATCGGGGCGAGCAATGTGGTCGGCCATCATCGCCACCACGAGCTCATCGGGCACCAGGGCACCGCGGTCCATATACGACTGGGCCTTCCGCCCCAACTCGGTGCCCGCCTTTCGCTCCGCTCGCAGGATGTCCCCGCTGCTCAGGTGCTTCAGTCCGAACGCGGCCGCCGTCCGCTTGGCCTGCGTCCCCTTACCCGCCCCGGGGGGACCCAACAGAATCACGTTCATGCATAGGCCCCCTTGATCCGCCCGCCCCCTTCGCTGCCGAGGAACCCGCTGTAGTTCCGCATGATCAGATTCGCCTCGTTCCGCTGTACCAAGTCGAGCGCCACACTCACCACGATCAGCAATCCCGTCCCGCCCAGGAACGTCGAAATGCGGAAGGGAATGTCCAACCAAATCGCCACGACCGACGGGATCACGGCGATGATGCTCAGAAACGCCGCCCCAACATAGGTGATCCGCTCCATCACCCGCTCCAGGTAGTCGGCGGTCCGCTTGCCGGGTCTCAGCCCGGGGATGAAGCTCCCGTAGTCTCGAAGGTGCTCGGCCATCTCCTTGGGCTGGAACTGCACGGTCGTCCAGAAGTAGGCGAAGAAGTAGATCAACCCAATATAGCTCACCTCGTAAAGGAAACGACCGGGGCTCATCGCACTGTGCAGGAACCCCCAAACCCTCCAACGAAACGACGCGTCCAACCACCCCAGCACGATGCCCGGGAAGATCAACAGCGAGCTGGCAAAAATGATCGGCATCACCCCGCCGTGGTTCACCCGGAGCGGAAGATATTGGCGCTGACCGCCGTACACGCGTCGGCCGCGCGTCTGCTTGGCCTGCTGGATCGGAATCCGCCGCTGCCCCTGGGTGATCAGGATCGCCCCGGCCACCACGGCCACGAACGCCACGATCAGGAAGATGGTCTTGCTGGCGTCCATGGCCCCCCGACCACCCACCTCCCCCATCCGTCCGGCGCTCTGGGCGACCATGATGATCGCCTGAGGCATCCGCGCGATGATCCCCGACATGATGATCAGACTGACCCCGTTCCCGATGCCGTACTCGTCGATCTGCTCTCCCAGCCACATCAGGAAGATCGTCCCCGTGGTCAGACCGACGATGACCATCAACCGTACCGTCCACCAATTGGCGTAGTCCGCCATCAACAGACCGCGGCTGCCCATGTAGTTCAACCAGAAGAACGCCTGAATCAGACAGAGCCCGACCGTCGCGTAGCGGGTGTACTCCTGGATCTTCTTCTGGCCCGTCTGTCCCTCCTTGCGCAGACGCTCCAGCGCCGGGATGACCGTGACCAGCAGCTGGAAGATGATCGAGGCCGAGATGTACGGCATGATCCCCAGACCAAAGATAGTGCTCTGCTGCAAATCACCACCGGTGAACAGGGCGAAGTACTCGGCCACCTGACCGGCCCCGCCCCCCCGGAAGTGCTTGGTCAACAAGTCCTGGTTCACCCCGGGGAGCGGTACGAAGAATCCGATGCGATAGATGGCCAGCAGCCCCAGCGTGAACAGGAGCTTGTTCCGAAGCTCCGGTACCTTGAAGATGTTCAGAAACGCGCGAAGCATGGCATTCAACTCACGTGCTTGGCCTGCCCCCCGACCGCGGCGATCTTCCGCGCCGCCGATTGGCTGAACCGCTGGGCTTCGACGGTCAGTTTCTTGGTCAGCTCCCCGTCTCCCAGGACCTTGATCGGCATGGGGTCCTTGGTCCGGCGGACCAGCCCGGCCTGGATCAGACCCTCGCGCGTGACGGTCGCGCCGGCTTCAAAACGGGCCTCCAAGTCGCCCAGGTTCACCACCTCGTATTCCGTGCGGAAGTTGGCGTTGTTGAACCCTCGCTTCGGAAGCCGGCGGAACAGGGGCATCTGACCCCCCTCGGTCAGCGGACGGACTCCCCCGCCGCTCCGGGCCTTGCACCCCTTGTGTCCTCTTCCGGACGTCTTGCCGTGTCCGCTCGCTTCGCCCCGCCCCACCCGCTTGCGACGCTTGTGCCGACCCGCTTGTCTTGTAATATCCGCCAGGTTCACACGTCACTCCTCACGCCCCATTGGCCCGACATCGGGGCCGTGCGAGCCGGATCAGGAGGCCGCAATCTTGACTCCCCTCAGTGCCTCCACCGTCTCCTTATCCCGAAGCTTCAGCAGGCCCTCGAGCGTCGCCTTGACCAGGTTCTTGGGGCTGTTGCTGCCGTAGCTCTTGGTCAGCACGTCGTGCACGCCCGCCAGCTCCAATACCGGTCGAACACTCGCCCCGGCGATGACCCCCGTTCCCTCCCCCGCGGGGATCATCACCACCTTGCTGGCGCCGAACTTGCCCACCGTGCGATGAGGGATCGTGGTCCCCTTCAGCGGGATCCTCACCATCGCCTTGCGGGCGATCTTGATGGCCTTCTCCACCGCCGGGGGCACCTCATTCGCCTTGCCGTACCCCACCCCAACGTTCCCCGCACGGTCACCCACGACCACCAGGGCCGCGAAGCTGAACCGACGTCCCCCTTTCACCACGGTGGCACATCGGTACACCTTCACGACCTCTTCGTCGAAGGGCTTTTCTTCCTCAACCCGTGGGGTATAGTCACGCGCCATGGCCACCTCGGTTTCCTACGCTCGAGTCCACCGCCACCACCCCTCCTAAGCGGAAACGCCAAAGGAGTGACCCAGGGGAGAAGGACACGGGTACCCGAAGCAACGGGCCACTTCACCCAAGGGCGCCATTCCAGGCATTTCGCGTCTCCACCTCGCTAGAAGACCAACCCGCCCTTCCGAGCGGCCTCCGCCAGCGCCTTGATCCGACCATGGTACTTGTACCCGTTTCGGTCGAACCGGACCCTTTGGATACCCTTGGCTTTGGCCAGTTCGGCCAAGTGGGTTCCAACCACTTCGGCGGCGGCCTTGTTCCCGCCGTGTTTCATCCGTCCGCGAAACGCCTTGTCCAGCGTACTGGTGGCAACCAATGTCCGCCCCACGGTGTCGTCGATAACCTGCGCGTAAATGTGCTTGATGCTGCGAAACACGGTGAGGCGGGGTTCATCCGGCGTGCCGAACACCCGCTTGCGCACCCGCATCTTGCGTCGCATGCGCCGGATGTGCTTCTCTCGATTCGGGTCCATGACCTCGTCCCTTTTCCCACGGGCCCATCCACCCAACGATGAGCCCCTCGGGGGCTACCTGGTCCCACCCACGAAGGCCTTGCCCGGCAACCGTCGGACGTGTTCGCCCGCGTAGCGGATGCCCTTGGCTTTGTAGGGCTCGGGTGGCCGGATGCGACGCAGATCGGCCGCGAACCGGTGGACCGCGCACTTGTCCATCCCGCGAACCACCAACTTGGCCGGCACCTCATTCCCGCGGGCGGCGGGAACCTCCACCTTTACCTCGATCTCCTTGGGTATCTCAATCTCAAACTGGGCCGGGCGGTTCACCCCGCGACCCAAAAAGCCGCAGTTCAGGAGCAGTTTGTTGCCTTGAACAGTGCACCCATAACCGGCCCCGTAGATCTCCAGGCGGCGCTCGTAACCCTGTGTAACCCCGATGACCATGTTGTTGATCAGCGCCCGCGTCAACCCGTGCAACGAACGATGTTGGCGGGAGTCGCTCGGGCGGCTGACCCGGATCTGGTGCGAGACCTCGTCCACCTCCACCCTCATGTCCGGGTGAAACTGGAAGCTCAGCTTCTTGTCGCCTTTGCTTACCGTGAGGGTGCCGTTGCTGATGACGGCCTTGACCCCATCGGGCAGCCGAATCGGTTGTTTGCCTATCCGTGACATCGCGCCCGTTCCCCGGTCAGCAGACCATGCAGAGCATTTCCCCGCCGATATTCTTCTGGCGGCACTGACGGTCGCTCAGAACCCCCTGGCTCGTCGAAACGATGACGATGCCCAACCCATCCAACACCCGCGGCAGATCCCGGGTCCCGCGGTAGATCCGCCGCCCCGGTTTGCTTACCCGATCGATCCGGTTGATGATCTGTTCGCCGTGCGGGCCGTACTTCAGTGTGATGCGAAGGATCCCTTGCCGACCGTCCTCGATCACGTCGTAGTCCGAGACGTACCCCTCCTCCTTCAGGACCCGCGCAATACCCACTTTGAGCTTCGAACTCGGCACCTTCACTTCGCGTTGCTTGATCCGCACCGCGTTGCGGATACGGGTCAACATGTCGGCTATGGGGTCACTCCACATCGCTCACTCCGGTTCGCCATCTCCCGAGACCGCTCGGGCGCCGCCGTCCTACCAGCTGGCCTTCCTCACCCCGGGGATCTTGCCCTCGTTCGCCAGCGTGCGGAAGCAGATACGACACAGACGAAACTTCCGGTACACTGCCCGCGGGCGACCGCACAACTCGCATCGCCGGTAGGCACGCACCTTGAACTTCGGTTTCTTCTTGGCCTTTACGATCAGCGCTGTCCGTGCCATCCGTCATCCCCTGGTCCGCCGCCGGGTCACTGACGCCCGGTCGGACCTCGTTCGCCCGTTCACGTGCGAAACGGAAACCCCATCAGGGTAAGCAACCGGCGGCTTTCGGCATCGTTTCGTGCCGTCGTCACGATCGTGATGTTCATTCCCTGCTGGCTTTCGACCTTGTTCGGGTCCACTTCCGGAAACACCGTTTGCTCACTCAACCCCAAGGAGTAGTTGCCCTGCCCGTCGAAACTGTCCGGGTCCAGACCCCGAAAGTCCCGGACCCGGGGAATGGCCAAACTGATCAGCCGGTCCAAGAACTCGTACATCCGTTCGCGCCGCAAGGTCACTTTCAGACCGATCTCCTGCCCGCGCCGAACCTTGAAGTTCGACACGCTCTTGCGGGCCTTGCAGACATACGGCTTTTGTCCCGTGATCATCGCCAACTCCCGGGCGGCGGTCTCCAGATGCTTGCGATCCTGCGTCGCCCGTCCGACCCCCATCGACACGACGATCTTGCGCAGCCGGGGCACACCCAGCGTGTTCTTGCGACCCAGCTCCTTCTTCAGGGCCGGAACGACCTGCTTGTCATACTTCTCATGCAACCGCGTCGTTGCCATAAGCCGACTGCTCTCTCTTCAACGCTCCCGCCGGCGGCGGGATTCGCGCGGGCGACGGTTCGTCTATTCCTTCGCTTCCCCGCCCTTGCCCGCCGTCGTCGTCTCTTCGCCTCCACGGACGATCTCGCTGAGAACCGTCCCACCGATAGTCACCCGGTGCTTGGCCACCACCTTCCCGGAGGCGTCCCGTTCCGTCCGGAACCGCACCCGGGAACCCCGGCCGGTCTTCGGATCGACCGGCAGGACGTTCGACAAGTGGATCGGGGCCTCCTTCCGCAACCGCCCGCCCTGCGGATTCCGGCGGCTGGGCCGGACGTGGCGGTACACCATGTTGATCCCTTCCACGACGACCCGGTTCCTCTTCGGAACCAACCGCAGCACGCGTCCCTGCTGGCCTTTGTGGTCTCCCGAAATGACCTCCACCAGGTCGCCCTTTCGGACGTGTTGCGCCATCGCCGTGCTCCCAATTGTCCCGCCGACCCCTCTTGCCCGACGCGTCCCCGGCGCCTCCGGCACGCCGCCCCTTTCCCATCCGATCGTCACACGACCTCACTGGCCAGCGAGATGATCTTCATGAAGCCCCGCTCCCGCAGTTCTCGGGCCACCGCTCCGAAGATCCGCGTCCCGCGAGGGCTGTTGTCCTCGTTGATGATGACCCCGGCGTTGCTGTCAAAACGCACGTAGGAACCGTCGTCCCGCCGCACGGGCTGACGCGTCCGTACGATGACGCAGCGGACCTTGCGGCGGGCGGACTTCTCCTTCCGGTCCTTCCCGGCGGCAAACTCGCTGTTCGGCAGCGCGTCCTTCACCGCGCAGATCACCACGTCTCCGACCGACGCCGTTCGCAGCTTCCTCTTGCCTCGGCGAGACGTCGAACCCCCCAACACCCGGAAGACCTGCGCCCGACGCGCCCCGGTATTGTCGGCGATGTCAAGCATCGTTTGTTGTTGGATCATCGCGGCATCTCGCTTCGTCGCCTCACCGCGTCGTCGCCGGCGCGACCACACGGACCAACCGCCAGCTCTTGGTCTTGCTGATCGGACGACACTCGGCGATCTCCACCACGTCGCCGACCCGGGCCCGGTTGGTCTCATCGTGAACGTGCAGTTTCGTCCGGCGGCGGACGTACTTGCCGTACTTGGGAAACTTCACCAGATAGTCCACCACCACGGTGACCGTCTTGTCGCATCGGTCGCTTACCACGGTTCCAGTCCGCCGCCGACGGGGCGCCCGCCGGACGGGGGACGGGCCCACCATGCCCGATGCCGTCGACCTCGTGCTCGCTTGGTCTACCATGGCCTGCCCTTCCGTTGTCTTCACCCTGCCGGAGACCCACCCCCGCCGCCGCGGCTGACTAGCCGCCCTTCTTGCGCGAGGCAATCGCCTCCATGTGATACTGCTTCTGTTCGATATCCTGCTCTCCCCGTTCCCGTAGGACCGTGAGGATTCGGGCGATGTCGCGCTTCGTCTTGCCGAGCTGCGAGGGGTCCTCGAGCTTCTCGGTGACCGCCTGACTGCGAAGCTCAAACAGGTGCCGTCGCAGACGGTCCAGCTCGCCGTGAAGCTCCTCCGTCGAGAGGGCACGAACGTCGCCGACCTTCACCTCATCGCACTCCTGCTAAATGGCATGCCGACGGCGAACCATCCGCGTTCGGAAGGGGAGCTTGGCGGCCACCCGGGACAACGCCTGGCGCGCCACCTCCTCGTCGACCCCTCCCAGCTCGAAGGCGATCCGTCCCGGCTTGACCCGGGCAACCCAGAACTCGGGTTCGCCCTTGCCCTTCCCCATGCGCGTCTCGAGCGGTTTGGATGAAACGGGCTTGTCGGGGAACACGCGGATATACACGCGCCCCTCGCGGTGGAGGAAGTGCGTGGCCGCGACACGTCCCGCCTCGATCTGCTGGGCCGTCAGCCATCCGCTCTCCAGTATCTGAAGTCCGTATTCGCCGAAGGCGACGGTGTTGCCCTTCTGCGCCCGGCCGCGGAGACGCCCGCGCTGCGACTTACGGAACTTCACCCTCTTGGGCATCAATGGCATCGCACAAACTCCCGATCGCTCCGCTCATTCGCCGTGCGGTTCGGGTCCGTCCACCGGACGGACCGATTACCGCCTGCCTTTCCGACCGGTCCGTCGCTCGTTCGATTCGGCCTCCGCCTCCTCGCCGTACATTCCTGTGTAGATCCACACCCGAACACCGATCGCGCCGTAGGTCGTGTTGCTGACGGCGTACCCGTAGTCCACCTTGGCCTGGAGCGTCTGGAGCGGAATCGAGCCCATGGACTGTCGTTCACTACGGGCCATCTCCGCCCCGCCCAACCGACCGCTGCAGATGATCTTGACGCCCTTCGCACCGGCGGCCATCGTCGCCTCGCAGTGTTGCTTCATGGTCCGGCGAAAACTGGCCCGCTTCTTGAGCTGTTCGGCGATGGCCTCCGCCACGAGCTGCGCCGACAGGTCCGGATGCTTCACCTCGATCACCTTGATGTCCACTTTCCGGTCGATCAGATCCTCCAGCTCTTCCTGGAGCTTTTCGACATCCGCCCCGCGCGACCCGATGACCATCCCCGGGCGCGCCGTGTGAATGAACACCGTGACCTCGTTGCGCGTCCGCTCGATCTCCACCTTGGGGATCTGCGCCGAGGGCAGGCGCCGGTTGAGCCGGTCGTCGATGAACTTGCGGATCTTCTGGTCCTCCACGAGAAACTCGCCGTAGGCCGCCTTGGGGGCGTACCAACGCGACGACCACTCCTCGGTGATGCCCGTTCGAAACCCAATCGGATTACACTTCTGCCCCACGGCGGTGACTCCGCGTTACGCTCTCTTCTCCTCCACCGTCACGACAATGTGGCTCATCCGTTTCTGGTAGGGGTGGGCCCGACCGCGATCCTTCGGTCGCCACCGCTTCATCTTCGGTCCCTCGTTGACGCAGACGTCCTGCACGTAGAGCGAACCGACATCCGCCTCCTGCTCATCGGCGTTCGCGATGGCCGAGCGGAGCACCTTGCCGACCATCCCGCTCGACCGCTTCTTGGTGAACTTCAGGATGTCCAACGCCTCGTTCACGTGGCGCCCTCGGATCAGGTCCGCCACCAATCGGGCCTTGCGAGGGGCTACCCGAGCGAAACAGTGCGCTGCCGTCCAAGCCATCACCGTCACTCCAACGCCGCCGGCATCTGCCTACTTCTTCGCACCCGCGTGCCCGCGGAAAATCCTCGTCGGCGCGAACTCACCCAGCTTGTGCCCCACCATGTCCTCGGTGCAGAAGACGTTCACATGCGTCTTGCCGTTGTGCACCGCGAACGTGTGCCCCACAAACTCCGGTACGATCGTACACCGCCGAGACCACGTCCGGATGGGGGTTCGGTCACCGGTCTCCTTCGCGCGCACGACCTTGCGAAACAGCTTCTCATCGACATAGGGCCCCTTCTTCAGGCTGCGCGACATACCCGACCACTCCTCGGCCCGGGGGTCCGACCCACTCTCCGGACCCTCGGAAACCTTGACCCCCTCATCCGCCCCATGCCCAAACGACCTCCACCCTCACACCCGTCCGAACGAGCGGGGGTCCGACCCGGTTCCAATCCCCGGTCAGACCGGCAAGGGAAGCTGACCATACCGGAC
>Ga0129299_1002219_pt1 | contig 12922 bp, 8 predicted proteins | sample ConPoolayeCmetaG_FD_94477 | JGI IMG/M metagenome (GOLD analysis project Ga0129299, IMG submission 94477) | Hot spring microbial mat communities from California, USA to study Microbial Dark Matter (Phase II) - Cone Pool mat layer C metaG ... | reverse complement strand
TCGCTGCACCGCTCGGAGCCGGATCGTCGGGCGGTCATCGCGTGGGGCGTTTGGGCTTCTCCCAGACGTACACGCACTTGCGGAGCTCGCTCCGCCCGTGGTGGCCCATCTGCTGGCTGCTGTTGCCCTTCCCGCGAGGCAGGCAGAGAATGCGCGATGCGCAGAGGCCGAAGGATTCCGCGAAGTCCGAGAGGATCAAGTCCACCGGCACCTCCTGCCCCCCATACCGCACATTGTCATTGACCATCACGACGCGCCCGCCCGGGCGGAGCACGCGGGCCAATTCGTAAACCACGAAACACATCTCCAGGAAGTAGTTCCGAACCATCTTCGGGACATTCACGTTGTTCAGCAGGTCGCGGTCGCGATAGTCCTCGAGGATGTCCAAGACCTCCTGCAAGGCCCCCTGCCCTTCAAACACGTTCCTGACCTTGCCCGGAACGTCGTTTTTGCCGGCCTGAATGTAGAGGTCCTCGATCTCATCGATCTTCTCGCGGTTCTCCACGGTGCATGAAAGCATCTGCTGGCGGAGGTCCTTCAGTCCGGCGGCATCCACCCCCAGAAAGGCCAACTCAAGGGCATAGGTTCGGGTGTAGTCGTACCGGTTGCAGTAGGGCGGAGAGGTCACGACCAGGTCAACCGAGTGATCGGAGAATCGAGGCAACTCACGAAGGCAGGATCCTACTCGCCAGTCGCAACGCCCCGGAACGCCCTCGCGGCAAGCGGAATCCTCGAACAGGAGTTGTTCCGACCCATCGGTGAGCATGTCGCCGCACATCCGGCGCAACTGCCGCGCGATCGCCTCTGAAAATGAGGGGATCCTGCCCTTGTGGAATGCCTTGGACCCGCGAGCCCGGTCTGCACGGCGGTCCCACCGCAGGTACTGCCCGTCCTTTCGCGTGTAACTGACCTCCTCAAGGATGCACAAGCACGCAAACTCCAGGAGCCCCCGCACGAGGGGGTCTTTCACCGCCCTGCGGCAAAACGCCCGGTACCCGCTTATGGCAAGTTCCGTCTCAGGAGGGAAAGCCCCCTTCGTAATCGGTAGGTGGGGGAAGGCGTACTTGTGAGACGACCGGGAGCACCAGTCCATGGTGGAGATGCGATCGACCCACCGCTCAAACACCTTTCGATCGACTTGCCGTGCCGCCTGTCGGGCCTCTACGACGGCTCGCCCGACGGGCAGCAGTTCGATCCCGATCGCATCCCAACCTCGCCCCGCCGCCACGAACGGGGCCGTCCCGACCCCGGCAAAGGGGTCGAGCAGGAACCCCCGTTTCTGCGGGGTGGTGGAGAGGACGTCACGAACCCATCCTTCGGAAAACCCTTCCTTGTAGCGGAACCACCGGGCGAAGGGCACACGGCGGTTGCCCTGGAAGCTCACCAGGGTCCGGTCCAACTTGGCGTCCACGCGGATACGATCGGCAAACCGTCCACGAAGCGCCTCCCGATGCCGGGAAGGGCTCACAAAGTGACGTGTCGACACCGCCGGCTCCTCCTGGCCTGCGAGTCCTCAGCAACGGATACATTACTCGAAAACGCGTCGGCGGCAAATTGATTCGCCCGCGGCGGGGATTAGAATGGCCCTACCGGACAGCGGAGGGCGTTCAGAACAAGTCCGGCGGAACTCACGAAGGGGTGCGAGTGATGAAACGAGGCGCGGGGTTGACGCGTCGACGGTTCGTGCGGGATGTGGCGGGCGGCGCTGCGGCGGCCGCTTGGCCCTACGTCATTTCGAGCAGGGCGCTGGGCAACGCCGAGAAGGCCCCCGCCAACAGCCGGATCGTCATGGGATTCATCGGCGTCGGCGGCATGGGAAACCACCACCTGGGCAACCTTCTGGGCGAGCGGCGGGTCCAGATCACGGCGGTCTGCGACGTCGATCAGAACCACCGGGACGGGACGGCCGCCCGCGTGGGGCCGGATTGCAAGCCCTACAAGGATTTCCGAGAGTTGCTGGAGCGCCCTGACATCGACGCCGTCCTGATCGCCACGCCCGACCACTGGCATGCGCTGATCGCCATTGCCGCCTGCAAGGCCGGAAAGGACATCTACTGCGAGAAGCCGATGACCCTGACCGTGGCGGAGGGGCGCGCGATGGTCAACGCGGTTCGGCGCTATGGTCGCATCTTCCAGACCGGCAGCCAGCAGCGGTCCGGGAGGGAGTTTTGGCAGGCGTGCATGTTGGCCCGCAACGGATACCTGGGCCGGATCCACACGGTCTATTCGGGACTCCCCGCCGGGCCCGCGGGTGGGTGGGCCGACTGCGTGGAACCGCCCCCCACGCTCGACTGGGATTTTTGGTTGGGACCGGCCCCCTGGGTCCCGTACACCCCGCCCCGATGTCACGGGACCTTCCGATGGTTCTACGACTACTCCGGCGGGACGATGACCGACTGGGGGGCGCACCACAACGACATCGCCCAGTGGGGATTGGGAACGGACCTGAGCGGTCCGATCCACATCGACGGTCGCGGGGAGTTCCCCACGGACGGACTCTTTGAAACCGCGATCAATTTCCACGTGGTCTACACGTACGCCGCCGGTATCAAGCTGATCTGCTCGTCGAAGGATCACGGGACCAAGTTTGTGGGAACCGAGGGGTGGGTTCACGTGGACCGCGGGTTCATCCAGGCCGATCCCCCGTCGCTCCTGAAGGAGGAGTTCAAACAGGTCGAGGTCCGTCTGAACGACAGCTTCCTGAAGCACCCGGACAACTGGATGGCCCACAAACTGAATTTCCTCGACTGCGTCGAAAGCCGTCGGCGTCCGGTCGCGGACGTGGAGATTGGGCATCGCACGATCACGATGTCGCACCTGGGCGTCATCTCGATGCGGCTGGGTCGGCCACTGCGATGGGACCCCGACCGGGAACAGATCATCGGCGACGAGGAGGCCGGCCGGTGGCTCAACCGACCCATGCGGGCCCCGTGGCGTCTGTAGGCGCACCGACCGTTGGGGAGCTGTCGAACCGACCTGAGACCGGATCGCGGCGCATGGCGACTCCGTTCCGACCGGGGGTTGACGTGACGATCCGAAGACCTTGGGGTTGTCTGAACGTGCTGGGCGTCGCGGCCTGGACCCTTTTCGGATCGGGTGCAATCGCCCCCTCCGCCCCACCGGGTGATCGGGGGGCGATCGAACGTCCCTGCCGTGCGATGAACTACATCGTGGTCAGCCCCGATGGGCCGCGGGACGGAGGGGACTTCGGCCCGCACACCCCGGGGACGAAGACGTCGGGGATTCAGGAGGCCCTGAACTTTGCCAAGGCCCACCGCAAAGACGTGTACATCGCCGGCGGTGCGATGCCCAAGGCGTTCGGCAACGGCGTGGTCTATCACCTGTCGGAGACCCTGCGGGTACCGTGGTTCCAGGACTTCCGCCTGGACGGCGGGGAGTACGTCCTCAACGCGACTTTCACATCGGGCGATGTCGTCGTCATCGACAGTCAGATGAACTGCCGGATGAAGTTCGGGCTGATTGTCTCACCGTCGGACGGCGCGGTGGTCCGCCTGAAACCGCAGACCAAAGGCCCGGACAACGTCGCCGTCATCGTCGCCTCGACGTTCGAGTTCAACGCGCTCGTCGGGGCGGGGAGCGTCTTTCCCGACGGCCGGAAGGCCCCGAAGGGCATCGGCCTGTTCCTGGATGCCTCCGAGGCGGCGATCGTCAACAACACGATCCACGCTACCGAGATCATCGCGTGCGAGAGGGGTTTGTTGCTGAGCTGCGGACCGAACCCGGGGCCGCGCCGCACCGGGATCATCGACAACCGGATCGAGGTGCCCTTCGCGCACCTGTGCGCGACCCACCTACAGATCGGCGATGAAAGCGGTGCGGGGGTCTTCCGAAACACGATTCGGGCCAACATCAACAGCGAAGGCGTCCCGGGCAGCGCGGGCGTGAGAATCTTCGGTCGGAACAACCTGTTCACCTTGGGCTTCGCCCAGACGGCCCCGCAGATGAACATCGTTTTCGAGCGGCCGGCGCGGGACAACCTCATCACCGTCCTGGAGATGCCCAACGGGTTCACGAATCGTGCGGAGCATCCGACGAATCGCATCCAACCGCTCAGCCCGGCGGGGCTGAACGCTCCGACACCCGAATTCCCATCGTCCGGGGTCCGCGTGATGAATAGGTACCCCTACACCATCCAGGCGATGTTCGTCTCCCCCGGTCGTGTGACGCGATGGATGCTGACGGAGGCGGACGGAACAACCCACACGTTCGTCGGAGGGGTGTCGGTCGGCCAGTCGATCACGCTCGAGCCCGGTGACGCCGTCGCGTTCGTCTACGAGCAACCCCCGGTGTGGCGATGGCGCGCGTTGAGATGACGGATCACAATGTCGCCGTGGTTTTGCCGTTCGCGTCGGCTGGCGTTGGGGATGTTCGACAACGAAGCGGCATAACCGCTGACCGGAGGTGCGACGGCGTACCGGTATGACGCTTGCCATCTCTAAAATCCGCAATCGCTTCGACTCCTTCGGCGGGGTTTTCTGTGGCTTGGTGTTGCTGGGCATGGTGCTCGCCTTCTTCGGACCGGTTCTGTTCACCGGTCGGGTCATGCTGTTCGCGGACCTGTCCTTTCTCTTTTACCCGGGTTATGTGTTCTACCGTGAAAACGTGCTGCGGGGCGTCCTGCCTTTGTGGAACCCCTACACGGGTTGTGGTGAACCGTTTCTGGCGGATCTCCAACGAGGTGTCTTCTATCCTCCCAATCTGATCTACCTGTTGTTGCCGACAAGTCTGGGCACGGTGATCTCCGCAGGCTTCCACGTCATGCTGGCGGGGTTGGGTGCGTATGGGCTTTCCCGCGCGTTCCGCACGTCGCGGACGGGATCACTCCTGGCCGGCGTGCTCTACGCGTTCAACAGCTACACGATCACCAAGGTCGCGTTCCCTTCGGAACTGGGCAGTGCGGCTTGGGCGTCGGTCGTCCTGACCGCGTTTGTGGTGTGGCTCCGGCGCCGAAGCTGCAGGTCCTTCCTCACGTTTTCGGTTGCCCTGTGCCTCCAGTTCCTGGCGGGGTTTCCGGAGACGTTGACGTTTACCATCGGTGCCCTGGTGCTCTGTGCCGCGTTTGCGGGTCACTCCGCATGGAGGGCCCGGAGGAAGTGGCCCTGCCTGGTCACGCCCCTTGCGGGCTTGGGCGGTGCCGGTGTGCTGGCGATTCTGTTGGCGATGGCTCAGCTTCTCCCCACACTCGAGACGATTCGGTTCTCCAGTAAGGCCATGCCTTTCCCCTCGGAGGAGGACACCATCTCGATCGGTTTGCTGGCGGTCTTTTCCATGCTGATTCCGTCCATCTACGGGTTGCAGGCGCCCCACGGGGCGTACTGGGCCCCCACGTGTCCGGACTACGCGATTGGGACCTTCTACATCGGCGTGTTGCCGCTCGTTCTGTTTCTTTTCGTTCCCGTTCAACAGGTTCTGTCGGGCCGACGCGACCCGCAGACCGCCCTCGAACCCGGCGAACCCGCCGCGTTCAGAGGGGCGTACCTGGCGACGTTGTGCGCGGTATTCTTCCTCTACGCCATGCAGAGGCACACGCCGTTCTTCGGCCTGTGCCTGCGCCTTGTCCCTTTCTTGAAGCACTTCTTCTCGGCGCCCAAGTGTCTGCTCTTCGTTGTGCTCCCTTTGGCTTGTTTGGCGGGCATCGGGCTCGATCGGCTGTCGCTCGGCACCGGTCAACACGGGGCGTGTTGCCCCATACGGCGGCGGGTTCTGTTTCATTGCGCCTTGTGGTTGGTGCCCGTGGCCTTGACCGTTTTTGTGGCGGCGTGTTTGTTCGATAACGCCCAACTCGGACGAACCATCCTCCGGCGGTTTTTCAATCTCAGTTCGGTGCCCCCGCAGTACGCGCACACGGTACGTTGGGACGTTCTGCTCGGGGATAGTCTGAAGCTCTCAATCGTTGGGCTCCTTTCCGCGCTGCTTCTGGAAATGTACATGTTTCGGGCGGCGTGGCGAAAAGCCACGGTGGCCTTGATCGTCCTGGTGTCGTTCTGCGATCTGTGGTTTACCAACAGCTATGTTTTGACGCCCGGTCCCGCCGACCTTCTGGAATCCCCCTCCCCCTATCTGGACAAACTGTGCCCGCCGGGAAACCCGGTTCGGTTCCTGTCGTACGAGCACCCGTTTTGGAACAACGTGGACCGCGTGTTCCGTTCCCTGGCCGAAGGACGAAACGTCGAGGATCTCCATGAGGTGAAGCCCGAGCACGTCGAAGGGGGGGTGTCCTTGGCGGGGACACGACTGGCCAGGAGCACGGTCTATCAGTGTTGGGCCGTGGTGGACAAGGCGTTCAACGCATGCCAATTCAGTAATCTGGCACCGCGCCATGTGACAGATATCCTCCGCATCGTCACCGCCTCCGGTGTCTCGGACGCCATCAGGGAACGCATTCTTAAAACGCTGAACTGTGACAGGATCGTATGGTACCCCGGTGAAAGCGAGTCCGCCGCGGCGGGGGTTCCGAGAAAGACTCGCCTGATCCATTTGGGCACACCGCTTCCCAGGGCTTACGTGGTGGGCGGCACGGAGGTTCTAAGCGATGCCGATGCCGTCCTTCGGAGAATGGCCACGGGACCGTTTCGGCCGTTGGAAACCGCTTTGCTCGAACGATCGAGTGGAGGTGCGGATGCCGTCCCCGTTCTCGGAGGCGGGAGGATTCCGCATCGTGTAACCCGGCTGGAGTATGGAGCGAACAGCCTCGAGATCGAGGTCGAGAACATCGCCGAGGGTCTGTTGGTGGTGAACGACACCTATTTCCCCGGCTGGCACGCCACGGTAAACGATAACGAGGTACCCATCTACAAGGTGAACTACGCCTTTCGCGGTATCGTCGTCCCGCCAGGTAAGAACCTCGTCAAGATGACTTACAGACCCCGATCGCTGAGGATCGGCATCGCCATCACCCTCGCTACGCTCGCCGTGCTGATCTTCCTGACCGCGATGAAGCGGACCGGGACTTCGGAAGCAGGTTAAGACCTTACGGCCCCGTGCCCTTCCAGCCCGAGGCGCCGTGCACCTGATGCCTGGGCCGGAGGCGAACCCGCACTCGACATGGACCTATTGGCGGAAGTACTGTAAGTGTCTAGAGGGTTTTGGTATATTCATTCTCAGTACAGGGATGCCCGCCGGACCCGGGTAAAGGGGTGAGGAGGTCTGCATTCCAGGGTGGGAAGGGGGACGGTCGGTCCATGAAGCGGTTGCGTTTGTTCCTGGCCAACGTGGGGCGCCGCACGATCCTCTATCCCTTCACGACGCCCCCCATGGGCATTTTGTATCTGGCCGCGTACCTGCGGACGAAGTTCGATCTGGACATCAAGCTGGTCAATCAGCGGGCCGAGAACTACACCGAGGACGAGGTGGCCCGGCAAGCGGTGGCTTTTCAGGCCGACGTGGTCGGGTTTGGAACCCTCACGACCAGCGGTCGTGCCTTCTGCGAGCTGACTCGGAAAGTGCGTCAAGGGCTTCCGAACGCCCTGATCCTGTTGGGCGGACCGCACACGTGGGCGTTTCAAGAGAAGGTGATGGAAGGCACCGAGGCCGACGCCGCCGTCATCGGAGAGGGCGAACGGGCATTTGAACAGATCCTCACCGCCTGGTTCGAGGGGGGGCGCGACCTGAGCCAAGTTCCCGGATTGATCTGGCGGGATCGGGACGGGCAGATCATCCGGAACCCGGGAAGGGTCCCGCCGATCGAGGATCTCGACGCCTTGCCTTTCCCGGCGTACGACCTGATCGACATCCGGACGTATTGGCGATTGCAGTCCATGCCCCCGATCGCCCGGCGGCGATACATCTCGCTGCTTAGTAGCCGGGGGTGCCCGTACCAATGCATGTGGTGCCACAACATCTTCGGCAAGCGGTTCCGCTCTCACTCCCCGGAACGGATGGTCGACGAGATTCAGCATTACATGCGGACCTACGGGATCGATGACGTGGAGTTCATCGACGACATTTTCAACCTCGACCGAGATCGGGTCATCCGATTTTGCGAGTTGGCGCAGCGTCGGAACCTCCGGTTCAAGATCGCCTTTCCGAACGCCGTCCGGAGCGACATCCTCGACCAAGAGGTGGTCGATGCCCTCGTGGACACGGGGCTGTACTTCTGTAGCTTCGCACTCGAGGCCGGTTCGCCGCGAATTCAGGAGTACACGGGCAAGCGGCTCAACATCCCGCGGTTCCTAAAGGGAATTGACATGGCCGTGGGACGGGGCGTGTTTGCCAACGGCTTCGCCATGCTGGGGTTCCCCACCGAAACGGAGGCGGACCTCCGGCAGACCATCGACGTGGTGTGCGGTTCCAAGCTCCACACGTGCAGCTTCTTCACGGTCATGCCGTTTCCGAATACGCGGCTGTACGAGGAGGTCATGCGGACGCATCCGGAAAAGCTGACGAACATCAACTACGAAAACACGGACTTCGCGCTGATTCGCATCAACCTGTCGGACGTGCCCGATGAGGTCCTCTACGCCTATCAGCGCAAGGCGCATCGCGACTTCTTCTTGAACCCCGTGCGGATCTTGCGGATCTTGCGGGACTATCCCCAGCCCCACCGGCTTCCGTACTACTTGCCGATCTACCTGAACCGTGCCACGAAGGGACTGTTCGACCGGAACGGACGGTGGTAGTGCTTCCCCACCGGCGACATCGCGGGTTCATGGTGAAGGCAGGGTTCCTTCCGAACCGAATTCGCTCCGGCTTCGGGATCGTGGCCGTCGCGGTGAGTTCGGAGATGGGTCCCCGTTCTTGAACCCTGCGGAACTCTCGGGCTGAGATACTAACTTCCGGAGCGCCGTACCTCGTCTCCAAGCAGCGTCCGCAACGCCCTGAACAGGACGCCTCGTTGAAGGATTCCCCTTCGCCGGGCGACTTCGCGGAGGTCCTCGGCGGCCTGCTCCTCGTCGCGGCGGCGCTGTGCAAGCTCCGCTTCGAGCAAGGCCCGCCTGGCAAGGGTGTCCATGTCGCTCTGTTCGGGGTGGTCCTGGAAGTGCTCCCAGTAGATCTGGATCTTCTCCAGTTCGCCGGGGTCCAGCCAGATGCCGCCGCAGCCCGGGCAGCGGTCGATGACGATATCGTCCCAGTCCTTGAACCGTTCCTTGACCATGTACTTGCCGCAGCCCATGCAGAGGAGCGTTTCGGTGGAGTTGCTCCGTTCGGCCATTCGGAGGAACTGCTCCTTCACCGCCTCATTGAACTCCGTATCGCGGCGGTTGGAGATCGCCTTGAGGGCGATCGGGCTGACCCAGTGCCCGCCGCATTGCCCGCACATCCGGACGGCGGCGCCTTCGTAACGGACCAGCACGGTCTGAACTTTGCACTTCGGGCAGCGGTTCACGTTGGCTCTCCGGTTCAGAAGCCCCGGGTCTCCAAGTCGTCCTCCTCGAGGCCGAAGTGATGCCCGACCTCGTGGAGCACGGTCTTGCGGATCTGTTCGACGATCTCTTCCGGCGTATCGCACGCGTCCTCGATGTTGTGTTTGTAGAGCGTGATTCGATCCGGCAGTCTTCCGGAGTGTTCGACGCTGCGATGGGTGAGGGGGACGCCGTGATAGAGGCCCAGCAGTCCACGACGACTTCCTCGACCCATTCGCCGGACGGTTCGCGCGTCGGGGAAATCCTCGATGTCGACCACCACGTCCTGAAGGTACCGGCGGAATTCGTCCGGCAGGTTCTCGATCGCCTCCGCCACCAACGCCCCGAACTCGTCGTCGGACAACCGGATCATGTCGACCACTATGTCCCGACCGTCCCAGGGGATCAACCCCGCGGCCTCGCACGGGGATCAGGTGGAGGAGCTTTCCGACGACTTTGGTCATCTAGGGGCATCTTGCCCGTGAACAATTGCGGGCGGGACGCCCGGGCTACGGCGGCGCAGATTTACGCACGGTCCTATAGAGCCGCGAAACACGTTCAAGGATAGGGCGCGATCGGAAACGTCAGCTCCCCGTGGCGGGCACGACTTCCGCGGAGAGGAGGTGCTGAGCGACCAGGTCCAGCAACCGGGCACGGTCGATCGGCTTGGTCGCGTAGTCGTCGTATCCGGCTTTGAGGCACTTGTCCCGCTCACTCGTCATCGCGTGGGCGGTCAGCGCGATGATCGGCCGGGTGTAGCCTTTTCGCCGTAGCAAGCTGGCTGCGGCGTATCCGTCGAGGACGGGCATCTGTATGTCCATGAGGATGACGTCGAAGGGATTCCCGGCCTGGAGGGCCTGCAGGGCTTTTTCGACGGCCGCCTGCCCGTTTTCCACGGTTGTAACCTCCGCCCCGGCCTTGGTCAGAAACAGTGAGATGAGACGCCGGTTGTCGGGTCCGTCTTCCGCCAACAGCACGCGCGCGTTCAATCGGGGATAGGCGGCGGGGGCTTTGGTAGGCGCCGCGGCCTGAGGCGGCGGACCACCAATGCCGCACTCGACGAATCGGACGCCTTCGAGGGGGCCGGCGGCGATCCTCACGCGGAACGTGCTGCCTTCACCCGGTCGGCTCTCGACCGTAATGTTGCCGCCCAGTGCCTCGGCGAACCTCCGGCTGATCGCCAACCCCAACCCCGTGCCGCCGAAACGGCGCGAAATGGAGGTCTCGGCCTGGTGAAACGGTTGGAACAAATGGGTGATTTGTTCGGCGGTCATCCCGATGCCTGTGTCCAGCACGTCGAACTGCATCATCGGGGTCACGTCCGAGGACCCCTCCGGTCGTTCCTCGACATAGCGGACGACGAGCCGCACGCCCCCCGTCTCGGTGAATTTGATCGCGTTGCCGATCAAGTTCACCAGGATCTGGCGGAGGCGCACCGGGTCGGTTCGGATCGTCTCCGGGATCGGACCGAGGTATTCCACCTTGAACGCCAATCCCTTGCCCTCCGCGCGGACCCGCATCATCGACTCGACGTCGCTGACGACCTGAAATACGGAACAGGACCCGGGAATGACCTCGATCTTGCCTGCCTCGATTTTGGAGAGGTCCAGAATGTCGTCGATGATCGTGAGCAGGTGCTCGCCGTTGCGGCGGATGATGTTGATTGCGTTCAACCGTTCGGATTCGCTCAGGTCGGGATCCAACAGGTTTTCTGCGAAGCCCAAAACGGCGGTCATGGGCGTGCGGATCTCGTGGGACATGTTCGCCAGGAACTCGCTTTTGGCCCGGTCGGCGGCCTCGGCGGCTTCCCTGGCCTTGCGCAAATCATTCTCGGATCGTTCAACGGTCGCCAGCATGGAATTGATCGCCTCGGCCAGGTTCGACAATTCATCCGCGCCGGAGATTCGGAGGCGCGCGCTGACTTCCCCGCTCGTACCGATCCGGTTCACGCCGGCGCTGAGACGGGCCAAGCGGGAAAGGACGAGCTTCTCAATCAACAGAAAGGTCAACGCACTGAACACCACGCCGGCCCCCAACACCGACAGAATCAGGTAGCGCATGCTGGCCAAACCCTGACGGTAGATGTCCCGTGAGGTACGAACCCGCAGGACCAGACCCGGGCGACCGCGAAGGTCGTTGACGATCGTGTACCCGGCGATCGTGTCCGCAGCGATCGGTCGGACGAAAATGGGTTCATCGGGCGAGATCGAGGATGTCGCCGCATGAATGTCGGGCGGCGATTGGGGATCGTCGTAACGGAAGACCTCAAGCGACAGATGCGTCAGCTTCGCCAGCCGTTCGACCTCCGCCTCGTCGAGGAACCGCGCCATGAGCAGGGTACCCCGAATCGGTCCGGCCCCTTCGCTGTTCAAGATGGGTCTTGAGGCCAGAAGAATGGGACTCTCGGACAACACCAGCAACCCGACCAGGCGGCTGTTGGGATCGGAGTGGCTTAGGAGCGGACTGTCCTTGGCGAGGAGTGGCCGCAATCCCGCCGCGAGCGGCACTTCTTCTTTCTTATGAAGGTCGAACCCCTTGGCGAAGACGACGGTCTTGGCCGAATCAACCAGGATCACCGCATTGAGACCGATTCGGACGAAGGTCTCGTCGGTGAACTCCGTCTTTACGAAACTCTCATTGCGCCGCTCCATGTAGGCATAGGTTTGATCCCACGCGGCGTAATCGCTCGCGGTCCGATCCAAAGCCGTCAGCTCATTGGACAGGGCGTCCTGGGCCCGCCGGACGTTCACGCGGATGCGCTGATCCTCCACCCGGGCGAAACCCTGGAGGAGGATCTTACGTGACGCCGCGTAGAGGATCGAAACCAAACCGACCAGGGTCACGCTGATCACGACCAGCGTCTTCCTGCGCACTGTCATCGACAGGTCCTGTCCAAGAATAGCCACCACGCGAGGCGAGGAAGGAATCGTCGAGCCACCCCCTCTTCGAGGGCAGAATGCGGCTGCCGCATTATCGGGCTCTTCTGTTGGCCGACACGGATGCGCACGCCGCGTCTTCTCGTAGTTGAAATCGGATGGGATTCAGCCCGACTTTATTACTCATTTTCGACAGTTGGCCCCCGGTTCCCGGGATGAATGTTGAAAAACCTTAGGAAACTCGAGGGTCCAGGCTGTGGAACGAGAAGAATGTAGTGTCTAAAATGTCGGCCTTACGGACGGATTTTACTTGACATATGGCCTTGTGGACTTTAGCCATTTTTCGGCGTCACCGGGCCTCTGAAAACCGTGATTCCCGGTTGAATTTAGGCCTGGTTCAATGACAGGTAACACGTCTGGCGGAGGGTGACGCAACAAAACGATCGGCTCCTGTCGATGAGAAGAGTGATGACAACTTTTCTCACGTATCGAAAGGAGTCGATAGGGTTACTCAACTCATTGGCACGACGGCATCGAATACTCAAGCCTTTCCCAGAAAACGGCATGGTTCAAAAACGGGGACTCACCTCCGAGCCAACCCTCGACTACGACCCAGAAAACGGGTGCCGGCGAGGTGCCTGTCCCCGTTTTTGAACCATGCCGGAAGTCGGGCACGGGTATCTC
>Ga0129299_1002218_pt1 | contig 12928 bp, 12 predicted proteins | sample ConPoolayeCmetaG_FD_94477 | JGI IMG/M metagenome (GOLD analysis project Ga0129299, IMG submission 94477) | Hot spring microbial mat communities from California, USA to study Microbial Dark Matter (Phase II) - Cone Pool mat layer C metaG ... | reverse complement strand
GCAAAAGCAGTTCGACGTTTTGGTCATGTACGACATGGTGTCGGGCTTCAAGCCTGAGGAGCAGAAAGCCTTTGTCGCCCTGCTGAATCAGGGGATCGGCGTTGTCTCGCTCCATCACAATTTGGGGGCGCACCGCGATTGGGATGAATTCCGGAAGATCATTGGCGGAAAATTCATCTTCAAGGAGTGCGAGATCGACGGGAAAAAATACCGCAAGTCGGGCTGGGCCCACGACCAAAAGCTGCGGATCATGGTGGCAGACCGCAGCCACCCGATCACCCAGGGGCTGGCTGACTTCCTAATCCACGACGAGACATACAGCGGCTACTACGTCGCGCCGAACGTCAAGGTCTTGCTGAAGACCGATCACCCGGACAACAATCCCGAGGTGGCCTGGGTCACGCAATACGGCAATAGCCGGGTCTGCTACCTGATGCTTGGGCACGACGCCCACGCCTATAACGACCCCAATTACCGCAATCTCGTACGGCAGGCTATACGTTGGGCAGCCGGTCGCTAGGGGGCCACGAGAGTCAGCAGCCCGGCCCGCCTTTCCCGTAGCAGGAAGGGGCGAGTTCGCCCTACAGCTTGGTGCGGCTTCGGGAAACCGCGTTACGGAGCCACTCGCGGTGGCGCTGAGGGGGTTCCCGCCTGCGCGGCCGGAATCTGGCCGCCAAATCACGTCTGACCGGTCCAGTCTACCCGCTGGTGAGAAACTCAGCCTGGCTGGCTCGAGTAGTGCGAACTGCATTTAGGCGCCGGATGGCCGTGGGCTGCTTTGGTCCAGTTGTAGCACTTGGAGCAAAGCAGACCGATGTCGTGGTCCTGAAAAAACACCATGCCCACGTTATCGCCCTTGGTCCAAACAATGGTCTCTCTGCACTTCACACACTTCGACTCGTACCGGTTTCCCCCAAGATACCTGGTCATTTTGAACACGATGCCACCTCTTCTACATACCGTCCCGGACGACCAGGGGCGCACCGACCCTAAATGCCGCAAACAGTACGACGAGACACGCGGCATTGCGGGAACCAAGGGCCGGCATACCACGAATGTGGTATGTATCATTCCGACTAATGGGCGGTATGCCGGTCTCCCTTCGGCTGTACTCCCCCGAACCCCGTCGGAGACTTTGTTTCTTGAGCTACCGCACGGGCCGTGCCGAAAGATGAGAAACCGAATATGTCGCTCGCAACTCCGGCCTAACCCATTGATCAGTCAAGACTTGGACGCGTCGGTCTCCGACGTGTGCCAATTCGCATTCTAATCGGCCGTGTACGATTTCGCAACGATTTGTTGGGCCAATGGACTAGAAATGTTGAAAAATGGGCAAGGCAGGAAGCCTGGCTTGCTGAAAGTATCAGGCCTATCAGCAGGTTAAGGGGGTTGTGTCGGCCATGCCCGGACGCAAGCAAACCACCAACCGGCGACTCCTACTGTCCATATGCATACCATTACGGAACGGCGGCCATGGCCGATCGCGGGCTAGCTTTTCCGGGGGCTGCCTGGCTGCCTGGGGAGTGCGGGCGTGTTAGAATCCTGGAAAACTCGGTGGGGCGGCGCGCGTGATGACTGGTTCTCGCGGTCGGAAAACCCTGCGACGCCTTCGGGCCTTGCATGACGGAGGGACAAGCTTGATCGTCGGGAGTGAGTTGAGGTTTGTGACCCTTGTTGCGACGGTCGTGATTGCGATCGGGCCGGGTTGCTTCAATCGCAGCCCCTCCGGGGCTGGGAGGACCGCGGGACCAGCCAGCAAGGAGGGGCCTACGGATCAGGCCCCGCTATACGTTCCCCCGCCCAAGCAAGAAAAGCCATTCGTTCTGGAGCTTGCGCCGGGCGTTACGATGGAGTTTGTGTGGATACCGCCTGGCTCGTTCACCATGGGCGATCCGAAAGAGGGCATCCCTCGGCATAAGGAGACGATCTCCCGTCCTTTTTACCTGGCCAAGACCGAAGTTACCCAGCAGCAATGGACGGTCGTGCTGGGCAAGGACAAGAATCCCAGCCTACTGAAGGGCGCCCAGTATCCGGTGCATCGGGTGAACTGGGAGGATTGCCAGGCCTTTATCAAGGCTCTCAACGAGAAGTACGTTCATACCGGGATGCGGTTTTCGCTGCCGACGGAAGTCGAGTGGGAATACGCCTGCCGCGCCGGCCACGCGGTCAAGCTCGACACCCCGGACGATCCCGCAAAAATCGAGGAGTATGCCTGGTTGGGCAGTAACTCCCAGTACGAGCCGCACCCGGTCGCGCAGAAAAAGCCCAATGCTTGGGGGCTGTTCGACATGCAAGGTAACGTGGCCGAGTGGTGCGCGGACGAGTTGCGACCCGGTCCTGACGGCCGGATTCCGGGGCTGCCGCCGGAGGCACAGGAGCCCTCTTCCAATGAGCCCTGGTACGTGGTCCGGGGGGGCAACTACCGGGAGGGGCCGGCGGCCTGCACCTCTACTTCCCGATACATACGACGCGCGTTTGTCCCCCTGCGCCACGACGGCCTGCGCCCGATGTGCGTGCCGCGTTGAGTGAGCGCGGCGTCGGTTGAGTAAAGGAGGCCGCCGGGCGACTCGGGCTGCTAAGCCAATAACCTCTGCGCAGCCTTCAGTCTGCCCAGTGACTCGGACACCATATCTCAGGCCGGTCGCGGCAACGCCGATTACGGCCGGATTCTCAAATCTTCTTCCGTCACCTCGACCGACAGCCCGTTTGGCGGAATCGGCAGATCGACGCTCCAGAGGATCCCCTGGGCGATGAGACGGCGGCACTCGACCAATCGCCAATTGGCGTGATTATGCATGGCGCAAAAGCCGAACGAGCGCCCGCCGCCGGGGCGCTCGAAAGCCCAGGCGCATGTCTCCTGCTGGCCCTCGATGCGGGCCTGTAACAGCGGGACGACCTTGCCCGAGCTGGCAAACTTCAAACGGTAGTAAAACTCGTCCTTGAGTCGGAATCCTTGGATAGCGCGCACGATGGGATGGTTGGGCGCAGCAACCTGCAATTCGGTTTCGCAGAAGGTGTACTTGCGGTCCGGGCCGCCGTGGATCCCGCCAAGCCAACGCAAGAAGGCTGGTATGTATCGGGCGTCTCTGGCTCCGATGGCCCAATGGACGGCCACGATTCCGCCGCCCCGGGCGGCGAGTGCGTCGATGGCCTGTTGGCGTTTTGGATCGGACTGCATCCAGCGTGCGCCTTCTCCAAGGTAAAGCACGATCCCGTCACACTGCGCGATCAAGTCCGGGCCTTCCGGCCAAGGGTCGTCGGCGCGTACGACTTTGGTTTCCAGGGTCGGCACGCCTTGAAGGCACTTGGCCAGGACCACCAGCCCGCTCATGTATTCATGTGTTCCGGCCGGGTGGTCGCGCTTTTGCCCCAGAAGCAAGACCCGCTTGGTCTTCTCTGCCTGGGCCGACGCTCCCATCAGTAGCCAAAACAATAGAAACGCGACGAGGAATCGGCGGGACATGGCGGCAACCTTTGCTTTCTTGGCTTTCGACGAAACATGTGCCCATTGTCATCCAGCACGCAAGCCTTTTCAAGCGAAGACCGCCGGCCAAAAAAACGCCAACCGGCGGCGCCGAAGGCCCTCCAAACCGTCCAGATGTACTCTATGTACTCTTGCTCGCCACCAGAAGGCGCCGGTCCGGGCTAAGCGCCGCTGCAAAGCCGCTCGTGCCACAGCCGTTTTGGCCGGCCTGCGGCAGGCTGGACGCCTGTGTCAGGTATCTTGTCTTGGAGCGGGGCGACTAAACGCACCACCAGTGCTCGGGGCTTACGGCCTTGAGGTTGAAGGAGCGATGCTCAGGCGGAAGCGAGGCTAGCAGCTCCTGCGCCTTTTTTCCTATGGCCTCGGCGGCCAACTGCACGTTCCGCTCGCCCACCTTGGCCGAGGCGTGTTTGCGCGGATCCAGCCCGCCAATGCCCGAGGGAGGTTTCATGTCCAGGTTCAGTGGGCCATCGCCCAGTTCTGCCATGTCGACCAGTTCGGGATAGAAGAACATCATGTTCGAGGTCTCCCACTTGGCGGCATGATCCGAGTTGGATTCGGGTCCCCGGCTGAGGGTCATTTCCCACATTCCCATTCCCGTGGCCGTGCCGTCGGCAATCACAGGCGTCAAGGCCTTGTTGATCATGTCGATCTGTTCGCGGACATTATGGCCGGAAACCCCCAGGATCACCCGAAACCCGGTCCGCTTCAGCCGGCCGAACAGCCCACTCAGCAGCGGAACCAGATGCTCTTGCGGGAAGCCGGAGTGGAAATAGACCGGCGGGTAGACTACGCCGCCGAAGTGCTCGGCGCACTTGACCAGGATGGCGTGGGCCTTCAGGGCGTCGGTGCCCAAGGGCAAGTGCCGGCCGTGCCACTCGATCAGGCCGAATGGCACGTACACCACCGGAAACTTGCGCCCGGCAGCTTCCAACTGGCTGGGCCGCATGAACTGCATTTGTACCGCGCTGGGCAGGGAAGCGCTTACGGCGCTCGGCTTGGCCGGGGCCGGATTAGCTGCGTGTGCCGCGCCGGCCGCCAAGGCCCCGCTAGCTATGGCGAGTACGTTCTGCTTTACAAAATCGCGCCGATTCATAAGTCTCTCCCATTGGCTCCTGAAAAACTGCCAACTAGAAAGCCGACGCATGACGGCTGCAAAGCGCCTGCCTGCCGAAAGATTCGCCCTCTAGCGCTGGCCGTCTTTGCGCAACCTATTGCAGGAACAGTCATCCCCATGCGTTCCACTCGCAAAGACTGCGGGCCCGATCCAGTATGCTCGAAGGCAGCCGGCTTTGCCAGTGCGGGGGCATTTCTGGGGCCACAGGGCCCGCAGTACCCGACAGAGGGCGTGTCCCCGAAGACGCAAGATCGCGCCGCTTGGGGCGCGAAAGACGTAGCAGGGCGACTGCGCATGCCCAAGCTTGTAAACGGTTTGCACGGCCGCTGCCATCTGGCTGCGCAATATGTGCACACCTTGAACGTATGCGCTGGAGTTTTCGTAGCCAGAAACACAGGCAAGAGCCGGTATTCCGAACACTTTGGAATCTCGTTTGGAAAGGCGCAAATTGGACTGGGGCGAGAGACATACCGATTCGGCCGGCAGGGCAAACGAACCGATTGGCTTTACACGGTAACGAGTCTTGGTGCCGCCTGGTTGCGATCAAGTCGGGTCGGGCAAAATGGCTGGAGTCCTTTTTTGGGCCAGCGCCTGGCACGCCGGTTGCAAGAGATGAAAAACGGCGTGTGTTTGTCTTCAGTTTCACGAAGCAGTGAAGGAGAATGCGATGAAGAGGTTTTGGACAGTGTTGGTGGTTCTTGTAGTTGGCAGCACGGCGGTTTCCTTGTGCATGGGGCAAGAGCCCAGACGCGCAGGCGCTGGCTCAACTCCCGCTGCTGAAGGTCAGGCGGCAGGCCCCTCAGCGCGGGGTCTGGCCGATCTTCGTGCCCAGTTGTACCGGGCCAATGCCGAGCTTATCGAGGCCCAGGCAGCGGAGGTGCCGAATCAGGAGCGAATCGCCAGCTTGCAGGCCAGGATTCAACAGTTGCGCAGCCAAATCCAGGCGCAACTAGTTCAGCCCGGGGTAGCACCGGTTCCTTGGAATTGTCCGTGGGGCGGTCCTGGCCTTGGATACGGCGCTGGCTGGCGAAATGGGGCCGGTCGCGGCTGGGGGATGGGGTTTGGCCGAGGTCTAGGTCGAGGCCCTGGCTGGGGCATGGGTTTCGGGGCAGCCGGCAGGTTCGTCGACCAGAATGGCGACGGCGTGTGCGACAATTTCCAGCGCATCTGGCCAGCCAGATAGTCCTCATCCGCCCGCGCCGCGCGGTATGATAACCCTATGCGATGGCGAGCTTCTATCGGACTGACGTGCTTTGTGGGCGCCCTGTTGGCTGCCTGGGCTGCGCTGGCCGCCTGGCAGTACCATGAGTACGCCAACGAGTGCGAGCTGGGCGAGCAAGTACTCCGTCGCCAAGCCGAATCAGTGATGAATGCCCTGATCGGCGGCATACGTTCGCACCGCCGGTTAGGGCGTTTCTTTCCTGAGCAACTTCAAATCGTGTTGGACGATCTGGCCGCTTCCCAGAACGTCCTGGCAGTGGCCGTCTTCTCCAGTGACGGTCGGCTGGCTTTGAAGGCCGGCGTGGCCAAGGACTGCCTTGATTTGTCGGCGCTAGAGCAATCAGGAGAGTCTTGGGACGAGTGTGGTTTCCGGCGCATCAGCGAGTTCTACTTGGAGCCGGACGCCGATCGTCGGCCGGGTGAGCCGGGCGGTGCCGGGCTGGGTCGCGGCTGGGGACGCCAGACCCGCTGGAAGTCCGAGACACCAGAGACTTTCAGCCCTCTCGCCGCCGGCGGCCGATTCAAGGCCGCCCTGGTATTGGATCGCAGCATGACCGACGACCTGCGCGGCCGGGCGTTTTGGTTGCGGGCTTGGGTGGTGGTAGCGGGCGGCCTGGTGTTGCTGCTTGTGGGCCTGAGCTGGTGGGCGACGGTTCGACTGGTGCAAGCCCGCGCACACGCCCTGGTCCTCGAAGCCGAAACCCGATACCTCCGCAACCTGAGCCAGGCAGCCGCCGGATTGGCCCACGAGACGCGCAACCCGCTCGGCCTGATCCGCGGCTGGGCGCAACGCCTTGCCGAGTGCAACTCGCAAAGCCCTGAGCATCTTCAACACGTCCAAACCGTCGTCGAGGAATGCGATCGCGTGGCCGCACGCATCAATCAATTCTTGGCTTATGCCAAGCCTTGCCAGCCCGAGCCCAAGCCTGTGGCTTTGGACGAAATTGTACAGGAACTGAACATTCTGTTGGAACCGGACCTGGATGCCAAACAGCTTAGCTTGCGCAGCACGGTAGCGCGCGTCGGATGCACGATCCAGGCCGACCGCGAGATGCTCCGGCAGGCCCTGTTCAATCTGATCCAAAACGCCATCCAGTTCGCTCCCGAGGGTGGCCAGATAGAACTCTCCGCACACTCGCACAACGGCTTCTGCCGCATCGAGATCGCCGACCGCGGCCCAGGCGTCCCGGCGGAAAACAGTGGGCTACTTTTTACGCCGTATTTCACCACGCGAGCCAGTGGGACGGGACTCGGGCTGGCAATAGTCCAGCGGATTGCCGCAGCGCACGGGTGGCAAGTGGGCTACACCCCGCGGCCGGGCGGCGGGGCCATATTCTGGCTGGACCGGATTCATGCCTGAACAGCAACATACCATCCTCGTGGTAGACGACGAGTCGCCCCAACGCCTCCTGCTGCGCAGTTTCCTCCAGTCGCGAAACTTCCGCGTCACGGAGGCCACCTCGGCCGAAGAGGCCATAGAGTCCGTCCGGCGCACGCCGCCCGATCTGGTCCTCTTGGATGTCCGGCTGCCCGGTATTAGCGGCATTCAGGCACTGAGCGAGATCCGCAAGGTGGCCCTCGGGCTTCCGGTGCTGCTGATCACGGCCTATGCAGACGTGCGCGAGGCAGTGGCCGCCATGAAGGGCGGGGCGGACGACTACCTGGCCAAGCCGGTGGACCTGGACGAGTTGGAGGCGGCGATTCTGGATCTGCTTGGGCGAGCGGAATCGGCCGCCGAGCGGACCACCCCGCCACTGCCCCCAGGCTTTATCTGCGAAAGCCCCGCCATGCGACGTGTGGTCGAAACAGTGGCCGTCGTTGCGCCCGCTAGCGTTCCCGTGCTGATTTGCGGCGCAAGCGGCGTAGGCAAGGAAATCGTCGCCCGGCTGATCCACCAGTGGAGTCCGCGGTGTAACGGGCCGCTGGTGGCCGCCAATTGCGCGGGATTGCCGGAGTCGTTGATCGAGAGCGAACTGTTCGGGCACGCGAAGGGCGCGTTTACCGGCGCATCCGATGCCCGGCAAGGCTTCTTCCGCACTGCCCACGGCGGCACGCTATTGTTGGACGAAATCGGCGAGCTGCCCTTGCACTTGCAGCCCAAGCTTCTGCGCGCGCTGGAGTCGCGGCAGATCACGCCCGTGGGCAGCGATCGGCCCGTTGAAATCGACACCCGGCTGATTGCCGCCACCAATCGGGACCTGTCCGAGGCGATCAGTCAAGGGCGCTTCCGGCAGGACCTTTACTATCGGATCAACGTGGTGGAGCTGATCGTGCCGCCATTGGCTGAGCGGACCGAGGATATCCTGCCTCTGGCACGGCATTTCGCGGCTGAGGCAGCCGGCACGCCGGTGCGGCTCTCGCCGCAGACGGTCCAATGCCTTCTTGCGCACACATGGCCGGGCAATGTGCGCGAGCTGCGCAACGCAATCCAGCGTGCCTGCCTGCTCTGCCGCGGCGACGTGATCATGCCCGAACACCTACCCCCAAAGATAGCGGCCCTGGCCTCCGCCACCGCTTCTCAACAGAGGCCAACCGGACGCCTGTCGCAGGTGGAACGCGCCGCCATCCTGGCCACCCTGGCCGAATGCCACGGAAATCGCACCCATGCGGCCAAGAAGCTCGGCATCAGCCGCCGGGCGTTGATTTACAAGCTGCGGGCTATAGAGGCGGAATCGCGCTAGTGGCAAAGAACATCGGGGCGAGGTGTGAAAATCTTGCAGCGCAGAAGAACTTTCTCTTGACGGAATCTCTCTGGCAGGCTGAAGATGATTATGATAAAAGCAAGTCCAGAGTCGGGTTCGCTGCCCATCGACGGATGCCAGAAAGAAGCTTCGCTGTCCAGAAAAGGAGGAATCCTAGATGTTTCGTTGTCTGATCTTGGTTTGTGCAATCGGCGTTTTGTTGTCTTTCCCGGCATCGGTTTGGGCTGACGCAGCTCAAGAGGCGTTCGCCAAAGGTCAGGCCCTTTTCAACAAGGGGGACCTAGACGGCGCCCTTGCTTCATTCGCCACGGCTGCGCGCATCGATCGGACCAACGACAAGTACATGGAACGATACTCCGTGGTCAGACGGATCGTGGCGTTGCGCCAGAGCTTGCAGGCGGAGGCTGACGCCGAGCGGTGGCTTTACTTGGCTAGGGCCCTGTACGCACTCTACTGCCAGGAAGGCATGCTTTCGGATGCTGCGGCGCTGGCACAGGCAATTCACGGGAAGCTCAACGACGTTTCGTCGGCTGTGATTCTGGCTGAGACCCAACTTGCGCTTGGCCAGAACGCGGAGGCCGCCAAAGTGCTTTCCGCGCTGGGAGAGCACCAGTCAACGGCATCTAGCCGAGCGCTTTTGGGAATCGCGCTAGCACGCCAAGGGAACCTGGACCGCGCGCGGAAGATTTCCGACTCGATAGTGGTTGCCGAGGGCGCTGGTCCGCAAACGCATTACTCCCTAGCTCGCCTCTACGCGCTGACGGCCGATCCCGCCAAGGCCCTTTCCGCCCTCACCCGCTGCATGGAATCGCTCGCACCTAGTCGGCAGGAGAGTTTCAGAGAGCACGCGCGGCGGTGTCCTGATTTCGCGGGTTTGGCCTCCACCCCCGGATTCGTCAAGGCGCTGGCTACGCCGTCCAAAGTTCCCGAGTCGGCGTGCAGCGGGGGCAGCGGCTGCGCCGGTTGCCCGATGCGCGGCAAATGCGCCGAGTCTTGTGCGCAACAAGGAAAGTGACCGTCGCCGATGAAGAAGACACGGCACGGAGTGCAACTGGGACTCCTTGCGCTCACGCTGGTCGGCGTGTTTGTCGTGCGCGGAAACGCAGAACTCTGGTGCCCGCTCGGTGGCGTCGAGGGCCTTTACGGTTACCTCGCCGAAGGCACGATGATCTGTTCGTTAGGCACCACCAATTTTTGCATCCTTGGTGGGGTGCTGGTGATGACCATGCTACTGCGCCGCGCCTTCTGCGCGTATATGTGTCCGATCGGCACGATCTCGGAATGGCTAGGCGCGCTGGGCGCGCGACTGGGACTGGCGGCACCAAGTGTGCCAGCGCTGGCAGACCGACTGCTCGGACTGGCCAAGTATGCTGTCTTGGGGGCGATTCTGTTTTTGACATGGCGCGCCGGCGAGCTCGTGTTTCGCGCATACGATCCATGTTATGCCCTGTTGAGCCGGCATGGGGCGGATATAACAGTGTGGGCCTATGTCGTTTGCGGGGCAGTGGCGGCCGGATCGCTGGTGATCTCGCTGCCGTTTTGCCGCTGGTTTTGCCCGATGGCGGCCGTGCTCAGCCCTTTTTCGGCGTTAGGACTCACGCGGATCAAGCGGAGCAGCGAATCTTGCCGCGACTGCGGGCGTTGTGCCGAGGTCTGCCCCATGGCTATCCGCGTCGATCAACTACCCGAGGTGACGGCGGCTCGGTGCACGAGCTGCATGAACTGCTTGGACGCCTGCCCGCACCAGCGCACCGGCGCACTGCGATGGGGTCCACCAGCCTGGCTGGGCGCCGCGTGGCCCCAGGGCGTGCTGCTCGCGCTGATGTTCGGATGCACAGGGGCGGCGGTTTGGGGAGCCTATTCGTATCCGCTTCCCTCGTTCGTAAAGAGCCGCGGCGTGCCCCCAGCGCAGACGGCTACGGTCCGCCTGAGAATCGAGAACCTGACCTGCCGCGGCCGGGCGAATCTGCTGTGGTGGTTCCTGGAGCGCGATGACCTGGATGCGGTGCCGGGCTACCTGAAGCTAGAAGCCTGGCCCGGACCGGGGACGGCACAAACCCGCATCACTTACGACCCGACTCACACCGACGAGCACAAAATCCAGCGCGCGATCGTGGAGCCCTATTACAACATGGCAACCGAAAGCTGGTGGAATTCGCCGTTTCGCGTGGAAGGCTACGACCCCCTGCACTCCGACCCACTCCTCATGGCACCTAAGGCACCGTAAGCGACTGGCCATTGTGCTTTGGGCCGATCCTGAGGATGTACGGCACCGCCCGTTCGGCCCAAGCCTCTGGCTCCGGATAGGATGCCGCGTCAGCGCCGAAGCAGCTTTGGAGCATCCGGGTGTTGATGATTCCGGGGTTTAGCGCCACTGCGGCCATTCCTGGGGGAAGCTCTTCAGCCAGGGCCTGGGTGAGGCCTTCGACGGCCCATTTGCTGGCGCAGTATGGGGCAACCTCGGCCGAGACCGAGCGCCCCCAGCCCGAACTGAAGTTCACTATCACCCCCGTTCCCCGCTCGATCATCGCCGGCACGAAATGCCGGATCGTGTTGGCGATACCCTTCACGTTGACGTCGATCACGGAATCGAATTCGTGCGCGGGCACCTTCCACAACGGCGCATTGCGATTGATCAGCCCGGCGTTGTTGATGAGCAGATCAGGCGGGCCGCCCTCGGCCAGCACCTGTGCCGCCCAACGTGCGACCTGGTCGTCGCGGCTTACGTCGACCACATCCAGGCGGTGCGGGTTTTGCCACTGGCGCCGCAACTGGGCTATTGTGTCGCTCGACCGGCTACAGCCGAACACCACGTGCCCTCTGTCGATGAGCCCTTGCGCCAGTGCCCGGCCTAGCCCCCGGCTGACGCCCGTTACCACAACCCGCAACCGCTTCAGCGAACTCATTGCTCGACCCGGCCGCTCGGGCTTCTTTGCCCGCAGTAAGTCCCAATCTCGGTAACCACCTTGTCCATATATACGTCGGAAGCCAGCATAGGCACTTCGGGAAGCAACTGGCAAGAGAAGGCCAGTCCTACCAGGGAGGTGTCCGGGCGGACTCGCCGCAGGAGCCGATCATAGAGCCCTTTTCCCCAGCCCAACCGGCCACCGCGCCGGTCGAAAGCCACGCCGGGGACCAAGACCAGGTCCAACTGTTGCACCTCGACGGACCTGGCCGCATTCCCGCGCAAGTGCAGCCGTGGTTCTAGAATACCGAACGCGCCGGGCGCCAGCTCAGACACGCTCTCCAGCAGAAACAGTCCCAAATCCAAGCCCGCGCAATACGGCACCACCAACTGCTTGCCATGCTCCCACACGAGAGACAGGTACGGCTGCGTGCGGACCTCGTCGGGCAGATGGAGGTACGTCATGACCGTACGTGCGGCAGCGTACTCGGGCAGGCCGAGGATCGTCTGCCAGATAAGCTGGCTGTTCCGGTCTTTCTGCGGCTCCTGGCGGCGCTCCGCAAGCGCTGCGGAGCGCAACCGCTTTTTAAGCGGCCGCAACAGTTCCGACTCGGGCGTGGTCATGCGCGGTCCATCGATTACCACGGGCCGTCCAGCCACAGGATGTACGCCAAGGGATCCTGGATGTTCTTCTGGTTTCCAGGATGGCTGGCATGGGCATTCACCCGGTCGAACTTATCCACCCGGTTGCTGAAGGTCAATGCCAAGTCATACAGTCTGGCCCAAGTGCCCTGGGCATCCAGCCGGCACTGCTGCGACGAGTCGTACAGGTCGGCCACGTCGTTGCTACCTTCGCCCGCATCGGCCATTACCGTCTTGAAGTACTTGGCCCGATTGGTGTATGAGCCATACGGGCCGGGGCCGGTCATCGTGCTTTGCTGCGGCCTGCCGGTAAAGGTGTCGTTTCCGGAGGAGCCGCGGAACTTGGCCACATCGCTGCCGCCGTTTACGCTATAGGCGTGTACAGCATCGAAGTAGGTGGCCTTGTTCGAGAAGCCGGGCCCTACGAGGCGGCCGTAACTCGGCGTAGCGTCGAACAGATCGTTGCCGCGCGAGTCGTACAGGAAGGCCTGATCGTAGCCGCTGGACGCCTGCGCGAGCACCAAGTCGAAGGACTTCGCCTGGCTGAGATAGACGCCCTGCCGGTAGAGCTTGGCCGAGGTCGACGTAGCCTCGAACAGATCGTTGCCCGGGGAATCGTACAGAGTGGCCGTATCGAACCCGCCGGTCGCGGTGGCCACGATGTTCACGAATCCATTGACCGTCAGCCTGTAGTTGTCGCCCAGGTCGGTGAGCGTGGCTTCTCTGGTCGGACTCACACGCACCGTGAAAATGTCGGCGCCAGAGGAATCGTAGAGGTTGGCGAAGTCGACGCCCAGCGTCGAGTAAGCGAAGACCCGCTTGAAGCCGGACGCCGAATGCGTGTATGTTGCGGGGTT
>Ga0129299_1002217_pt1 | contig 12930 bp, 7 predicted proteins | sample ConPoolayeCmetaG_FD_94477 | JGI IMG/M metagenome (GOLD analysis project Ga0129299, IMG submission 94477) | Hot spring microbial mat communities from California, USA to study Microbial Dark Matter (Phase II) - Cone Pool mat layer C metaG ... | reverse complement strand
GAGCATCTGCTCAATCCCCAGGTGAGCCGGACCTATGGCGCGCATTACCTGAAAAAGATGCTGACGCGGTACGACGGCGACGTGGAAGCGGCGCTCATTGCCTACAATGGCGGGCCGGCCCGCGCCGATGCCTGGCTCAAAGCCGGACGGCTGGACAGCGTGCTGCCGGCGGAAACCGCTGCCTACTACAAGAAGGTGCTGGCGCGGCTCGACGGCAAACTGTCCGACAAGATTCAGGACAGGATCGAGACTGGCGAGACGAAGCCGCTGTCGTTTGTCGATTTTGCGCGCCGCGGCGGCGAACAGACGCAGGATGCGGCAACGGTCCTGCGTTCGATGGCCGGCAAGACCGTGAATTTCGAGGGCATGAAGCCCGAAGTGATGGACCGGGTGGCGGCGATGCTGCAGGCGATGCCGGAGCCGCTGCGCAACACGGTGCGTATCACGTCTGGATTCCGCGATCCCCAGACGCAGGCCGATATCGTGGCGCGCAAATTGCGCGAGCGCGGTCTGCCCGTTACCCGCGAGGCCTTGGAGCGCGGTCTGCCGGGCATCGCCGCCGGCGTCGTGATCGGTCCCGACGGGTCGGTCGTCGGCACCAAATCGCGGCACGGACGCGGCGAGGCGGTGGATATTCACGGCTCCCCCGAAGCCCTGGCCTGGCTGCACGCGAATTCCGAGCGCTTCGGCATGATCAATCCGCCGTCGATCCGCGCCAGCGATCCGGTGCATTTCCAGATGCACGGCGCGCCGAGCGAACAGATCACGGTGCAGGCGACGCCGCTGACGGCCCGCGAAATGTTGATCGAACGCCTGTTGCGCGACCGCGTGGCCATTGAGCGGTCTGCCAAACAGGCCGAAGCGCAGGCGGAACGCGAGGCACAATCCCGCCTGCGCGACGCGCAAGCCGAAAAGGAACGCGAGGCCTATCAGCTGTTTTTCGACGGAAAACTCACGCGGCAATGGGTGGAAGAAAACGAACATCAGTTGAGTCTGGCGGCCTACAAGCGGCTGATGAAAGCGACCGAGCCCCAGCCGCGCGGTGTCGATCCCGCGACCTACGCTGAGCTGCTGGACAAGGCCGAGAGCAACCCCGACGAGGCCAAGGACGAGGCGTTCCAGGCGTTTGCCGACGGGCGGCTGAACCAGCGCGCCTTCGAGCGGATATACGGGCGCGTGCGCAAGCGCCTGGACGAGACGGAGCGCGAGGAACCGTTTGTGACCGAGCTGCGCGATCATCTGCGCCGCACTCTGCGGCCGCAGGCGCGCAACGAGCAGGAGTCGAAACGGTATGTGACAGCCCTCGACCAGTATGACGAATATGTCAGGCGGGGCATCGAGCAGAAGACACTGAACAAGCAGGATCTGGGCAAATTCGTCGACGGTCTGATTGCCGCGGGGACCAGCGAGCGGCACGCATCGTTGCGCCGGGACCTGGACATTCCGCGCTTCTCCGGCATTTCCCGCGAGGCCATGACGGAAGAGGCCCTCACCCTGGCGATCCAGAAAACCGTAGCGGCCTATCGCTCCGGCCAATTGAGCCAAGAAGAATACAATACGGAAGCCCGCCTGCTCAAGCGCTGGGCCGATGTGTTGAAGGCTGAAAAGGCACAGAATGGACCCGCAAACCCTTGATGATGCGCTGAAGCTGCTCGACGATCCGTTGCGCCGGCCGCAGGCGGCGCCGCCGTTGCCGGCCGATCCGGCTTTGCCGCCGCAAGCAGAGCCCGCCAAACCCGTGGCACCGGAGTTGCCGCCAAGTCCCAAACCGTCCCCGCCTCCGGTTGTGCCGCCGGCGGCCGCACCGCGCCCGGACGCGGCGCTTCCAAACGTGCCCGGCATTTCCGTCGACGATGACGCCACGCCCACCGACGAGGCCTACCGCCGTCTGCTGCGCGAGGCCGAAACCAGGGAGGCGTTGGACTGGCTGAACAGCATGGTTCCGCCCCAGCCCGGCGCATCCGCGCCGCAAACGCTGATACCGGGACAGGCGCCGGGAGAAACCACGGCGACGGAGTATGACCTGCAGAGCGGGCAGGAAACCCGCGAGTTGCCGTCCCTTCTGCAGGTGGGGCGGGCAATCGTGCGCGGCATTCCCGAGATACCGTCGGCGCTGGCGCAAGCGCCCGGCGAAGCCGTGCAGGCCGCGCTGAACCTGGCAGAATACATCTCACGGCAGATGCCGGAGTTCCTGCAGGGCGGCGTGCAACTGTTCGACCGGGAGGGCAATCTCGACATTCGCCTGCTGAGTGGCCAGGAACGCGCCCAGAAACTGCAATCCGGCGAGCTGAAACCCCTGGAATTGCCTGAGGTGTTCCCTGAGCCCGAAACGACAGTGGGGCAGCTGACCAAGGTGCTGGGGCAATTCCTCGTCGGCTTTGCCGCTGCCGGACGCGCGTTCTCGGCGCTCAATATCCCGAAAGCCGCCTCGACCCCGGGAATGATCACTCAGGACTTTGCCAAGGCGTTCGTGACGGATTTCGCCGCGTTCGACGGGCTCGAGGGCAACCTGTTCAATTTGCTGGAGACGTTTCCGTCGCTGAAAGGGCCGGTGACGGACTTCCTGGCGGCGAGCCCCGACAACACCGAGGTGGAAAACCGCCTGAAGAACGCCGTGGCCGGACTGGGGCTGGGCGCTATGTTTTCCGGCCTGCTGGTGGCCCTGCGCGGCATGCGCGAGGCGCGCCGCATAAAGGAGCTGACCGGCGCTCCAACCTATGCCGAGGCGGCCGAAAAACTGATGCGGGACATGCAGTCCGGAGCTGTCAAGCCCGAGCTCTCGACCATGGAGGGGTTTCTGGGAGCCCCGGACGATCCGCTGGTGGCATGGGCGTCCTCGCTGCCGAAAACGGAGTTTCCGGTTCCGGACGACGTCGTGGCGAAGGGGATCGAAGGCTCGGCGCGCGATGCGGAACGGCTTGGCTTTGCGCCGGAAGGACAGCCGCGCAGGACGGGCGCAGCTCCGGCGGCGGAGACCTCAGCCGCGCCTGCGCCGCGCGCGGCCGAGGCTTCGCCGCCGCCGCCCGATCCGATCACGACAGCCGTGCGCGAGGCGGTCGAGCCCATTTTGCCGCCCGAGGTAAAGGTGCAGGTGGTCGATCGCATCGAAGCGCCGCGGACGACGGCGTTCGCGCGCAGCGTCACTGATGCGTTGCGCACCGGTGACGAGCGCGTGCTGATCCGCGACCTGTATGATGAGATGCAGAAGCGAGGCTACACGGGCGATTACGCGACATTCCAGCAGGATTTGCAGCGCGCAGCGCGCGCCGGCCAGATCGAGCTGGAGCGCTACGATCTGTCCCCTCCCAGTGACCCGGCCCTGCGCGCCCGCATCGAGGCGTCGCGCACACCGTTCGGCCGGGACGAGCGGCACTATGTGGTGCGACGCGGCGATCTCTTTGAGACGTCTGAAAAATATGCCATCATGCGCAGGGGAGGTGACGGTGATGGCAGAGGTGTACGATCTGCAGCAAATCAGGGCCCTGAAGCGCATGGAAAGCCTGTACCGGACCCTGCCGGAGACGGACCCATACCGAACCGAATTGCGGGATCGGATATGGGTGAAGGCGCTGCGCGGCGGGAGCAAAAACCCACTCGCCCGTTTTCTGTCGCAGGACTTGCTGACGGACTACGGCCCGTTGTCAGATATGTCGACCCCCCCAACTCAGCGCTGAAGCGGCGCGAATACGCGATTTACGATGACAAAAACAATCGCGTGGCCTACATGCTCGTCCGTCCTGCGACGCGCAATCGGATTTTCGTCTACGACGTCTATGCGCCGGGCATGGGCAAGATGCTCTACGACGCGGTGGAGCTGGACATGGGCGGCCGCATCATGCCCTCCGGCACCATCACCGAGCGCGCGTACAAATTCTGGCTGAAGCGCGACGCCGATGCGGTGAAGTGGCATCAACGCTCCCTGACGCCGCAGGGAGAGGTCGAGTTCGTCAGCCCGCGCGAACTGCTCTTGCGCATCCAGGACGAGGTGGCCACCGAGTCCGATCTGGCCCTGTGGCGCAACCTGCCGGACGAGGCGAAGCGTGCCGCTGAGGACCCTGATGCACTGTTTGCCCTGGCCTACCATGGGTCGCCTCACGATTTTGACCGGTTCGACATGTCGAAGGTCGGAACGGGCGAGGGACACCAGACTTTCGGCTACGGTCTTTATTTCGCCGAAAACAAAACTGTCGCTGACAAATATCGGGTGGAGTTGAGCGGCGGGAGTGCCGCCAGCGACCGCGGCCTCGTCGGCGCTGAGCTGTATGACGCATCAAACCCCGTTCATATTGCGGCGCGCTATTTGTTTCAGGCCGGGTCGCGAGACGAAGCCGTTGCACAGCTCAAAGCGGCGCGCAGCAAATATACGGGCATCGTGGCATCACGCATCGGTCGAGCTATTGAGGTCTTGGAATCGGGGCGTGACCTCCCGGAGTATACGGGCACTGGCCGCGGCCGCCTCTATGAGGTCGAGATCGACGTCAATGACAAGAACCTTCTCGATTACGACAGGCCGATTGGCGAGCAGGATCTGCCGGTCGCTTCCCTCGCCAAACTGTTGGGGCGCTCGCAAGACGATGTGCGCCAGATGACCGGGAAGGTCTATCAGGAAGAGTTGCGCAAGAAGATCTTTGCCGCCGGCACCGAGAAGGCGGGTGGGCAAATGGATGGTGCGCGCAAGCACGTCGAGAAACAGGTTTCGGAAGAATTACTCAGAGTCGGCGTGAAGGGGATTCGCTACCTCGATCAAGTATCCCGCATCTCCGGCGAGGGCACCCGCAACCTCGTGATCTTTGACGACAGTCTGATCAAGATCGTGGCCAAGGATGGCAAGCCCGTCTCGCCAGACGAGCGCGCGGCTGTTCTTGCCCTGTCTCAGGATGCCCTTCGCGTTGAAGGGCGATTCAGCCCCAATGACCTGCTGATTGAAGTCTCCCGCATGGCGTTCGATCCTGTCGGTGTTGCCCGGCACGAGTCCATCCACGCCCTCAGAGCGCTCGGACTGTTCACGGACAAGGAATGGCAGACCCTGGCACGCACCGCCCGCAAGGAGCGCTGGGCGGAAACCACCGGCGTTGACGAGAGATATCGCGGCGTCTACGGCGCCGACGCCGACGACAAACTGCTGGAAGAGGCCATCGCCTGGAAATTCAAGGATTGGATGCAGGGCAGGGGCACGGTCGATCCGCAGACCGTCACCCTGTTCGAGCGTATCAAGCAGTTCCTGGCGCGGCTGGCCAACGCCTTGCGCGGTCAGGGCTTCCAGACCGCTGACGACGTGTTCGAGCGGGTCCGCAGCGGTGAGGTCAAGGGCAGAGGGGCATCAATGCCGGCGCCTGACGATCCCAGGCTCTCGGCGGCGCCGCGTGCGCCTGACGCAACCAACGCGGCAGCTCCCCATCTGCTCTCGATCGACACTCCGCGCGGCACGCTCTACGTGAACTGGGCGCGCATCGACAGCCATGACGGCCTCAAACAGGTGCTCGCCGACGCCGCCTACGCCTATCAGGACGACATCCTTGCGGCGCAGGGCGGTGTGAAGACCCATGCCATGACCCGTGCCAGCGCCGACCAGATCGACGCCTGGAACGTGCTGCTCGGCGAGCGCGGCAATCCGCTGCCCGACGCTGCCGAAACCCTGGCGCTGCGCGATCTCTACATTGCATCCGGGCAGAAGCTGCGTGAGGTGGCGCAGCAGGTGATCGCCTCTCCGACCCTGGAGCGGCAATTCGCCCTGCGCAAGATGATGGCCGTGCATCAGGCCATTCAGGCCCAGGTGTTCGGCATCCGCACCGCGCAGGCACAGGCTTTGAACCAGTGGCGCATTGCCGCGCGCGGGGAACGCGAGCGCATGCGTGCCATGGAGCAGATCTTGCGCGAGCATGGCGGCAATCAGGTGACGCTGGATATCGCGGCAAAGCTCGATGCCCTGGCCAAGAGCGGCAATCAGACAGCCATCGACAAGTTCACGCGCAAGAGCGCTTTCGCGTCCACCCTCGACGCCGTCCGGGAATATTACATGGGCGCGCTGCTGAGCGGTCCCAAGACGCATCTGGTGAATGCCCTCTCCAACACGTCGGTGGTGCTGCTCTCGATGGCGGAGCGGGCAGTGGCCGGGCAGCTGAGCCACATCCTCTCCCCCGTGGACGGTGTGCGCGTCGGCGAGGCGACAGCCATGATGTGGGGAATCCGGCAGTCGCTGAAAGAGGCGTTCATTTTGGCGGGCAAAACCTTCCGCACAGGGCAGCAGGGGCAGTATTCCGGCATCATCGAGGGGCCGCGCCTGGGGGCGCTGTCGTCGGAAGCGCTCAGCACGACCACCAACCCGGTGTTCAACCGGCTCATGAGCCGGCAACCGTTGGGCCGCGCCATCGACATGCTCGGGACAATGGTCCGCATCCCCGGACGAGCGCTGGCGGCGTCCGACGAGTTCTTCAAGACCATCAACTACCGCGCGGAACTCTGGGCGCAGGCGTTCCGCCAGGCCATGCAGGAGATCGACCGGGGCAAGCTGCAGCCGGAACAGTTCAAGGAGCGCATGGTCACACTGGTTGAGGAGGCGCCCGAGCAGCTGCGCCTGAAAGCCATCGACATGGCGGCCTACAACACGTTCACCAATGATCCAGGGCCCTTCGTCAACAGCGTCATGCGGTTGCGCGATCACCTGGGGCCGCTGGGCTGGTTGATATTGCCGTTCGTTCGGACCCCGGCAAACATTCTCGCCTACACCTTTGAGCGGACGCCGCTTGCGCCATTGTCGGCGCGCATTCGCGCCGACATCGCCGCCGGCGGCGAACGCCAGGCGCTGGCGCTGGCGCGCATCGGCCTTGGCACGATGATCATGGGGGTGGCCTACGAAATGGCGCTCGACGGCACCATCACCGGATCGGGCCCCAAAAAACCCCAGGAACGGCAGGCTCTGCTGCGGACGGGCTGGCAACCCTATTCCGTCCGCGTGCGAGACGGACAGCGTGACGACGGCACACCGCAATACCGGTACTACGCCTTCAACCGCTTAGATCCGCTCGGGTTCACGCTCGGGATCGCCGGCGATTTCGGCGAATACATGCTCAACGCGGACGAAACCAGCTTCGATCCCGACTGGGAAGAGATCTGGGCCGCCGCTGCCGCTTCGGCGGCGGATAACCTGCTCGACAAATCCTACCTGCGCAGCTTCTCAAGCCTCATGGCGGCGATCAACGACCACGACGTCAGAGCCGAGCGCGTCATTGTCGACATTCTCGGGTCGTTCATACCGGTCGCGGTCAAGGACGTGGCGCAATTCCAGGACCCGCACGCCAAATACATCGCCAACACGATGGACAAGCTCAAATCCCGCCTGCCCGGCTACTCCAAAGAGGTGCCGAACCGGGTTGATCTGTGGGGACGGGATATCAGCTTCCGGTCCGGCCTGGGACAGGCCTACGACATGGTGTCGCCGATCTATTCGCGGCAGCACAAGCCGGAACCAGCCGACCAGGAGATGCTGCGGCTGAAGCTCTACCCCGTCCAGATGACCGCGGTGCAGATCAAGCGCAGCGATGTCAGCAAAAGCGATTCCCGCCATGTGTCGCTGCGCAACATGCCGCACGCCTTGAGGCGCTATCACATCCTGTCCGGAGGGACGCCCGCCAATCAACTGCCCTGGGACCATCTCAACCGCTCGCAGCGGCGCATCCTCAGTCTGGCCGGCTCGCGCACGCCTTTGGAGTTCATCAACGACATCGTGACCGGCAAGGACAGGCGCGCCGTCGATGACGGTAAGCCCTATGCCGAGCTGACGGACGAGGAAAAGCGGGATTGGTTGCAGTCGGTGTTCTCGGCCTGGCGGGCGGCGGCCAAACCGGTGTTGCTGAAGGAGTTCCCGCGCATTCAGGAGCTGCGAGACAGGATGCAAGAGCGATGACCATCACGACTACCACCACCACGGTCGAATATGCCGGCAACGGTACCACCACGGTGTTTCCCATCAATTTTCCCTTTTTCGAGCTGAAGGTCGTGCTGCGCACCACGGCGACGGGCGCGGAAACGGTCTGGTCCGAGACGACCCATTACACTCTAACCGGGGGGCAGGGATCGACCGGCACGCTGACGGCCGTGACGGCGCCGGCAACGGGCACGGTGCTGCGCATCTGGACCAACACCGCCGGAACCCAGCTGTCGGATTGGGTCGAGAACGATCCGTTCCCGGCCGCCACCATTGAGGAGGCGCTGGACCGGCTGACGATCAAGGTCAACGAGGCGCGCCGCGATCTGGACCGCACGCCGCGCCTCGCGGAAAGCGACTATGCCGCCTATGGCGGGACTGTGACGCTTCCGGCTCCGGCGGCCTCCAAAGTGATCGGCTGGAACAGCGCCGGCACCAATCTGGTGAATATTGATGGTCCGGCGCGCATTTATGTGCAGCCGTCCGCGCCGGCCACGACCGTCGTGCCGTATTCCCTGTGGATCGACAGCGACAGCGCCGATCAGGACCTCTATCAGCTGGTGAGCAGCGTGTGGACCGACACCGGTGTTGACGTGAAGGGGGCCACCGGCGCCACCGGCGCCGCTGGTGCGGACGGCAAAACGGTGTTGAGCGGATCAGGAGCGCCGTCGTCCGGTGTGGGTGTGACGGGCGATTTCTACATCGACACCGCCGCCAAGGCGATCTACGGACCCAGGAGCGGCAGCTCCTGGGGATCGCCCACCAGCCTGATCGGCCCGGCCGGCAGCGACGGCCTGGATGCCGGCCTGATCTACGTGTTCAACACCGCCACCTCGGGCGCTCCGGGCTCCGGGCAATTCCTGTTCAATAACACGCCCTTAAGCGCTGTCACGGCCATTCATGTGTCTGATCGCGATGCCAACTCGGAAGACGTGTCGTCGTGGATCGCCACATGGGACGACAGCACCAACACCGCCAATCGCGGCTCGATTTTCATCCGCGACCGGTCGACCCCGTCTGCCTATGCCGTGTTCCAGGTCACCGGCGCATCGGCCGATCAGGGTGCGTACTGGATACTGACGGTGTCGCACGTTGCATCCAGCGGCACGCTGTCCGGCGAGTGTTCGTTGCAGTTCTACCGCTCCGGCGACAAGGGTGCAGACGGCGCAGGTGCCGGCGATGTGGTGGGCCCCGCCTCCGCCGCCGACAACAACATCGCAACCTTCAACGGCAGCACCGGCAAGCTGATCAAAGACAGCGGCGTGCCGATCACCGGCAACCTGACAGCGTTGGCCGGGCTGTCCGGATCGGCCGACAAGGGCGTGTATTTCACCGGTCCGGGTGCGCTGGGCCTGATGGACGTGACGCCGTTCGCGCGCACGCTGCTCGACGATCCCGACGCCGCCGCCGCGCGCACCACCCTCAATCTGGGCGCCACGAATACGGTGCAGTTCGCGCAGATCAACGTCAACGACGCCGACACGACCATCAGCCGCGTGAGCGCCGGCGACATCGCGGTGGAAGGCAATATCGTCTATCGCGCCGGTGGTACGGACGTGGCCGTTGCCGATGGCGGGACGGGTGCCAGCGATGCCCAGACCGCCTTCAACACCCTGAAGCAGCAGGCCACTGACACCTATACGGGTGTGGTTGAACTGGCGACCACGGCGGAAACGAGCGCGGGTGCCGACACAACGCGCGCCGTCACGCCCAATGCGCTGGCACAGTCAAGATTTGGCACGGGCGTCGTGACGCTGGAAGCCGTCCGCCCGGCGAAAGACGTGACGGTCGGAGACGGGGCGATCTATTGGCGCGTGCCGTCGGTGCTCAACGGCATGGATCTGGTCGCGGTGGCGGCTGCCGTAATCACGGCCGGGACCACCGGCACGACGGATGTGCAGCTGGCGCGGCTGCGCGCAGGCACGCCGGTCGACATGCTGTCGACGAAGTTGACCATTGACTCCGGCGAGACCGACACCTCGACGGCGGCTACGCCGGCAGTCATCAACACCGCCTATGACGACGTGGCAACGGGCGATTTGATCCGCGTCGATGTGGATGCCGTGCCGACAACGAAGCCGAAGGGCCTGCTGGTCGAATTGCAATTCCGGATGCCGTGATGTGGATCACATTTGTGACAAACACCCAAGCCGATGACTATCCGCAGATCAATGGGGTTGCGGCGGGCGGCTCGTATCAGACGCAAGCGACCGCCATTATTCCCTTGCCGTCCGGGATCGTGTCCGGTGAGCGGCTGCTGGTCGTGACGGCCGCACGCGGTTCATTCTCGATCAGCCCACCGTCCGGATGGACGCCGATTGTGGCTGACCAGACCTCACCGATATCCGTGCTGATTGCCGAGCGTACGGCCACCGGCACGGAAGACCTAAACCTAAACATCGTTTTGGACTCTGAAGCTTCCTGGGCGTCCGTCGCCATGCGCCTGTCCGGTGTTACGATGCGCAGCGCCGCGTATGTCGCCAGAGAAACTGGCTTCCCCGATCCGCCTGTCCAATCGTGGAGCACCGGCTCGCGCGACAGTTTGGCTCTCGCCATAGCGGCCGTCGATTTTGAGGACACCTCGCAGACATGGACCTCTGACCCGTCAAATTACAGCGCGGTCGCCACGTCAAGACCAACCGATGGTTTCAAGGCTTGGATATCGGTGCGCGTGGCGCAACGGCAACTGCCGGACATATCGTCGGAGAATCCCGGCACATACCTTCTCAACGGCCCTCACCCGTGGGCCGCGAGCACCCTGCTGCTGGCGAGCTGATTCTGCAACGTGATAACGAGGAAAACATCATGGTGAGCGAGGACACACTTCGCCGTCTGGCTCCGCGCGCGTGCGCGGAGTACCAGCAGGCCCTCCTCAAGGGAGAGGCCACCTTTGAGCGCTGGGGCATCACCACGCCGGAACGGCTGGCCGCGTTTCTGGCGACTGCGCTGTACGAGACCGGCGGTCTCACCATCGTGCGCGAGTCGATGACCTACACCAGCGCTGCGCGCATTGCCGCCGTCTGGCCGTCGCGTTTCAGTGTCGCAACCGCCAGACCGTTCGTGCGCAACGCGCGGGCTCTCGCCGCCGCCGTCTATGGCGACCGCATGGGCAACGAGCGCAACGGTGTGCAGGACGACGACGGCTACCGCTATCGGGGCGGCGGGTTTTTCCAGACCACCGGCTACGACAGCTACAAGGGCGCCGGAGACGCCATCGGCGTCGATCTGGCCGGACAGCCGGAGCTGATCGAGGATGCCGCCGTGAGCCTGGCTGCGGCCTGCTGGGAGGCGTCCAAATGGCATCGCTACGCCGATCTGGGCGAGCGCGGCTTCCGCGCGTATTCGAACGCCATCAACCGCGGCAATCCGCACGCGAAAGCCGATCCGATCGGCTGGGGGGACCGCCTGCGCTGGTACCGCAAGGTGATGGACGTGCTCGGGCACCAGGCTGTGCACGATGATCTGATCCGCCTGGGCGATCACGGTCCGCTGGTGAAAGCCTATCAGGAGCGGCTGGCGCAGCTCGGCTATGCGCCGGGCGGCATCGACGGCATTTTCGGCCCGCGCACGCGGGCTGCCGTGCTCGCCTTCCAGGCGGAGAACGATCTGCACACCGACGGTGTTATCGGCCCGCAAACGCGGGCCAAGCTCAATGCGGATGACGCACGGCCCATGCCGCTGGGCGACCGGGCCAATGACGGTCCGCAGGATCTGGCGGCGGCGGGATCGACCACCATCCGGGCGGCCATGCAGGTGCAATCGACCGCCAAACGAATTGCCGCCGCCTCGATTGCGGCAGGCGCGGCCGACCAGGGCGGCGTGCTCGATTGGGTCAAACACGAAGCGGGGGAGCTGGCCGCGTTGAGGGCGGTGCTGACCACCGTGCAGGGCGGCATCGAGTGGGCAGCCTCGCACTGGTATCTGTTCGTGCCGGTGGTCTGCTACTTCCTGTGGCGCTGGGGCGGCGCCATCATCGCCGCCCGGTTGCGCGACCATCGGCTCGGATTGCATCTCGGGCGTTGAGAGGAGGGACGCATGTATATTCCTGTGTGGGTGATTGCCTGTCTGGCGGCCCTGTGGAGCGGTGTGGTCTGGTCGTCCGGCTACCGCAGCGGCGTACGGCACCTCGAAGACGCGGTCGCAGCGCGCGACCGCCACTGGCAAACCGTCCTCAAGCAAGCGGAATTGGACCATGACAAAGAAACACATGCCGCTCTGGCGGCTGCTGCTGCTGTTGAGCCTGCCCGTGACGCTGATCTCGTGCGGCTCTGCCAGACAGACCCCGATTGCCGTGACCACGGTCACAACCGGCTGTAAGGCATTCCGCGTGATCCGCTGGAGTCCGCGGGATACGGCGGAGACGGTCACGGATGTGCGGCGGCACAACGCATCATACCGCCGGCTCTGCCGGCGGTCCTGAACAAGGACGACACGATGGAGCTCTTCACCAATGGACCAGACCGTTGCCGCGATGCTGGACGCACTCAGGGATCACGAGCGCCGCATTTCGAGCCTGGAGGTGAGAATCGGTCATGTATCGCCGCACAAATCGGGCACGGACAACAGCAAATTGGTGGCGGTCCTGACCTCGGCGGTTTTCATCAAAATGGCGCTGGGGCTCCTCCTCTTGGCGGCCGGCATGTCGCTGCAGGACGTGGTCGTACATCTCAAATGATGCAGGTTGCGGCGGATGTGATTCTGGGGATCGGTCTGGGCGTGTTTATCTGGGCGCTGGCGCAGCTGCTGTGGCGGCTGGTGCGCTGACGGAAGGGCGTTGGCAGCGTGGTTGCGTGGTGTCCGTTTGGGACGGGAGGCGCGGTGAAAGGCGCGGAAACTGTGCCGACTTTTGTGCGTCGCGCCTGTCGTTTTATACGCATTTGTCGCCCGTCACTGTCCTGTCCGGACACCGGAGGACAGCTATAAATCTATGTAATTCTTTGATTTTATGGTGCCCAGGGGCGGAATCGAACCACCGACACGCGGATTTTCAGTCCGCTGCTCTACCG
>Ga0129299_1002215_pt1 | contig 12936 bp, 8 predicted proteins | sample ConPoolayeCmetaG_FD_94477 | JGI IMG/M metagenome (GOLD analysis project Ga0129299, IMG submission 94477) | Hot spring microbial mat communities from California, USA to study Microbial Dark Matter (Phase II) - Cone Pool mat layer C metaG ... | reverse complement strand
CTGTCGGACATGATCTGCCTCCTTGGAGTTGGGCGGCGGCGGGCACCAACCAGGCGACCCGGCCGATCCGCGGGACGGTTCACCACTTCTTCTTGCGCCAGAACCACAGGAACCCGGCGACCGAGAGCACCGCCAGTCCCATGATCGCGTAGAAAGGCCACTGCCGCCCCTCCTGGGGAAGGGGCAGCGGGACGTTCATGGAAAACGCGCTGACCACGAACGTCGGCACCATGATGGCGATGGTGATGATGTTCAGCGTTTTCATCAACACGTTGATGTTGTTGCTGACGATGGAGGCCCGGGCATCCATCAGACTGGCCAGAATGTTCGAATAGATCTCCGCCTGGCGGTAGCACTGGCTGTTCTCGATGGTGATGTCGTCCAGGATCTCGAGCTCTTCCGTGTCGAAACCGATCTTGGACGCGTAGACCTTGAGGCGCTCCAGCAGGGCGCCGTTGGAGTTGATGGAATTGACATAGTAGACCAGACTCTTCTGGAGGGCGAACATGTTGATCAGGTGCTTGTTCTCCATCGACGTGTTGATTTCGCCCTGCAACTCATCCGAAATCATGCTGATGGCCTTCAGGTGCTCACGGAAGTGGATGATGGCCCGGGAGATGAGTTTCAGGATCACTCCCGCGGGAGAGTGGACTCTGGCCCACTGAATCCCGTCGAAGAGGTTGCCGTCCTCGCCGACGACGATGACGATGTGATCCCTGAAGAAGAACACGCCCGCCGAGGAGACCTTGAACATAAACTGATCGACGCTGGAGTAATTCCGCGGCCGTTTGAAGATGATGGCGGCATGTTCCGGCTCGAATTCCAGCCGCGCCAGTTCGTCGGGGTCCAGGGCCGAGGCGAGGGTGTGCTCGTCGACTTTCAGCTCCTCGATCAATTGCCGCCTTTCCGCCTCGGTCGGGCCGGCATACAGGGTGATCGGGCACTGTCCGTCGGGCGACTCCACCAGCTTTCGGTCGACAATGCTGTACTGTCTCATCATGGCCGCTCGCTCCGGACCCTGCACCCGCGCGTCGGGCATGAGCCTCCGCCGTTCCCTTCGGCGGCGAATCGGCGGGTAGTTGTACGCCTTGCCCGCGGCAGCCGCAATAGTGGCGGAGCGATCTTTCTCAGTCGAAGATCAGGTCGGGAAAGGCGGCCTCCACCTCCAGGCTGGCGATGGCGACCACGGCTTGCTGCTTGTCCAAGCGGACCCGGACGATGCGGCCCGGCTGATCGAAGCCCCGCACCCTGACCGACTGACCCGGCTGGAGATGGCAGACCCGCTCGACCCATCGGGCGTAGTTGCGTTGCTCCTGCTCCAAGGCTCGGGCCCGGTCCAGCGCCGCGAGGGTCTGACGCGCGGCCTCCTGTCTGGCGTGTTCGGCGTCCACCCGCGCCCGCTCCGCCTCGCGGCGTCCGCGGAGCGTTCCGGCAATGGCTCGACTCAAGGCCCGTTGGCCTCCGGCCAGGTGACGACGAGCCGCCAGGACCATTTTCCGAGGCATGCCCAGCCGCGAGGCGATGGCGATGGCGTTGCTGTTGCCGGGTTCGCCGATCCGCAGCTCGTAGGTCGGTTGTAGCGTCTCGACGTCGAATTGCACGGCGGCGTTGTCCACCCGGTCCAGCTCATAGCCCAGCGCTTTCAACGCCCCCAGGTGGGTCGTGATCATGGCCAGGCAGCCGGTACCCAGCAGCCGCTCGACAATGGCCCGCCCGATGGCCGCCCCTTCGTCGGGGTCGGTGCCGGCCCCCAGCTCGTCAATGAGGATCAGGGTCCGGCGGCGGGCGCGATGCAGGATATCCAAAACGCGGGCAAGGTGCCCGCTGAAGGTGCTCAGGGACTGCTCCAGGCTCTGCTCGTCGCCGATGTCGATCCAGACTTCCTCGAAAAACGGCAGATACGACCCCTCCTCGGCCGGGATCGGCAGACCGGCCTGGGCCATCAGCACCAGCAGCCCCACCGTCTTCAGGGTGGCCGTTTTCCCGCCCGTGTTGGGGCCGGTGATCATCATGATGTCGAAGTCGTCGCCGAGCCGCACGTCAATGGGAACCACCCGGCGTGCTTCGGCTTGGCTGGCGGATGGAGCGGCGACCGCGGATGAGAAGGCCGCCAGAAGAATCGGATTGCGGGCCTGGATCAAGCGGAGGTGGCGACCGTCGCCGACCTCCGCGATGTGCATGTTGTACCGCACGGCCAGCTTGTACTTGGCGGTGAGCAAATCCACCAAAGCCACGGCCTCCAGGGTCCGCAGAATCGCCGCCTGGTTGAGGTGGACGAGGTGGGTCAGCTCCCAAAGGATGCGGTTGATTTCCTCCTGCTCCATCTGGAGAAGGTTGACCAGGAGGTTGTTCAGTTCCACGGCCTCGGCCGGCTCCAAGAAGAGGGTCTGCCCGCTGTCGCTGCTGCGGTGCACGATACCAGGCAGCCGACCCCGCTGGTCGGCCCGGAGAGGCAAGACCATGCGGTCGGCGTGAAACGTGGCGTTCGGATACTGTAGGAGGCGGGCCACGGAGGACTGCCGCAGGAGGTGATCGAAGACGTCGCGAATCCGTTGTCGGACTTCATTCGTCTCTCGCCGCAATCGATAGAGCCGGTCGCTCGCGTCGTCGCGGACGCGGCCGCGAGAGTCGATGACCTGGGCGATCCGCCCGCGGATCAACTCGAAGTCGCCCAAGCGGGCCGCCAGTCGGGCGATCAGGTCCAGGCCTTCGTGCGGGCGAGCAAAGCACTGCCTCAGCACGCCGATCCCTTCCAGCGTGGAGGCCAGCTCCGCGAACTCCTCCGGCTCGAGCTTGACCGGCGGCACCGCTCGCCGCACCGCCGCCCGGACGTCGCGAATGCCGCCGAATGGCGGGATCCCTTCCTTGGCCACCCAGCGGCTGAACTGGCGGCCCTGCTCCAACCAGAGTTGTATCTGCGACAAACGACGGGAGGGCTTGATGTTCAGGGCCAGATCGCGACCTAGGCCGCATTGCGCTTCCTGGGCCAACAAGGCGGCAATACGGGCGAATTCCAGCTTTTCGAGCGTGTGCTCGTCCATGCGGGCATGATATCATCGTCGGGTCGGGACGACCACTTCCGGATCGTGCCGCGCCCGCCACCCCGGCGCGGGGCAGCCAACCGTCGGCTATTCCAGGCCGTAAATCAGATCGACGAGAAGCACCCTCGGGCCTCGTGTAACGGGCCGAACGCGGCGAGATTCGTCCGACAGGTTGGAGACGAGGCCATAGCCCTTGTTGCTGTACGGATGCAAGGGTTGCCGCACGGGTTGGAGCGTGGCGTGCGCATCCATGAACAGCACGGAGGCCCGCCGGTTATGACGGAAATGTCCGTATCCGCCGTTGACGCCGACGTTGCTGCCGAAGTACGCGGGATCCTGCCACTGGATGTAGGGCGGTTCGTTGAAGGTCTGCTCCAGCAACCCCGACCCGGAATAGTCGAGCCGATCGAAGTGAATCCCGTCCGCGAATACGAAGATGTCGGAGGTTCGGCCGGTGAATTCCTGCAAGCGGCGGGGCTGCCGGCGGGAAGGATCGGTCTGATCGTAGCCGCCCAGGGCGGCGGTGTTGTAGCCGTAGCCGCCCGCCGGCGGGGAAAACTTCGGAAAGTACTTCCCCTGTCCGTAGGGGAAGCTGCCGCAACGCAGATCCTCGGCTGTGCCGGTCAGGTAGCGGGACAGGAAACCTTCAGCCTTGTCGAGCGGCCGATGCGGAGCGCGGGGATTCGCGGGCGGACCGCCCGGCTCGAAGCCGAACCACCACAACCGGCCGCCGCCCTCCGGCGCGACGATGTCCGTGAAGTAAGGCCAGAAGCCGTCCTCGTTATCCTGGAGGTAGAGGTTGGCCGCGACCCCGAGGTTCCGCAGGTTGCCGATGCAGGACGCGGCCCGGCCCTCCTCCCGGGCCGCGCCCAACGCCGGCAACAGCACTGCCGCGAGCAGCGCCATGGTCGCGATGACCACGAGCAGCTCCAGCAGCGTCACGCCCGCCGCCGTTCGGGCCTCATGTCGGCCGTTCCCGGTTGGTCGGCGGCGACAGAATCTCATAGAACCCGCCACGGTCTATTGGCCCAGCAAGGCGGCAATGAACGGACCGACATCCGCCAGGTCCAGCACGCCATCGCCCGAAAAGTCGCCCCGGGCGACGAGGTCGGGATCGGGCGTCGCCGCCAACAACAGATCAACAAAGACGGCGATATCGCGTCCGTCCACCATGCGGTCCACGTGGACATCACCTAGCGGTACTGCCGCCGCCTGAAAGGACACCTCATAGAACTCCACGTCGGCGATGACGGAAGACCCGGACGGGCTGTAGGTATCCTGCCAGGCGGTCAAGGCAAAGGAGTCCACCTGGAAGCCGTTGTCGATCAGAATCGGCGTCTGAATGGTGGTGGGATCGCTGTCATAACCGCCGTAGCCTCCCTGTCCCTGAATGTTGATCGCGAGCGGCGTGAGACTCGGCCACTCGCGAAGGGTCAAGGTGGCGACCTGCTCGACGCCGTCGTAGGCGACCTCCGCCAGATAGATCGCGTCCAGCACCGGGACCGCGTCACCGGCCGCGGCGTTGAGGTCGGTCTCCGCCCCGAACGCAAAATCGATATTGGAGTAGAATCCGGCGCCGTCGTCGCCATGAATGGCCGTCACGCCCAGCGTCGGCCCACCCCAGGCAGTGACGTTGGGGAAGTAATCAAAGGTCACGCAATCGAAGGCGTACGGCCCGGCTGAACCGCCGGCCCGATCCTGGCCCGTGGTCTCGGAATTGATCAGGCCCCAGGCGACCTGCGCGAAGCCCCAGGGATCGGCAAAGAAACCCTCGCTCCGGATACGGAACCTGACGGAAAACGCGAAGTCGTCGTAGCGATTCAAACGGCGGCCGTTCCCGGCGTCCAGCGGCCGAACATACCACGCGGTGGGCAGCAGCGTGTCGTAATGCACCGTCAGCGGTCCGCCGACGGTGTAGGCAAACCGCCCGGCATCATGCCCCGCTGGAACGGCGAAACGTCCCGCACTGACGGGATCATCCGCGAAATCCTCGACCCAGGCGATCGGCCCGTCCGCCCGAAGGGAAGTGACGCTGAGAACCCCTGCCAGCAGCCCGACCAGAAGCCCGCGGCCCCGGCCCGACGCAACCGCCGCCGTCACCCTGCAACACCCTGTCATCGCTCCATCTCCTTTCCAGGCCATCTCTCGTGGCCCAATAAGAAACCCTCGCGCTCGAACCCGAGCACGAGGGCGGGAAAGCAGACGGAGGACAGCGAAAACCGCGGAAACCACCGGCGGCTCCCGTCAACAGGCCCAGCTCCGAGGCGACTTGACGGAAACACGACGCCGGCAGGTCTTCTGGCTTACGGATCATCCTACTGGCCGCGCCTTCTCCTCGCCGTCGGCGAGAATGGCTGTTGCGGCGGTCGTCCCCGATCACAGCGGCGGGACCGCGGTGGAATCGCACCACCTTCCCTGTTGGCCTCCCCACGCGGGAGACCGGCATCGCAAAACACGCGATTATCAAAGAGCATCGCGCCGGGTGCGGTGAAGGCCCGCACCCGACAATGATGACGATAACCCCGGTCGGCCGGCCTGTCAAGGCCTCGCCGGCAACGCGAGTCACGGCGGAAACCGGCGGGACCGGCGGAAACCCGGATACGCCCGCTGCCGGCCGCAGCCCGTTCGCGGCCGATTCCGCCGTCAGCCGCGCTGGTCGATCGGAACGTAGCTGCGGATCGTCGGCCCCTGATAGATCTGGCGGGGGCGATAGATCCGGGCGTGCGGGTTGAGGTGAACCTCCCGCCAGTTGGCGATCCAGCCGGGCATGCGACCGATGGCGAACATCACGGTGAACATGTTCAGGGGGATGCCCACCGCGCGGAGGATGATGCCGCTATAGAAGTCCACGTTGGGGTAAAGCTTTCGCTCCAGGAAGTACTCGTCCTTCAGGGCGATTTCCTCCAAGCGCTTGGCCAGCTCCAACAGCGGCTCGTTGATCCCCATCTTCTCCAGCAGGTTGTCGCAAGCCTTCTTGATGAAGCGGGCCCGCGGATCGAAGTTCTTATACACGCGATGCCCGAAACCCATCAGGCGGGCTCCCGCCTCCTTGCGCTTCACTCGCTCCACAAAGGCCTCCAGCGATTCGCCCCGATCGCGAATGCCCTGGAGCATCTCGATGACGGCCACGTTGGCGCCGCCGTGCAGCGGCCCCCACAGGGCGCACACGCCGGCGGCCACGCTGGCGTACAGATTCGCCTGAGCCGAGGCCACCATGCGGACCGTGGAAGTGGAGCAGTTCTGCTCGTGGTCCGCGTGCAGGAGGAAGATCTGATCCAGCGCGCGAATGGCCTCCGGGCTGGGCTCGCAGGGCTTGTTCGGCAGGCAGAACATCATGTAAAGAAAATTGGCGGTGTATTTCAGATCATAACGCGGATAGACGATCGGGTGCCCGACAGACTTCTTGTAAGCGGCGGCGGCGATGGTCCGCACCTTGCTGATGAGTCGGGCGGCGGATTCCATGAAATGCTCATCGTCCTCGGGCCGCCGCAACTCCGGCTGGAAGCAGCCGACGGCGTTGATCATCGCCGACAGGATGGCCATCGGCGGGGCGCCGCGCGGGAAACCCTCGTAATGGTGCCGCAAGTCCTCATGGATGAACTGATACTCGGTCAGCAGGTTGCTGAACTCCTTGAGCTGCGCCCGAGTGGGCAATTCTCCGAAGATGATCAGGTAGGCCGTTTCGATGAAATTGGATTTCTCGACCAGCTCCTCGATCGGGTAGCCGCGGTAGCGGAGGATACCATTCTCTCCGTCTATGAAAGTGATCTTGCTTTCGCACGAACCGGTGTTGCTGTAGCCCTCGTCCAGGGTGATGAGGCCGGTGTCGGAGCGGAGATGGGTGATGTCCAGGCCCCGCTCCTGCTCCGTGCCGACACGAACGGGATACTCATAGGTCCGGCCCTGATAGGTCAAAGTCGCTTTCTCTTCGGACATGCTGCTGCTCCGCTACAGAGGGGTCTCCGGCTGACTACCCGCCGCCGGGCCTGCCCCCAGCGCCGGGAACATGTCGCATTATAGGGATCATCGCGGGGAATCAAAGGGACTCCGCCAGGGCGGGTGTTCGAGAAAGTGTGGCGGGCTGCCCACGGCGAACGCATCCGGGGTCTCACGGGGAGCGAACGCCTCCCCCCGCTAACATGGCGGCCAGTTCGTCTGCCGCACGGGCCGCTGCGCCCGGCCGGGCCATGGGCCGAATCAGTTCCGTCAATTCCCGGCGAACCCGATCCAGGGAGCCGGGCGTCCCCAGCCACTCCACCGCCGCAGCGATGATCGGGTCGACCGTGCGGAAGTACGGCATAAACTCCGGCACCACTCGCCGCCCGGCCAGGATGTTGGGGATCGACAGGTACGGCGTGGAGATCAGCCACCGTCCGATCAACTCGTAGCCGAGCCGGCTGGAGTTGTACATCACGATCATCGGCGTGCCGTGGAAAGCCACCTCCAGCGTGACGGTGCCCGACGCGACCAGGACGATCTCGGCCGCGCGAATCGCCGCCGCCCGGTCCCTCGCCAGCCGCTCCGCCACCGCAGCTTCACCGCTGCCCGCGGTCGAATCCGGCCACAACAACCGCACCGCCCGACCGAGCCGCGAGGCCGCGATCATCGGTTCGATCAGCTCCCGTACCTCCTCATTGGCGGGCACCACAAGGAAAAAAGCCCTCGGAAACCTCTTTCGCAAGGCAATGGCCGCCTCCAACTGCCCCGGCAAGACCTCGCGGACCACGTGACGCCGCGATCCGGGCAAGAGCGTGATCACCGGCGGCCCCAAACGCCGCAGTTCCGCAACCCGCGTCTGGTCAATGGGGGTGGCCAGCAGCCGGTCAAAGGAAGGATGCCCCACATAGGCGGCGGGGATGCCGTGCTGGCGAAACCAGGTCTCCTCGAACGGCCAGATGCAGGCGACCCGGTTCACGCGGCGGCGGATGCGGCGGTTTCGCCATGCCGCCCAGGCCCAGGTCTGCGGAGCGATGTAATACATCACCGGCACACCAGCCAGGCGACACAGGCGGGCGATCGGCAGGTTCAGCGTGGGGGAGTCCACCAGGACCGCGGCGTGGTATCCCCCGTCGCGGAGGTGGAACTTGAGGCGATGCAGCAGCCGCACCGCCTCGGGCACCCGGCGGAAGGCGGCCAGGGCCATCGCCGAGCGGGCGGTCATGTCGTGGTAACACTCGCAACCGGCGGCCCGCATGGCCGGACCCGCCAGCCCGGAAAAGGCGGCCTCTCCGTGACCGTCACGGAAAGCACGGATCAAGGCCGCCGCGTGTTCATCCGCGCTCTGTTCCGCGGCGCTGATGAATATCTTCGGGCGGTTCGCGTAGGCCGGCATGTCCGAATCCGCCATCAGCCTTGCAGGAATGGGTTGAAGCGCTTTTCCTCGCCGATCGTGGTCGTGGGGCCGTGACCGGAGAAGACGCGGGTGTCGTCAGGAAGCGTGAAGAGCTGCCGCCGAATGTTTTCGATGAGCCGACCGCCGTCGCTGTGGTGGAAGTCAGTCCGCCCGATGGAGAGCTGAAACAGGGCGTCGCCGACCAACACGGCCTTCGCGGCGGCGCAGTAGAAGCTGCGGCCGCCGGGCGAGTGGCCCGAGGTGTCCAGCACTTTCCAGACCACGCCGTCGAGCACGAGTTCACTCGGGGCCGGCAGATCGCGGGAATCCGTCACTTGCGTCGAGAACGGCATCCCCAGCGCCCCGGAGAGGTTCTCCGACGCCTCCGTCAGAGCGGCCGCCTCTTCTTTGGCAATGCACACCGGAACGTGAGGAAACGCCTCTTGAATCTCCGGCACTCCCGCTAGGTGATCGATGTGCCCGTGCGTCAGCAGGACGGCTTCCGGCTGGAGTCCGTGCTCCCGAATGTGCGCCAGCACCTGGGCGGCCGACGGCGGCGGACCGGGATCGACGATCCAGCACGGACCCTGGGCACGGGTCCAGATGACGTAGGCGTTTTCGCCGAAGGCCGGCTCGACAAAGTCGTGAATGCGGATGCGGGGGTTCATGTTGCTGTGGTACTCCTCGACGCGGGAAGAGCGGCGGCGCCGCGGACGATTCGACCACCACCGCGACCGTCAGTCTGTTCCGGACCGCGGCGGTCGATCATTCCCAGCTTGAACATAGCCGATCAGCGTACGACCGTCGAGGAGAATCAACGCGCCCTCGCGGACGAACATGCCGCCGAAAGAGGACACCGGGGGAGTCAGCAGGTCGCCGCCGTGGACCACGCCGGCGTACCGCCCGTCGCCCAGATCCAGGCGTTGCAGCCGATAACGGCGGGCGCCCGCACCGTTCATCAGCTCCGCATCGCGGCGACAGATCAGAAGCGAGTCAGCCACCAAGGTGAGTTCCAGATCGACCACCAATTCGGGCAGCCGCTGCCGCCACCGCAAACGACCCGAAAGCGCGTCCAGGGCGACGACCGTTCGACCGGCGGCAACCACGACGGAGCGATCGTCCGCGTCGGACCACAGTGTGTTCTCCCAGCTTCGGGGGATACGGTAGGTCCACCGAGCTTCCTTGAAACCAGGCCTGAAGCACTCAACAGAACCATCGCCGGCCACCACCACCAGCCCGCCACCGGCGGCATGTAACCCGGCGGTCCGAAGGGATTGAGCCGCCGTGATCCGGATGGCTGGCCGCTCTGCCCGGCGATCCACCAGCCAGAAAGCCCCCGAGAAGGCCACTGCGCAAGCTTGACCATCCAATGGCCACAGGGCCGCCGGGGGATCGGCCTCTTCCCAGGTCGATTCCGCGAGCAGTCTGCCCGTGTTCGCGGCGATGGTCAGGAGCCGGACGCGTCTTCCGCCGCGGGTTATGCACAGCACCGTATCGCCGCGATCTGCCGCCCGGACGAAAACCGGAGCGGACTCCAGCCCCTTGCGCCATCGCACCGCCCCATCGGACCGGTCGAGACCGATCAGATCAGAGCCGGATGCCACCACGAGGACCTCGCCCGCGACGACCATCTCCCGCAACGCGGGCTGCGATTCCGGATCGGCCAGCGGGTCATCGGGCGCGTCGTCACCGTAGCTCCACTGCACGCTTCCGTCGGCGGAGGCCAGGGAGTACACCCGGCGCGGGGACGCCAGAAGGCAACGCTCGTGGTCGGTCTCCAGAAGAACCGGCTCGGCCTCGACGACCACCGCCGCCGGCCACATCGGTTGTCCCTTGAAGGGATGAATGGCCTCCACGCGACCCCCGGCGTAGGTCAGGACCGGGCCGTCCGACCGGCAACCGCCGGGGGCGTATCGCGGCGACAAGACCACAACCTTGTCCGGATAGATGCGGCGATAACCCTCCCGCAGGGGCCAGTCGAGACGAGGCCGATCGGTCACGCCAAATGCAGCCACCGACTGCGACGGTCGCGTGCCAGGCTCGACCGCCCAAAGCGGAACCAGGGCGAACAAGACGGACTTCAGCATGATGGCGACCATGCCGCGACGACCGCGGAACCGCTGGGCACACCTCCGAACACTACTCCGAACTCAGTTGCGGCGCGCCGCGCGTGAAGCGGCGGCGGCTCGCCTGGATTGGCGAACGGACGACTTGGGCCGACTCGATCCGCCGACTCGCGGGCGCCGGACGCTGCCCCCGTTCGGAGTGGCGGCCGGTGAGGGCCGCCGCTTGCGGCCTCCGGCCGCGGGCTTATCGGCGAGCGCGGCGCGGAGCGCTTCCTCCACCGTGCGAACCGGCACGAAGGTGATCTGCCGGGCAACCTCGCGGGGAATGTCGGCCAGGTCTTTCCGGTTGCGGTAGGGAATGATGATTCGCCGGATGCCGGCGCGATGGGCCGCCAGCGTCTTTTCCTTCAGGCCGCCGATCGGCAGAACCAGCCCGCGGAGGGTGATCTCGCCGGTCATGGCCGTATCGCTGCGGCAGGGCTGTTTGCGGAGCAGAGAGACTATCGCCGTCAACATGGCCAAACCGGCGGAAGGACCATCCTTGGGGATGGCCCCGGCGGGGACGTGAATGTGGAGATCGAGTGCGGCCCAGGACTTGCCGTCGAGACGGTACTTGCGGGCCTGAGACCGAACCACGCTGAGCGCCGCCTGGGCGCTCTCGCGCATGACGTCCCCGAGATGCCCGGTCATCTGGAGCTGCCCCTTGCCCGGCATGGAGGTCGCCTCAATGAACAGGATGTCGCCGCCCACCGGCGTCCAGGCCAGTCCGGTCACGACGCCGGGAGTGCTGGTGCGCAGGGCCAGCTCCGGCTCGTGCTTGATCGGGCCGAGGTATTCGGCCAGATGACGCTTGCGAATGATCGATGGGTGCCGTTTGCCGGCGGCGACCTGGGCCGCGATGCCCCGACAGACTGCCCCGATCTCCCGTTCGAGGTTCCGCACGCCCGCCTCCGCCGTGTACGATTCGATGATCGCCTCGATCGCCTCATCCGCGAAGCGGAGCCGTCTCTTTTCCAGGCCGCACTCGCGGAGTTGCCGCGGCGCCAGATAACGCCGGGCAATTTGGAGCTTTTCGAGGCGGGTGTAGCCCGGCAAGTCGATGACCTCCATTCGATCGCGGAGCGGCGGCGGCACCGCGTCCATGTAGTTCGCGGTGCAGATGAACATCACCCGCGATAGATCGAAGGGCACGCCCAGATAATGATCCTGAAACGTGCTGTTCTGCTCGGGATCGAGGACCTCCAACAAGGCCGAGGAAGGATCGCCGCGAAAATCGGCGCCGATCTTGTCGATCTCGTCGATCATAAAGACAGGGTTATTGGAGCCGGCTTTGCGGATCTCCTGGATGATCCGCCCCGGCAAAGCGCCGATGTACGTCCGGCGATGGCCGCGGATATCGGCCTCGTCCCGCACGCCGCCCACGGACATGCGGATGAACTTCCGCCCGATGGCCCTGGCAATCGACTGTCCCAGCGAGGTCTTGCCGACGCCGGGCGGACCGGCGAAGCACAGGATCGGCACGCGGCCGGCGGGGTTCAGCTTGCGAACCGCCAGGAACTCGAGGATTCGCTTCTTGATCTTGTCCAGGCCGTAGTGATCCGCCTCCAGCACCTTGCTGGCAGCGCGAATGTCGAGGTGGTCCTCGGTCGCGACCGACCAGGGCAACTCGCACAGCCAGTGCAGGTAGTCCACGATGCCGCTGTACTCCGGGGAAGCCTGGGGAATCCGCAGCATCCGTTCCAGTTCCCGCTCCGCCTCCTTCTGCACGGCCTCGGGCATTCGCGCCTTGGCGATGGACTCGCGCAGCTCCTTGGCTTCCGCCTCGCGGCTGTCGCTCTCGCCCAGCTCCTTGCGGATGGCGTCGAGCTGCTCGTGCAGGTAGTACTCCCGCTGGTTCTTGTCGATGCGGCTCCGCACCTGCTCGTGAATCTGCCTCGACAACTCGAGCACCTCGAGCTGGTGGGCGAGGGATTCATTGATCTTCCGCAGCCGCAGGGCGACGTCGAAGGTCTCCAGCAGTTCCTGACGCCGGACCAGCTCCAGGGCCAGGTTGGCCGCCAAAAAATCCGCCAGGCTGCTGGGGTTGTCGATGTTGCTGAGAACGGTGATGGCCTCTTCGGGAACGCCGGGGGTGAGGGAGATGACCTTCTCGGCCTGGGCCTTGGCCGTGGCCATGAGCGCCTCCAGCTCCGTCGTGCCCGTGAACACGTCGGCGCGGGGATGCGCCCGGGCCACGAGATACGGCTCGGTCTGGACGAACTCCTCGATCCCGAACCGGGTGAGGCCGTGGACGATGATCGACTGGTTGCCCTCCGCCAAATTCAGCAGCTTCAGAACCGTCACCACGGTGCCGACGCGGTACAGGTCTTCCAGACTGGGATCCTCGGTTTCGGCGGACCGCTGGGCCACGATGCCCAGGACCTTCGAGCCGGTGATGACATCGCCGATCAGCTTCTTGGACTTCTCCCGACCGATGGTGAGCGGCACGATCGTGCCG
>Ga0129299_1002213_pt1 | contig 12939 bp, 10 predicted proteins | sample ConPoolayeCmetaG_FD_94477 | JGI IMG/M metagenome (GOLD analysis project Ga0129299, IMG submission 94477) | Hot spring microbial mat communities from California, USA to study Microbial Dark Matter (Phase II) - Cone Pool mat layer C metaG ... | reverse complement strand
TTCGCACGATGTCGAAAACCCGGACGACATCGAGGGCGTTTTTGACCGGACGGTAATTCGACATATGAATCATGATTTTTTCACCGGGCTTGGCGAAACGGCTGCGGGCGCACTCGGACGACTTGGGTTGAAAACGATCGGTATCGACGAAGTTCGGAATCACCCGGATATCCTTTTTCAGATTGAACACCCTTTTGGTTTCATCGTGAAGGTAGCGGGAGACGGCAGTGAGACCATCGGAAGCCTCGAGGGAAAATCTGGTTATCGAGTAAAAAGACCTATCCTGACCGATCAGGGTGATATCGGTGCCGTGCAGGGTGGTGATTATTTTGGGCGCATCGGCCCCCAAGACTCTGGCGGCCAGAAAAGCGGCCGAGGCGTGGGGGATGGCGTAATGAGCGTGCAGGATATCGAAACGGTGCCGTTGCGATTCATCGGCAAGACGGGCGGCAAGGGTTTCGGTATAAGGAGGGTATTTGAACAACGGGTAATTGGTAATGTCGATTTCATGAAATATGAAATTGGCCTCGAACGCGCTGAGCCGGAAAGGAAGTTCGTAGGAGAAGAAATGAACCTCGCAGCCTTTTTTCGACAGGCCGATACCGAGTTCGGAGGCGACCACTCCGGAACCGCCTCTTACGGGATAACAGATAATGCCGACCTTCATAGGTATATCGCCGAATGCCCGGCCCGCTCAATATCGAGATTTTCGGCTATCTTGTCAAATATAGATTGCCCGTATTTAGCGATATAATAGACGGGCGATACCAAGCGCTCCTGAAGTTGACTGTCGGGGAACAGGAGGTCATGGGCTTTTTTCAACTGGACGATGATTTCGTCGTGCCGTTTCTTGTTGGAGGATTTGAGCTTTTTGGCGGTCTCGCGGGCTTCGAAATCGATTTTCTTTCGGTAATTCAACAGCAGATTGGCGCTGTCGGGATTGACGGTTTGCTGTTGAGCGGCCAACGTTTCGAGATTCCGGCAGTAGTCGGCGGCCAGGATGGTCAAGCTGTCGGCGGCCTCGGAGGGGAACAGTCGTTCGATCACTTTTCCGCCTATGGCGTTGGGATCGGCTTTTAGCTCGGCTGGTTCAACCCCGTATTTTTTCAAATTCCGGGCGACATGAGGCTCGACGATTGTCGCTTGCGGCCGGGGAAAGATTACCGGATGAGGAACGTCGAACAGGTCGAACCATGGCTCGATCTGCGCGAAATAGGCCAATTCCGATGGCCCCACTATTTGAGCGACGACCGGAAAGACATGACACTGGGCGATAGGTCGAAGAAGGACATTCGGCGAAAACGACTCCGGTTCGGCGGCTATCAGATCAAGCAGCTTATCGGGCTGCCAGCGATGGTCGGTGCCGTCGGCGACAATATCGGCGCCGTCGATGAGGAGATTGATCCGCTGAGGAAGGTGGTAAAACAGATTCAACTGGCGCTGAGTTTTATGGACTTGTGCGTGATATCCGGCCGCTATCAATGCCTGCGTCCTGACGGAGTAAAGTTCGAAAGATTTATTGTGTTCTTTTATTTCACCGGCGAAGATATCGGCAAAATGCCTTTTAATGCCCGGGGCGTTGGGATCGACCAGAACGATTCCCCACTTGCCGAGGAATTTCATAAACAACTTGCCGAAAGCAACGGTCAGTTTTTCCCCCATCCCGTAACAGGCGCGGATATCATCAAGCAATGCCGGTTTGAATTCCGAATCGGGAAGCTCCGCGGCCACGTTTTCGATAAAGTCGGCGATTCGGTGATCGAGAACAATCGAGTCGAGCGGCAATTTCGAGGGGATCACTGCCGGGCGATAGTCGAATCTGACCGGATTGCCGTTTTTATCCGAAAAAGCGGCCGTTTTGATTTCATCGAAATCATGATCATCGCTGGCGATCCAGAAGCACGGAATGACCTTTCTTTCGAGCAGCAGTTCAAGGCTACGGGCGAGTTTGACGGCGGCGAGCGCCTTGTATACGACGTACATAGGGCTGATAAGCATACCCGGTTGTTGGCCGGCGAAGACACAAAGGGTTTGTGGATCGGCCAGAGAATTTACGGCGGCGATCGTTTCGGGGCCGGCGCCGTATTCGATGTTTTTTCGAAGCAGGATTTCGCAGAGGGAGCGGCGCGGGTATGTCCGCGAGTCGATTCCGGCCGCGGCCGCATAAGGCGCCTTGGAATCGGTAAAAGAAGCGGCGAAGAATTCTTTCAGCCGCCCATCCCGATAATCGGCGGATAGTTTCGAAGGCGAAGGGAAATCGATGACCGGGGCGTTCATCAGTTGATCGCCGTCCGTGTCTTCAGGGCAGCGCCTTCGTCCGCATCCTCCGGTATCTCTACGGCTACGGTTTCACGGCCGGTCAGGCGTTTCAGCATATCGTCGAGGATCGAATAGACGACCGGCACGACAACCAAGGTCAGTAAAGTCGAGGAAATCAAGCCGCCGATTATGGCCCGGGCCATCGGCGCCCGGAATTCCGCCCCCGGCCCAAGCCCGAAAGCAAGCGGCAGGGCGCCGAAAATCATGGCGAACGTGGTCATCAGGATCGGCCTGAGTCTTATCGGCCCGGCGGTCAGAAGGGCCTCGGTTCGGGGTATCCCTTTTCGACGGAGCTGCTTGGTCAGGTCGATTAACAGGATCGCGTTTTTGGTCACCAACCCCATCAACAGCACGATCCCGATCAGCGACATGATCGAGAAAGTGGAACGCCATACCAACAATAAAAGCAAAGCCCCGACCACAGCCAGCGGCAGCGAAAGCATGATGGCCAAAGGATCGATGAAAGATTCGAACTGGGAGGCCAGCAGAAGGTATATGAAAATGATCGCTAATATAAGCGCCATAAATATATTGCTGAACGATTCGGCCATTATTTCACCGGCGCCGACGATCTCGATTTTGTATCCCGGCGGAATATTTATTTGGGACAGGTTGGCGGTAATGAAGTCCGAGACATCGCTTAAGACATAACCTTCGGCGAGATTGCAGCCGACGGAAGCGGAGCGTTGGCGATCGTAGCGGCGGACGTCGGCGGGGCTCGAGGCGAACTTGAGGGAAGCAACGTTGCCCAGCTCGAAATGCGATTTTTCGCCTTTCATATTTTTCACGGAAAATATCTTTATCTGCGAAAGGTCGTCAATGTTTCGCCGATATTTCGGGTCGAGCATCAGTCTGATATTGTATTCCTCGTCATTTTCTTTAAGGCGGGAAACATCGACGCCGTCGATCAGGTTCCGCACCGTGCCGGCGATGGCCCCTATTGATAGGCCGAGATCGTTGGCGATATCGCGATCGACATGGATCTGCAGTTCGGGTCTTCCCTGTTTTTCGCTGTTCAGAATATCGACCGCTCCGGGCGCCCGACGCAGCAGATCTTCGACCTCATTAGCCAGACGGCGGACGACCTCATGGTCGGGTCCCCTGATCGAGTATTCGATCTGCTGTTCGCCTCCACCCTCATTGCGTTCGGTGGCGACCTGAACGCTGAGGCCGGCGATCGTCGATAGATCTTTTCTGATTTCCGGGATGAGCTGGAAGACCGTTTTGGCGCGCTTGTTTTTGGGGACCAGTTTCACGAAAATGTCGCCTTCGTTGACGTTTCTGTTGCTGCCCCCTATGCGGGTGAGGATACTGACGACTTCCGGATGTTTTTTCAATTTCTCCTCGATGCGGGCGGCCAGGCTGGCGGTATAATCGAGCGACTCGTCGGGGCTGGCCTTGAATGTCACCACCAATTGCGCCTGATCGGTCTGGGGCAGGAATTCGCTGCCGATGAACTTGCCGGCGCCGAGGGCGATCAGGAAAAGAAAAGTCGCCATGGCCAAAGTGGCAAGGCGATGGTTAAGCACCCACTGCAAGGTTGTTCTGTAGCGGCCATCGAGATTTTTGAAAAAACGGTGCCAATTGCGCAGGATGAATTTGACCGCATTGCCGGGGATATTGATTATTCCGGGCTTGGGCGGACCGATCTGTTCTTCCTTTTTCAGCCAGCGCGAGGATAACATGGGCGTCAAGGTAAACGCCACGAAAAGCGAGACCAGCACGGCTCCGGCGACGGTGATCCCGAACTGGTAGAAGAATCGGCCGATGATTCCCGACATGAAAGCCACCGGAATGAACACGACCATTATCGAGAAGGTGGTGGCCATGACGGCCAAGCCGATTTCCGCGGTGGCGTTGCGGGCAGCGGCCATCGGTTTTTCGCCGCTGTCGAGGTGGCGATAAATGTTTTCGATGACGACGATGGCGTCGTCTATCAGCAACCCCACGGCCAAGGAAAGGCCGAGAAGGGTCATCATATTTATCGAAAAGCCGAACGCATTCATCAAGAAAAGGGTGCTGATGATCGAGGTCGGTATGGCCAAAGCGGAGATGATCGTTGATCGGACGTTGGCAAGAAACAGAAAAATCACGAACACCGCCAGCAGGCCGCCATAGATAAGGTTGACCACGACATCGTCGATCGATTCGCGGATGAATATCGAGTTGTCCTCGACGATTTCGGTTTTGACGCCGCTGGGGATGTCTCTTTCTATTTCTTTAAGTTTTTTCTTAATCCCCTCGGCGGTGGCCACGATATTGGCGCCGGACTGCCTGATCAGGGCCATGGAGATGGCCGGATTGCCGTTGAGCCGGGACAGGCCATTGCGTTCCTTGACGCCATCGACGACGTCGGCGACATCCTGAAGCCTGATTATTTTTCCGTTGGAATTGCGAACGATGATTCGGGACAGCTCCTCAGGTGAGGACGCTCTTCCCATGACCCTGACCATCAGATCGGTCTGCCCCTGATTGAGTTTGCCTCCGGGAAGTTCGAGGTTGGCCATGCTCACGGCGGCGGCGACTTCATCGGGGGTGATATCGAGGGCGTTGATTTTATAGAGATCGAGCAGGATTTGGATTTCCCTTTCACTTCCACCGATGATTTCGACGGAGCCGACGCCGGGGACGGTTTCGAGGTGCCGTTTCAGGAAGTTTTTGGCAAATCCGGTCAGCTCTTTTTCGGATCTGTCGCCGGAAACGGTGATGGTGATGATCGGCTGTGAAGCGGGATCGTATTTTTGAATGATCGGCGCTTCGGCGTCGCGCGGGAGATCGGCGGCGATGCCGGCTATTTTATCGCGGACATCCTGAGCGGCGACATCGGGATCGGTTTCGAGGCTGAATTCGATAATGATTTGGGAGAGCGACTCCCGCGAATACGAGATGATCCGTTTTATGCCGGCGATGGTGTTGACGACATCTTCGATTTTTTTGGTGACGTCGGTCGCCACGGCCTCGGAACTGGCGCCCGGATAGACGGTCATCACCACCACGAAGGGGAAATCGACGTTGGGAAACAATTCGACGTTCATTTTGAAGAACGAGGCCAGACCGAGAACCACCAAGGCAAGGATAACCATGGTGGCGAATACCGGTCTTTTGATAGCCGTATCAGCGAGATACATCGACAGGCTCCTCGGTTGAAACGATCACGGGCGTTCGGTCGCGCAGGTTTCCTTTGCCGACCACAACCACTTGTTCGCCGGGTTCGAGACCTGCTGTAACCTGTGTTTTCAGGCCGTCGGTGGGGCCGATTTCGATGGATCTGGCGAAGGCGGTATCCCGGGCGACTACATAGACTTTGGCGATTCCTTCCTCGGAGAACAGGGCGCTGTTTTTTACGGCAAGAACGCCGTTGAGATTATCCAACACCAGCTGACACCTGGCGAACATGCCGGGCTTGAGGCGGCCGTCAGGATTGTCCATTTCGATTTCGACGCGAAACAACCTCGTTTCAGGGTCGGCCGATTGCGCCTTTTCGACAACGCGGGCCTCGACAGGATTATCGCCATCGACGGTAACTTTCGCGCTCTGTCCCTGTTTGATTTTGACGATATCGGCGGAATTCACGTATATCGTCATCCTCATTTTCGAGGTGGAGGCGATGGTTGCCAGAGGCAAGCCGAGCGGGGCATGTTCACCGAGCTTGACCACGATATCGGTGATGACGCCGTCGATCGGTGAGGTCAACTCCACCGATTCCCGGGCCGCGTTGAAATCGGCTTGGGCGACCTCGAAAGCGGTTCGGGCACTTTTGAAATCCTGCTCGGAGACGGCTTTTTGTTCGAAGAGGCGGGAGATTTTTTCATAATTGTCTTTGGCCTGCTGATAAATTGCCTGAGCCTGATGATAGCGCGAGTTTACGCCGAGTTTGTCGAGCAGGATGACGGGTTGCCCCTTTTCCACGCGGCTGCCCTCCGAAAGTGGGATATCAACGACCCGTTCGGGTATCATAGCATAAATTTTCGCCTGCCGGGCACCCTCAAGGGTGCCGGCGAACGATTTGGAGACCGTTATATCGGTTAATTCGGCGGGAGACACTTTGACGGCCACGCGGGGGACGGTCAGAGCGGTGTTTTTAGTGCTTTCGCAGGCTGTCAGCAAAATAAAAGGGAGCACCAGATAAATACCTTGAAATTTCATATGATCCACCTACCTTGTCAGATCTTCTTCGCCAAGGGCTTTCAAAAGCGAGGCAAGCCCGGTCACGAGATTGTTGAAGGCGATAATTTTATTCGTTTCGGCCGCCGTTAAAGCCACCTCGGCGTCGAACATTTCGAGCTGGGTGCCGATACCGTTTTCGAATCTCAGGCGGGCGATTTCGAGTCCGCGGCGGGCCATCTCCACCGTTTCGGCGCCCGCGGCTAGGTTTTCCCGGGCTTTCTGGTAATTCCACCAGCATTGTTCAAGTTCCAAGACGAGATTTTCCTCGAGCTCGGTTTCGGAAAGACGCGAATTCGCCAAGTCGATTTTCGCCTGTTTTGCCTGGGAAACGGTGCGCCAGGAGTCGAATATCGGTATGGTTACAGCGATACCCGAATAGGAGCTTCGCTTGAAATCAGCCGATCCGGGGAATTTATCAGGATCGATTTGAGCTTGATATTGCAGAGACGTTTGAAAGAAGATCGATGGGCGCCAGCCGCCCCAAGCGATCGAGACGTTTTTTTTGTAGATATCGTTTCGGTAACGCGCCATTTTGATTTCGGGCCGTCTTTCAAGCATAGCCAAGCGGGCGGAGTCAAGATCGAGCGGCGGCAGTAGATAGCGATCGATTTGCCGGTCCTGAACCAGCCGGGGCTTGCTGTCGACCGGCAGGCCGATCAGGTTATTCAGGTTTTTGTAGGCAAGTTTGGCGGCGGCCTCGGCATCGATTCTTTCGGGGCGGGCGTTGGCCAGCCGCACCTGTGCCCGTAAGACCTCATAATCGGAGACGAGACCTTGAGCGAACAGTTTGCGGGTGACCTCAAGCCCCTCGGCGGCCAATGTTTCGGCTTGCGCCGCGACCCTCAATAACTCATCGGCCATAACCGCCGCAAAGAAAGATTTGATCACCAGTAATTCGAGATTCTGCCGGGCCAAGCGAAGTTGTTCATGGGTAAGTTTTCTATATGTTTTGGCGATACTGAGGGCGGTAAAGACTTTGCCGCCTATGTATATCGGTTGGGTCAGGGTCAATCCGGCCGTGTAGTTGTTGACGGTGCCGAATTTGACCTCCTGCGGACCTTCCTCGCCGAAGGGAATGACGAAGGTCGGCAATTCCCAGTTGCGAACGTAATTGAGGGAAGCCTCGATCTGCGGCAGGGCTGCCGACTGCGCCTCCGTCACCCGCAATCCGGCTTTTTCATGTTCCTTGACGGCTCTCAGATATTCTTCGTTGTTCCGTAATCCGAGCTGAATCGCCGATTCGAGAGTGAGATCCATTTGAGCGGCCGACTGGTTAGCCAATGCGAAAGCGACAAAAAGAGCCAAAATCGAATTCCTCACGCCCATTCCTTTCACGCTGCCTTTCATGCCAAATCCGTCTGTTCGGTCATTCCACAATTGTTCAAACCAGAGCCGCCAGTTCTTTGCGCAGTTTATCGAGGTCCGCCGGCGATTCCAGCACCGTCCGATACCTCACCGAGCCTTCGTCGCCGATACAGAATGCAATCGGATGATAAGCGGGCTTGGCCGAGGCGCTGTTGACCACGCTGAACAATTTACCTGCCATAAGATCATGATCGCAAAAGCATCGGAAATCGATATTGAATCTCTTCTTGAATTCATCCGCCTGACGGCTTTTCAGCGGCAGAATTAGCGAAACTTTGTATTCGCCGCCTACGGGTGAGCGGGGCAAACCTTTCTGCAAATCCGAGGCGACCCGGACTCCGTTATCATCGGCGTTGATAAAGACAAGCAGGGTGTAACGATCCCCTGAACGATCGATCGGATCGCCCATCTCGTAGTTCGAGTCGGGCAGTTGGAACCGGGGAGCGATAAATCCGATTCTGATCACATTGACGTTGTCCATGTTCCCAATACTCCTGTTATCTGTCATGTTGATCGATTTCCGCAGCCATGGTTTTCGCGCCGTATGCGCATAAATCGATTAGCCGACAGGTTCGGCAGAGCGGATTTCGGCTGCGACAGACGGCGCGTCCGTGGGCGATTAAATTGAGGTGCAATTGATAAAGGGAAAGGCGATCCGCAAACCGCATAAAATAGTCGTGCGCTTTTTCGGGGGATATCCCTTTCGGAAGTATGCCGATCCTGCCGGCCACCCGAAAAACATGGGTGTCAACCGGCATGACGTTTCTGCCGAGCGAAAAGGCCATGACGCAGGCGGCGGTCTTGCGGCCGACGCCATCGAGCGAGGTCAGGAATCTGACGACGGCCTCGTCCGGCCAATCGCGGATGAAATCGAGGGAATAGCCGCCATGTTTTTTCAACCGGCGAAGGATCGCTTTTATGCGTCGGGCGCGGATTTCGGCCAAGCCGGCGCATTTTATCGCCCCGGCGATCGCCCGCGAGGATGCATCGGCGACGTCTTCCCAGCGAGGAAAGGCCGCTTTCAGCGCATCAAAGGCACGGTCGCGATTGTTATCGTTGGTATTCTGAGACAGAATCGTGAAAATCAGTTCGGTCAGCGGATCGGGGCCGGAACGGAATATCTTTTTGCCGTAGATATCGGCCAGCAGGCGGTCTATTTTTTCCACCTGAAGATTCCTGTCCGGCGACAAAGGGGATCGAGTTGCTATCTTTTTCGATGCCTGCATCATTTTCCCGTCCGTTTTTTTCGGGGGCGCTGGACTCCTTTGGCGGCCATGCCGTTGAGCAAAAGATCTATAACACAATCGGGGCGCCGCTTGAGAAATTCGCGTTCTTCGCTCTTGGAAAGATCGAGCATGGCCCGGGCGATGGGATGACCTATGAAATAGATAAGATTCATGCCCATGAAACTTACGAGGGTTTGTTTCGGATCGATGTCGCGGAATTCGAGTTTTTTGCGGCCGTCCTGAAGGATTTCAAGAAAGCGGTCGGCGAGCGATTGGCGGCACTCATGCCGTACTCTGGCGATGGCGGAGTGAACGTAATCGGGGTCCTCAAGCAGCGCCTCCATGACGACTTTGGAATAGCCGCCATGGCGCGAAAAAGACTCCACGTGAGCAGCGACAACCAATTTCATGCGTTCGATCGGCGAGAGTGATTCGGATGCCGATTCTGTCAGGCGGGCGCTGATTTGCATGGAGATATTTTTCAGTATTTCATAAACGGCGGTTTTATACAGGTTATCCTTGCCGGCGAAGTAGTAATAAGCCATGGCTTTGTTGACACCCGCCCGGGCGGCGATTTCTTCCATGCGCGCTCCATGTTTGCCTTTTTCGGCGAACACCTCAATGGCCGCTTCGACCAATCTCCGGCGGCTGTGATGATTGTTGTCTTTTTTCGATCGATTCGGCATTAACCATTCCGTTAAACGATTTCGTTAATTTATGAAAAATCTACGAAGGAGCAATAATTTTGTTTCGAATTTCGTCCGTTTTCGCAAAAAAGAGGCTTAAGCAGGTCTGATACTTCGTCTCAATGCAGCGTCAAGGCGAGATTTTGCGAATGGCGGCCATCAATTCAATCAGGCTTGAATCGCTGAACGGGTCGTAGTAGCCGCGGATGCGGGCTTGGCTATCCACCAGCACGAAACGGGAGCTGTGATCGGCCGGCAGGTTGTCGGCGGCCAGCAGGAACCCTTTTTCCGAGAGGTCGGCCACCTCGCTTAACGGCCCGCGAAGGAAAAGCCAGCGATCGTCGTTTACCCCGAAAGAGGCGGCATATTGCCGCAGCACAGGCAGTGAATCGTTGTCGGGATCGACATTGATGGAGACGAACTGAATTTCGGGGCGGTCTTCATACTCTCTATATAGCTCGGCCATTTTGGTGGACATGACCGGGCAGATACTGTGACATCGGGTGAAAAAGAAGCAGACGACGCTTGTTTTGCCGAGCAATTCGGCGCGTCCGAACGGGATGTTGGATTGGGTGACGAAACGGAATTCGGGCACCTGTCCCAATATCGGCGGCTGGTCGGCCGACGAATCGCCGGATCGGCCGCGCAGGAAAAACAGAATCAGCACCGCGGCAAGCAGCACAAATGCGCCGAAATAAAGGCCCAATCTAATGGAAATGCGGTTGTCGGATTTCCCGCCATTTTTGGCGTCAGTCATTTCAATGCCCCCCTTGTCCGATAGGCGCCGCCGAATCAGGCGGCTGGTTTTGATAAATCACCGCTTCGGGATTTATCGGTTCTGCGAGAATCTCGTACATGGTCCCGCGTTCCATGGTGTCGAACATGGTCAGGATCAGAAAGACGCCAAGAAAGACCACTGAAATGAGAAATACCGTGAGGTAAATCTTTTTGTCGTAGAGCAGGTGCATGAAGAAGAGCGCCACCAGCGAGGCTTTGAGGGTGGCGATGCCGAGGGCGACCGCGACGTTCCAGCCGCCGAGGCTTATTTGTGATAAGGCCACCGTCACGGCGGTAAGGAAAAGCAGGGCGGCACCGGTGCCGAGATAGATTTTCAGCGGTGCTATGTGGTTATCGGTTTTCGGGTGGGCGGTTTGCATGAGATATCATCCTATCAAATACAACAGGGGAAACAGGTAAATCCAGACCAGATCGACGAAATGCCAGTAGAGACCGGCCAGTTCCACCGGCGTGTAATATTCTGCGGAGAAGCGGCCGCGCGAAGTTTTCAGGGTGAGCCAGATCAGAACCGACATACCGCCGATGATATGCAAGGCGTGCAGGCCGGTCATGGCGAAATATATGGTGAAAAACAGATGCGGATTGGTTCCTTCGATGCCCCTGAAGGTGTAGAATTTACCCGGCAATTGGCCGAGATGGATTTTATGGTTGTATTCGAAATATTTGACCACCAAAAAAGCGGCCGCCAGAATAATTGTGGCGATGAGAAACCGCACCGTCTTGGGTTGATCATCAAGCTGGATACTGCGGATCGCCAGAGCCATCGTCACCGAACTTGAAATAAGAATCACGGTGTTAAGCGCTCCCAGAAACACATTGAGCGAACGGTGGGCGTTATAAAACATCTCCGGATTCCAGGCACGGAATACGCCGTAGGCGACGAACAGCCCGCCGAAAAGAAGCACCTCGGTGACCAAAAATATCCAGAGCCCCAATTTGGCCGATTCTTTCTGCTGCTGCGGGGTCGAAAAGTGATGGGCCAAGCCGGGATGATTTATCGAGTGGTCGTTCATGGCTCAAGAGTCGCCTTTCGGGTTCGGGGAGACTTTGTCGTAATCATAGAAACCACCCGTGACGACCGGTGTGGCGGCGAAATTGGCGGTCGGAGGTGGAGAGTCGGTTTGCCATTCGAGAGTCAGCGCATTCCATGGGTTGGCCGGAGCGGACCTGCCTCGGAAGAGCGAGGCGATCAGATAAATCGCCATTATCAGCATGCCGACACCGAGGACGATCGAGCCGATGGTGGAGATTTCATGAAGCCCTTCATACTTGGCCGGATAAGAATAATAGCGGCGGGGCATGCCGCGGGAGCCGAGAATGAACTGGGTAAAAAAGGTGATATTGAAACCGACGAAGGTGAAAAGCCAGGCGACCAGCGCCCACGTCTTGTTGTAAATCTTGCCCCAGATCTTGGGCCACCAATAATGCAATCCCCCGAAAAACGCCATCACCGTGCCGCCGAACATTACATAGTGAAAGTGGGCGACGATGAAATAAGTGTCGTGCAGGTGGACATCGGTGGCCAGAGCGCCGAGGAACATGCCGGTGAGGCCGCCCACGGTGAAAAGGAACAAGAACGACAGGCCGTACAGCATCGGTGTTTCGAAAGATATCGAGCCTTTGTAAAGGGTGGCCAGCCAGTTGAATACTTTGATTCCGGAAGGGATGGCCACGAGAAAAGTGAGGAACGAGAAAATCATCGAGGCCAGATCAGACTGTCCGCTGGTGAACATGTGGTGTCCCCAGACAAGAAAGCTTATGAAGGCGATGCCGAAACTGGAAAAGGCGATGGCTTTGTAGCCGAATATTTTTTTGTGGGAAAATACCGAAACAAGTTCGCTGACGATTCCCATGGCGGGCAGGATCATGATATAGACCGCGGGGTGGGAATAGAACCAGAAGAAATGCTGATACAATACCGGGTCGCCGCCCATGGCGGGATTGAAGACGCCTATCGAAAAGGCCCGTTCGAGGATCAGAAGCAGCAAGGTGATGCCGAGGACCGGCGTGGCCAAGATCTGGATTATGGCGGTGGCGTAAAGCGCCCAGACGAAAAGCGGCAATTTGAACCAGGTAAGGCCGGGGGCGCGCAGTTTGTGGATGGTGACGATGAAGTTGAGGCCGGTGAAGATCGAGGAGAATCCGAGAATGAAAGCGCCGAGGGTCATAGAAATGACCGAGCTGGTGGTCATTGTACTGTAAGGGGTATAAAAGGTCCAGCCGGTATCGGCGCCGCCTTGAACCATCGAATAGACAGCAAAGACAGCTCCGGCGACGTAGATATACCAACTGGCAAGGTTCAGTCTGGGGAAAGCGACATCGCGCGCACCGATCATCATCGGCAAGGCGAAATTACCGAGGGTGGCCGGAATCGAGGG
>Ga0129299_1002212_pt1 | contig 12940 bp, 9 predicted proteins | sample ConPoolayeCmetaG_FD_94477 | JGI IMG/M metagenome (GOLD analysis project Ga0129299, IMG submission 94477) | Hot spring microbial mat communities from California, USA to study Microbial Dark Matter (Phase II) - Cone Pool mat layer C metaG ... | reverse complement strand
GTCGGTGGTCGTGCCCTGCTGCAACGAGTCCGCCAACGTCGGCGAGCTTCACCGCCGGCTGGCGGAGGTCTGCGCCGGGCTGGACCTGGACGCCGAGTTCATCTTCGTGGACGACGGCAGCCGGGACGACACGCTGGAGCGGCTCAAGGCTCTGGCCGGCAGCGATCCGCGGGTGCGGGTGCTGAGCCTGTCGCGCAACTTCGGACACCAGGCGGCGCTGTCGGCGGGCATCGACCATGCCGCCGGCGACGCGGTGGTGGTGATGGACGCGGACCTTCAGCATCCGCCGGAGCTGATCGGAGCGTTCGTGACCCGCTGGCGGGCGGGCTATGACCTGGTCTACGCCTTCCGCCAGGGCGTGCGTCCGCGGCTGGGCTACCGGCTGATCAACGCGTTGATCAGCACGCGGATTCCGCCGGAATCGGCGGACTTCCGGCTGATGGACCGCCGCGTGGTCGATGCCTTCCGCCGGATGCCCGAGCGGGCCCGGTTCATCCGCGGGATGATCAGCTGGCTGGGGTTCCGGCAGTGCGGCGTGGGCTACCACGACCGGCAGCGGTTCGCCGGGCGGCGCAGCTACACCGTGCGGCAGACGGCGCGGATGGCGCTGAACGCGGTGCTGGCCTTCTCGACGGTGCCGCTGCGGGCGGCCTCGCTGCTGGGGCTGTGCACGCTGGCGGCGGGGCTGCTGTACGGGGCCTACATTCTCTATGCCCGGCTGGCGGGCCGGCCGATCGAGCCGGGCTGGACGGCGCTGATGCTGACCGTGCTGATCCTGGGCGGCGTGCAGCTGATCTGCGTGGGCATCATCGCCGAGTACGTCGGGCGGATCTTCGAGGAGGTCAAGCAGCGGCCGCTGTACGTGGTGCGGGAGTGGATCGGTCCGGCGGACCGGCGTCCGGACGACCGGCGGGAGGGCGCGCGGTGAACGGCGACGAACGGGCCCGGTTCGACCTGATGCAGCTGGCCGAGGTCGCCCAGCGGATGGCCGAGACCTTCGAGCTGGAGCCGCTGCTGCGGACCATCGAGGGCGCCGGGCGCGCCGCCCTGGGCTGCGAACGGGCCACGGTCTTCCTGCACGACCCGGCCGCCGGCACGCTGGTCAGCAAGGTGGCCACCGGCACGGATGAGATCCGCATCCCGGTCGGCCAGGGCATCGCCGGCGAGGCGGCGCGGCTGCGGTCGGTGATCGTGGTGCCCGACGCCTACGCCGACCCGCGGTTCAACCCGCAGATCGATCAGCGCACCGGCTACCGCACGCGCAACCTGCTGACGCTGCCGCTGGCGACCCCGGACGGCGAGCTGATCGGCGTGCTGCAGGTGCTCAACAAGACCGAAGGCCCTTTCACGCCCCAGGACGAGCGTCTGGCCGCGGCTCTGGGGGCCCTGACCGCGGTGGCCGTCAAGCGGCAGATGCTCCTGGACGAGGCCGCCGCCAAGCAGCGGATGGAGCGCGATCTGAACATCGCCCGCGACATCCAGCAGCGGCTGCTGCCCAAGTCCGACCCGCAACTGCCCGGCTTCGACATCGCCGGCTGGAACCTGCCGGCCGACCAGACCGGCGGCGACTGCTACGACTTCCACCCTCTGCCCGGCGACCGCCTGGGGGTGCTGGTGGCCGACGCCACCGGTCACGGCATCGGCCCGGCGCTGATCGTGTCGCAGTGCCGGGCGGTCTTCCGGGCGTTCGCCCAGGCCGGCGGCGACCCGGCGGCCATCGCCGGCCAGGTGAACACGCTGATGTGCGCCGATCTGCCGGCGGACCGGTTCGTGACCTGTTTCTTCGGCGTTCTGGACGCCGCCCGGGCGACGCTGCATTACGTCAGCGCCGGCCAGGGGCCGCTGTGGCACTACCGGGCGGCCGAGGACCGCGTCGACGAGCGGCCGGCGACCTGCCTGCCGATCGGTATTCTGCCGGACATGCCGGTGGAGGCGGGCGAGCCGCTGGTCCTGGCTCCCGGCGACGTGTTTCTGCTCCTGACCGACGGCTTCATCGAGTGGGCCCGCCCCGACGGCCGGCAGTACGGGGCCGGGCGGCTGGTGGAACTGGTTCGCCGCCACCACGATCTGCCCTCCGCGGAACTGATCCGCCGGATTCACGAGGACGTGAAGGCCTTCGCCGGTCCGGCGCCTCAGGGGGACGACCTGACTGCGGTGGTAATCCGGCGCACCGCGTGAACCACGGGTTTTCGGGGTTTTCCGGGAGGCTCAGGACATGCGCACCGGACCGGCCATGACCCGGCGTCGGTTTCTGGGGGATGCGGCGCGGGCCGCGGCGGCGGCCGGGCTGGCGGGAGCCGGGCCGGGCGGGCTGCAGGCCGAAGCGCCGGCGACGGCCACATCACCGGCCACCTCGCCGGCCGAGCGGACGTTCTATGTTCCCGAGAATCCGGCCTACACCATCGTGGACAGCGCCGCCGACTCGCTGCGCTTCACCCTGACGCGCTGCATGACCACGTACCGGGGTCATGCCTGCTGCACCTCCTCGTTCGTGGACCCCGAGGGGACGATCATGGGCTGGCACGACTTCGGGCCGCTGGAGGGTCCGGGCTGGGCGGCCAACGCCGTCGGGGGGGCCTTCGAGCTGATCGGCTGGGCCCGGTTCACCGGCCGGCCGGAGATGGAGCGCACGGCGCTGTCGGTGCTGGACCACGTGCTGGAGAACGGCTTCATCGACACCTCCAGCGGTCTGATCCGCGGCTACCGGCACATCCCGCGCGACGAGCTGGTGCTGAACTTCAAGCACAACAACGACTGGTTCTGCCCGGGTTCGACGGCCAGGGTGGCGGTGCAGATGCTGCAGTGCGCGGACCTGGACGGCCGGCGCCGCGGGCGGCTGCAGGCCGCGGCCCTGGGATACGCCCGCTGGCTGGACGGGCACCTGCGGCCGCTGCCGGGCGGCTGGTTCCCGCGGCGCTGCACGCCGTCGGGAGCCCATTACACCCAGGCGGCCGAGGGCGGCGTGGACCGCTTCTTCGACGCCAGCGCCGACGGGCTGTTCATCCTTCAGCTCTGGGCCGAGCTGACCGCCCGGGAGCTGGCCGACTACCGCGCCAGGCTCGCCGGCGGCGTGAAGGTGTTCATGGAGGCCGGGGGGATTTACGGCAGCATCAACCACGACACCTACGACGCCCACGAGAACGTGGCCTACGCCTGCGCGTTCCGCATCCTGCGCCGGGCGTCCCAGGTGCTCGGCGACGCCGGGCCGGCCCGGTTCGCGCACCGGCGGGTGCTGCCGGGCCTGGACCGCTTCAAGATGCACGAGGACCGCAACGGCGTGGCCACCCGGGGCCTGCTGTGGATGGAGGAGAGCTGGGACACGGCCTATCTGTGGGAGAACGCCGAGGCGGCGATGGCGTATTTCGAGGCCGCCACCGACACCGGGCGGACGGACCATCTGCTGGACGGCCTGACGATCCTGCGGGCGGCCGCGAAACACCACTACGGCCCGCACGGCTTCCTGACCGAGGGCGTGGACTGGAACAACCACGTCGGCCGGGAGCACCATATCGACGGCGCGGAGTTCGGGGCGATCCGCTACACCGAGCCGCTGCTCAACAACCAGCACATCGTCGAGCCGACGCTGTACTACCTGACCCGCCACGCCCGCCGCCGCGAAGAGGACGGCCGGCAGGTCTGGCGCGACCTCGAGGGCAACGTGCTGCTTCGGCTGGGCGCCTGAGCGGCGAGGCGGCCGGACGTCCGGCGCGGTTCACCTGGCCGGCCGGTGGCTCTCGTAGGCCCACTGGAGCCACTGCAGGGCGAGCTTCATGTCCGCGGGGTCCACGGTGGGACCGCCCCAGAGCCGGAAGCCCGGCGGGGCGTCGCGATAGGATCCGCTGTCGTACACCGCGCCCTCGGCGTCCATGGCGGCGCTGACCTTCTTGCAGAAGGCCGCCTGCTCCTCGGGAGTGACGGCCTTGAACCAGCCGGCGACGACCTTGAGGCAGATCGAGGTGCTGGAGCGGATCGCCGGTTCGGCCGGCAGGAAGTCGATCCAGTCGTGGGTCGCGACGAAGTCCTCGACGACCTTGAGATTGTCGCGGCTGCGGGCGATGAGGGCTTCCAGTCCGCGCTTCTGCCCGTGGACCAGGTCGCGGCCCCACTTGAGGGCGTCGATGTAGTCCTCGACGGCGATCATCGAGGGCGTGTTGATGGTGTCGCCCTCGAAGATGCCGGCGATCAGCTTGCCGCCCTTGGTCAGCCGGAAGATCTTGGGCATCGGCCAGGGCGGGGTGTAGCTCTCCAGCCGCTGCACCGCCCGCGGCGAAAGCACCAGCATGCCGTGAGCGGCCTCGCCGCCCAGGCACTTCTGCCACGACCAGGTGACCACGTCCAGCCGGGGCCACGGCAGGGGCATCGCGAAGACCGCGCTGGTGGCGTCGCAGAGCGTCAGGCCCTGGCGGTCGGCGGGGATTTCGAAGTCATCGGGCATCTTGACCCCGCTGGTGGTGCCGTTCCAGGTGAAGACCACGTCGGTGTTCCAGTCCACCTCCCGGAGGTCGGGGATCTGGCCGTAGGGGGCCTTCATCACCTTGACATCCTTGAGCTTGAGCTGCTTGTTGATGTCGGTGACCCAGCCCTCGCCAAAGCTCTCCCACGCCATGGCGGTCACCGGCCGGGCTCCCAGCAGGCTCCACATGGCGCATTCGAAGGCTCCGGTATCGCTGCCGGGCAGGATGCCCACAAGGTAATCGTCGGGGATGCCGGCCACCTGGCGGCTCAGGTCGATGGCCTCCTTGAGACGCGCCTTGCCCGGTTTGGCCCGATGCGACCGGCCGACCAGGGCCGACGACAGCGCGCCAACGGTCCATCCGGGGCGTTTGCAGGTCGGACCGGAACTGAAATGCGGCGAAGCGGGCTTGGCGTTGGGCTTTTCCACGTGAACGATCTCCTGCTTGTCCTGAGACCGGCGAATCCCTCAGCGAAGTTCGAATCCGCCCTGACTGTAAATCCACCCGCGGCGGCTTCGGCAGGACCGCGCGGGCAGGCGCGAGGCGCCTCGCGACCGCCGGTGCGCCGAGGGAAGCGGTTAATGTACCCCGAGGTCGCCGGCCAGGCAAGACGGAAAGCCGTCCGGCGGATACGGAAGGCACTCTCCTAGTCTCCGGCGCCGGTTCATCGGCCCTGGTCCGGCGTAAGGAGTTCCGTCGAGGCCGCCTCGGCGGCCCAAGGCGATCGGCAGGCTATTGAGCCGCCGCGGCCTTGGGCGCCAGGGCGTAGATCTCGACGCGGCGGTTGGCCTGGCGCGACGCGGCGCTGTCATTGGGGGCCGTGGGGCGGCTCTCTCCCCACCCGCAGGCGGCCATCAGGTTCGTGGCCCCCATCTTCCTGAGGTTGCGCACCACGGTGAGAGCCCGCTGACAGCTCAGCTCGTAGTTGTCTTCCCACTTGCTGTACTTGATCGGTTCGTTGTCGGTATGCCCGAACACGAAGATCTCGTGGTCGGGATACTTCGACTTGATGGTATCGGCCACGCTCTGGAGCGTCTTGCGGCCCGCCGCACGCAGATCGCGCTTGCCGGAGTCGAACAGGACCGTGCCCTCGATGGAAGTCATCGCTCCGCTGGGGAAAGAGGTCCAGCCGGGCGAGGCGTCCTGTCCCCTGGCCAGCTGGTCGCGCAGCCGGTCGATCTCGCTCTGGAGCCGCAGGGCGTCCTCCTTGCAGGCGTTGAGATCCCCCTGGCACTGGGCCAGCTGGTCCTCCAGTTCGCGGATGCGGGCCTGGGCGCGATCGCCGGCCTGGTCCTGCGTGACCAGCCCCTGGTCCTTCTCCGCGCAGCCCGCGGCCAGCAGGAACATGCCTCCGGCCAGCAGCATGCCGGTGACGATACGACTGCTTCTCATGGCTGGACTCCTTCCTTCCGCATGGTCCGTGATGCCGGTTCCCACGAGGCATCTTCGGCACCGCAGAGACGCTGTGCGACCGGGCGCCAGCCCGGGAACAGCGCCCCGCGGCGCAACGCCGCGATAGCATATCCCTGGGCGACCGCGTCGGCAACCTCCCCCCGTCGGCAAAACCCTCCCCCGGCCGGGCCGGCGCGGTCACATGGCCCAGGCGCGGTCCAGCAGCCCCCGCAGGTTGAGGTACTCCAGAATCCGGTCCTGGAACAGCACCACCACCAGGAAACCCAGCGCCAGCCAGGGGCCGTAAGGCAGGGCCCGGGCCTGGCGGCGCAGACGGATCACCACCAGAGCCAGCAGGGCCAGCGGTGCGGCCACGAAGAACCCCAGAAACGCCACCACCCACCCGGCGACCGCGCCGGTGGCCGCGAGGATGTGCACGTCGCCCATGCCCAGGGCCTCCCGCCCGAACGCCAGCGTGAAGAAGATCCGGGCGAACCAGGCCACCGCCCCGCCGAGGATCCAGCCGCAAAGCCCGGTGGCCAGCCCCAGCAGCGGCTGCCAGGCCCAGGCCTGCACCGGCCGGGCGTGCAGCCAGGATTCGCAGGCCTGCCCCAGGGCCGGCCAGCGGGTCAGGGCCATCTGGGCCGCGACGGCCAGGATGATGGCCGGGCTGATGACCAGCAGTTCGATCGCCGCGATTCGCCGCGCGCCGCCGGCCTCGGCCTCGATGGTTTCCAGGATCGAGGCGTCCTCCTCCGGGTGCGGGTGACCGGCCGCCAGAGCCAGGGCGGCAAAAAGCACTGCGGCGCCGGCCAGCAGCCGGATCGCGCCGTAATCGGTGGCTTCGCCGGGCTCGAGGATGCGGCCGTCGGCGGTGTAGGTCAGCAGCGAGGAGGCCACGGGACGCATGTCCGGGTGCCACTGCATCGCGGCGGCGTAGGCCAGGACCAGCAGCAACGGCGGTACGATCCACCACGCGGCGTGCGCCCCTGTCGGACCTGGGCGTGCGGTCGGATCGTCCGGCCTTGCCGCGGCGGGGGCGATAAGGCCGGCCGATCCCTCAGCCTCTCCGGCGTGCGGGCGGTCCTCGACCTTTTCGCGCCCCGCGGCCAGCAGCGCCGCCAGGCCCGCCCCGATGGCCAGGCCCGCGGCCGCGGCCGCGGCGATGGCCGCCTGGGTCGCGCCCGGGCGGATCCAGGCCGACGGTCCGAGGCTGGTGTGCGGTGTCCAGAGGCTGTGGGCCGCCAGTCCCGCGCCGGCGACGATCCACGTGAGCCGGATGTCCACCATGTAGGCCTCGAGGTCCATGATCGCCAGGGCCAGCAGCGCCGCCGCCAGCGTCCAGTGGGCCAGCAGCATGGGCCAGTCGGTCGAAAGATCGGCCACGCCGAGGCGCTGGCGACCGACGAAGAAGCCGTCGTAGACCATCAGGAACAGCAGAGCGCAGGCCAGCTCGACGAACGGGTACTGCAGCGAGATGGAGCCGCGGCAGTAGCGGCATCGCCCGCCCAGCCACAGGCAGCTGAGCACCGGGATATTGTCGTGCCAGGCCAGGGTGTGCCCGCAGCGGGGGCAGAACGACCACAGCGGGCTGCGGGCCAGCAGGTTGCGGGGCCAGCGGTAGATGATCACGTTGAGGAAGCTGCCGACGCAGGCTCCCAGGGCGAGGATCAGGGCTGACCACCAGATGGCTGGCTGCACGGCGGCGTCTCCGCAGGGCCCGGTCGGGGCGGAGGGTTTCAGTCGTAGCGCAAGATGCCGTGGACCGGCCAGCGGGCGAGGGTCTCGCGGCCGCGGAGGGCGGCCAGCTCGATGAGCACCTCGATGCCCACGATCTGACCGCCGATGCGTTCGACCAGCTCGCAGCAGGCCTTCATCGTGCCGCCGGTGGCCAGCAGGTCGTCGACCATCAGCACCCGCTGGCCGGGCGTGATCGCGTCGGCGTGGATCTCCAGCGTGTCGGTGCCGTATTCCAGCTGGTAGGTCACCGCGATCTTCTTTCCGGGCAGCTTGCCGGGCTTGCGGATCGGCACGAAGCCGGCCGAGAGATTGCGGGCCACCGCGGTGGCGAAGATGAAGCCGCGCGACTCGGCGCCGACCACCACGTCGACGTGCCGGTCGCGGTAGGGCTGGGTCATGAACTCCACCGCCAGCGACAGGCCTGCCGGGTCCTTCAGCAGCGGGGTGATGTCCCGGAAGAGGATGCCCGGTTTGGGGAAATCGGGCACGTCGCGGATCAGCCGCGCCAGGTCGGCGGCCGCGGGGCTGTAGTTGCCGGGTGACATGCGCGGGCTCCTCCTTCGATGACCACGGGGATGATAGAGGATGCCTTCCGGAGTCACAAGGGCGGCGCGCGTCGTGCGTGGAGCGCGCCGGTGGCGCCCGCCGGGATCAGGGACGCGCCGCCAGGTCGCGGTCGATGGCCACGGCGGCGCGCCGGCCGTCGCCCATCGCCGGGATCGCGGTGGCGGCGCCGCGGACGATGTCCCCGCCGGCGAAGACGCCCGGAATGCCGGTGGTGCCCTGCCCGTCGACCTCGATGCAGGCCCACGGGTCGAGCCGCAGCCCGGGCGCGGTCCGGGACCGACCGGATCATCCCGAGGATCGCCTGTCCCGGTCACGGGCGAGCGGCCCGGTCGCCGTGGCCGGGGCGGTCGTCTCGACAGCCCGTTCGTAGAAGCTGAATCCATGCATGGTCAGCACCGGACCCCGGTACGCCCCGGCCAGCAGGGTCCGCAGCCCGCTGATGTCCACCGGGCCGTATCGTCCGGCCTCCAGGACCCGCTGGTATTCCTCCTGCACCAGGATCAGCCGCGGCGGAGAACCGGTCAGGGCCCCGAGCACCTCGTCCACCATGAACTGGGCCCGCGCCTCCAGGAAAGGGACCTTGCCCAGCTCGGCGAACCGGCCGGGCGCCCGGCGATGCGCGAAACGATAGATGCCCGGTTCGTATCCCCAGACGTAGATCCGCTCGCCGGGCGATGTGCGCGCGGCCACCGCGGCGGCCAGTTCCCGCAGGCGGGCACGTTCACAGTCTTCGGTGCGATGGTACTGGGCCTGCCACAGGTCGGACTTCTGGCGGAGGGCGACCGGCGTCCACAGCCCCACGGCCCCGGCGATGGCCGCCGACGCCAGAACCAGCCGCTGCGCCGCGGGGCCGGCAGCCAGTCCGCCGGCCAGATAGTGCAGCGTCTGGGCCGCCAGCCAGAGCAGGGGAACGAAAACCGCATGCCAGTAGCGGGTGAGGTGGCATCCGCCGGGCAACACCTCCCAGAGGGCCAGGACCATCCACAGTCCCAGCATGCCGACCAGCAACGCCGGCAGCGGCGCCGGACGATCCCCGCGCGGTTCCAGGCCCCGTCTCTCCACCAGTCCGGCGGCCAGCCCCAGCGCGGCCGTGAGCACCAGCGGCCGAAGCGGCCGCGTCTGCTCCAGCAGCACCCCCCCCACGCCCGCGGTCCAGGGGTTCCACCAGCACAGCCCGGCCTGGGCGAACAACCGGTTGACGCCGCAGATCGCGAAGACCGCGTCGGCCAGCACGCCCTGGAGGAAAAGGACGCCCGCGATCGCTCCGACCACGGCGACAAAGCCGCATATCAGCGCCGCCGAGCTCCTGAGGCACGCGCCCCGGAGTCCGCGGTTCAGACATCCCGCCGCCGCCATCATCCCCAGGGCCGAAAGCGGCCCGGCCAGGAGATTCTGCTTGCATCCGAAGGCGGCGCCGAAACAGGCACCCGCGGTCAGCGCGACCGCCACCGAGGGTGCCCGTCCCCGGCGCCAGGGGAGCAGGAAAGCCGTCGCGGCCAGGCTCTCGAACATCGCCCCGTACAGCTCGGTGCCGTTGGTGCATCCGTCGTAGTAGCGCAGCGAGAACGTGCCCGAGGCCATCAGGGCCGTCAGGCAGCCGACGATGGGGCCGTGCCATCGCCATGTCCCCAGGGCCACGGCAGCGACCGCCGTCGCCGCCGCCAGCCCGGCCGCGGCGGTGATCGCCTGCGTCGAGTCGCGACACAGGCCCAGCACGACGGCGTTGATCCACGGGACCAGCGGGGGCTTGTTGTCCCAGCAGTCCAGATAGATCCGGCCGCCGTCCAGAAGGCACTGGCCCATGAGCTCGAAGAGGTGCCGGTCCTGGCGGAAGGGCCAGTGGTGAGCCGCCCAGCTTCCGCCGGCGATCAGGCCTGCCGAGGTCAGCAGGAGCAGCGTGCAGATGATGCGCCGAACCGGGACCATGGTCGGGACGTCCCTGCGGAACCCCGGCGGTCCGGACGCTACCGGGCCTGTCGCTCCGGGGCGGCCAGGTAGCGATCGATGGCCACGGCGGCGCGCTTGCCGTCGCCCATGGCCAGGATGACGGTGGCGGCGCCGCGGACGATGTCCCCGCCGGCGAAGACGCCCGGAATGCTGGTCATGCCCTGCTCGTCGACCTCGATGTAGCCCCACTTGTTGAGCCGCAGCTCGGGCGTCGTCTGGGTCAGCAGCGGGTTGGAGCGCGTGCCGATGGCGACCACGACCACGTCGCAGGGGATCTCGTATTCGCTGCCGGCCACCGGCACCGGGCGGCGCCGCCCGGAGGCGTCGGGCTCGCCGAGCTCCATCCGGATGCAGCGCACCGCCCGGACCCAGCCCTCGGGCGTGCCCAGCACCTCGACCGGCGCGGCCAGGAAGGTGAAGCGCACGCCCTCCTCCTCGGCGTGCTTGACCTCCTCGGCCCTGGCGGGCATTTCCTGGCGCGAGCGGCGGTACAGCAGCAGGGCCTCCTCGGCCCCCAGCCGCCGGGCGGTGCGGACCGCGTCCATCGCGGTGTTGCCCCCCCCGACGACCACCACGCGCCGGCCGGCGATCACCGGCGTCGGCGACTCCGGAAAGCGGTAGGCCTCCATGAGGTTGACGCGGGTCAGGTACTCGTTGGCCGAGTAGACCCCCTTGAGGCTCTCGCCGGGGATGTTCTGAAAGACCGGCAGGCCCGCGCCGTTGGCGATGAAAACCGCGTCGAAACCCTCCGGGCCCATCAGGTCGCCGATGGTGTAGGTCTGCCCGATGACCACGTTGCACTCGATCCGCACGCCGAGCTTTCGCAGCTTGTTCACCTCGCGGTCCACGATCTCCTTGGGCAGACGGAACTCGGGGATGCCGTAGACCAGCACGCCGCCGGGTTTGTGCAGGGCCTCAAACACCGTGACCGCGTGCCCGCGGCGGGCCAGTTCGCCGGCGCAGGTCAGCCCGGCCGGACCGGAGCCCACGATCGCGACCTTCCGGCCGGTCGGGGGCGCCGTCTCGCAGACCTCGTCCCAGTGCCGGGCCGCCCAGTCGGCCACGTAACGCTCCAGGTAGCCCACGGCCACCGGCTCGCCCTTGTTCCCGCGCACGCAGGACACCTCGCACTGGGTCTCCTGCGGACAGACCCGGCCGGTGATCGCCGGCAGCACGTTGGCGGCGTACAGCACCCGCGCGGCCTCGGCCAGGTTGTTGTCCGCCAGGGCGGCCAGGAAGCCGGGGATGTCCACGCCCACCGGGCAGCCGCCGATGCACTTGGCCCCGCGACACTGCAGGCAGCGCAGGGCCTCGTTGATCGCCGCCGGCTCCTCCAGGCCGAGGTTGACCTCGCGGAAGTTCCGGGCCCGGTCCTCGGCGGCCTGCTCGGGCATGTGCTGGCGGGGCAGCTTGAGTCGGTCTGCTGGTTTCATGGTCGTGTGTGACTCCGCGTTCAGGTGCCGTCGCTGCTCCCGGCCGCCCGGGCGACTGCCCCGGCCAGCCGGCAGGAACCCTCGCCCACGGCCTGCCGAAGGTGCTCGAGAGCCGCCTGCTCCTGCGTCCGGTAGGCGGTCAGCCGGCCGGCCAGGTCGTCGAAGTCGATCCGGTGGGCGTCGAACTCCGGCCCGTCCACGCAGGCGAACAGCGTCTTGCCGCCCACCTGCACGCGGCAGCCGCCGCACATCCCGGTGCCGTCGACCATGATCGGGTTGAGCGAGGCGATGGTGTGGATGCCCACCGGGCGGGTGACCTCGGCCACCGCCTTCATCATCGGCACCGGTCCGGCGGTGATCACGGCCCGGACCGGGTCGGGATCCTCGTCGATCAGCCGGGCCAGGCGGGCGGTGACGAACCCGTGGAACCCGTGGCTGCCGTCGTCGGTGCAGGGATAGACCGCGTCGCAGATCCGGCCGAGCTCCTCCTCGAGGATGACGTAGGGCCGGCTGCGGCCGCCGATCACCGCCGAGACCTTGTTGCCCAGCTTCTTCAGCGCCGAGGCCTGCGGATGGATCACCGCCGTGCCCACGCCCCCGCCGACGAGCACCACGTGCCCGAATCGCTCGAGCTCCGTGGGCCGGCCCAGCGGCCCGACGACGTCGCGAACCTCGTCGCCGGGCTCCAGGTCGCACAGCTGCCGGGTAGTCGCGCCGACGGCCTGCACCACCAGCATGATCGTGCCGGCCTCGGCGTCGGCGTGGGCCACGGTCAGCGGAATGCGCTCGCTGCCCTCGACCGGGCGCACGATGACGAAGTGTCCGGGCTGATGCCGCCGGGCCACCCGGGGGGCCTCGACGGTCAGCTGCCGGACGCCCGGGGCGAGCCACCGGGCCTGGCGAATCGGATAGCCACTCATGATTCCAAGCGTCTCCTGGACGTCGAGCCCTCCGCACCGCACGGCACCCGCGCTTCGCGGAGGCGTCGGCACTGCCAGCCCGCCGAACCAGCGGCGAAACCCCGCGGCCCCGACCGGAAGGACCCCATGGCCGGAAACCCCACTAGTAACCCCCCGGCCGCGGCGATGCAAGCTCCCGATGCCTGGATCACATGGCTTGATCGCCCCCAGCAGTTCCGCTAATGATATCCGCCCAAAAAAGGGGACATTCTACTTTTTCGGCCCCGAAAAGGGGGACATTCTGGAACGGCATGAAGCCGAGCCTTAATTCTCTGTACCACCTGGGGATTGACGGTGACTCAGACGCCCAATAAAGGACACCCATTAGAGTCTGCGTTGGGGGGCGACGGCGATCCGTCCCGCCGGGGCGTGGATCCACCTGCTGCGAGGGATTGACAGACGCGCTGCCGTCTCGGGTATGTCTCGGAACACGGTCGGGTTGCCAGCC
>Ga0129299_1002211_pt1 | contig 12943 bp, 9 predicted proteins | sample ConPoolayeCmetaG_FD_94477 | JGI IMG/M metagenome (GOLD analysis project Ga0129299, IMG submission 94477) | Hot spring microbial mat communities from California, USA to study Microbial Dark Matter (Phase II) - Cone Pool mat layer C metaG ... | reverse complement strand
AGCACAGGATTCAATCCTGTGCTACATTGTGTTAAAAGCACAGGATTCAATCTGTGCTACATTGTGTTAAAAGCACAGGATTCAATCCTGTGCTACATTGTGTTAAAAGCACAGGATTCAATCCTGTGCTACATTGTGTTAAAGGCGCAAGTTTACGAGCTGGGCTCGCGTTTTCAGGAGTTGCGGCTTTAGCCGGTCGTCCGCCTGAAGGCTCGACTCCCGCAAGTATGGGGGTAGAGGCTTTAGCCGGAGCGGTTAAAGTCTCTTTCTCCGAAAACGCCAGAGTTCAGTTATTAAAAGCGAAAAGTTGGCCATGAGCGAATACCCATACTCCGACTGGCAAACCCTCGATCGCCCGCTCATCCCCCAGGAGCAGGCCGCAGTGAACAAACTGTCCAGCCATATGGATGTTGCCTCGTCGCGCGCAGACCTGCAGGCACGCTACGCCAGCCGGGCGGCATTACGCCTGCGTCTGCAGCGGGCCTATCTGCTCTGACCACAAGGTTGCAGCGTGGCATTGTCCGATCATCCGCGATTCCACAACCTGCTCGAGGTAGCCGGCCTGTTCCTGAAGCTGGACATGATCAGCTTCGGCGGGCCGGCGGCCCACATCGCCCTTATGGAGCAGGAGACGGTCTCCTGTCGCCGCTGGCTGAGCCGCGAGCACTTTCTCGACCTGCTGGCCGCCACCAACCTGGTGCCCGGCCCCAACGCCGTGGAGATGGCCAGCCTCATCGGCTTTGTCCACGCCGGCTGGCCGGGCCTGGTAGCCGGAGGCGTATCCTTCATCCTCCCGGCCTTCCTCATCAGCCTGGCCCTGACCTGGACCTACGTCCGCTTCGGCGCCCTGCCCCAGGTGGTGACGCTCTTCTACGGCATCAACCCGGCCGTGATGGCCGTCATCCTGACAGCCTCTTACCGCCTGGGCCGGGCGGCGCTGCGGGACTGGCGGTCCGTCGCCCTGGCCCTGGCCTGCCTGGCGGCTGCTCTCCTGGGCGTCAACAAAGTGGTGCTGCTCCTGGCGGCAGGGGGCATGGGCCTCTTGCTCTATGCGCTGCCCCCTCTGCCCACCCGGTTGCAGGGGGCGATGTTCGGCCTCCCGGTCGGCCTGTCTGCCCTGCCCCTGCTTGGGTCGGACAACCGCCTGCTCCGTCTGGGGCTCTTCTTCCTCAAAGTGGGTTCGCTCCTTTTCGGCAGCGGCATGGTGCTGTTCGCCTTCATCCAGCGGGATGTGGTGGACCGTTACGGTTGGCTGACCCAGCAGCAGCTCCTGGACGCCATCGCCGTGGGCCAGATGACGCCAGGGCCGGTGCTCTCCTCGGCCACCTTTATCGGCTACCTGGTGGCCGGCTGGTCCGGGGCGGTGGTCTCTACGCTGGCCGTCTTTGCGCCTTCGTTCGTCATCGTGGCTCTGGTGGGGCCGTGGATTCCCCGCCTGCGCCGCTGGGCGGCGGCCCAGGCGTTCCTGCGCGGGGTGAACGCCGCCGTGGTGGCGCTGATCCTGGCGGTGGCGCTGGCGCTGTTTCGCTCAGCCGTTGTGGACGTCTGGACGGCGGTCATCCTGCTGACCGGCCTGGTCATCCTGCTCCGTTTCCGCGCCGAGTCCATATGGCTGGTGCTGGGCGGGGCGATCTGTGGGGGGATGACAACTACATTACCCTCTCCCCCCATCAATCGCTGGCTCCGCCGTATGCCCTCTTCAGCCAAGCTGCCCCCTGCAAACGATGAAGCCCTATGCGGATATCGAGGACACCAAAGTGGACCGGTGAACCATAGACGGCGGAGTGTACACCTGGAGCGAGGGCGGCGGCTACGCGCTGGGCGGCACCGTCGGCCGGCCGGATGCGGGGGTGCTCTCCGGCGAGGGCTACACCCTGGCCGGCGGCTTCTGGGGCGGCGCGGCGGCCCGCTACGGCGTCTACCTCCCGCTTACGCTGTGGAACTATTGACCCATAGGGTAGCCGTCGGCTACTCTACCCGGCTCGATGCTCTTGATGTCCATCGAATTGAGGGCTTGCTGAGCCTGCCCGGCTTGTTTTTGGCGTTTTTGCCAAGTCAGCGTATAATTTGAGAATCTACGCAAGGTATACCTGGATTACGGGCCAGCCCTGCGGCCCCAACTATCACGCAAAGGAGAATCCCCTATGAGACTTTATGCCGACAACGCCAAATGTTCCGGCTGTCGAGCATGCCTGGTGGCATGCTCACTGCACCTGTTCGGCGAGAACAACCCCAAAAAGGCAGCCCTCGCCATCGTGCCTCACTTTCCCGCGCCGGGCACATTTGAGGTGCGCGTCTGCACGCAGTGTGGCCGTTGCGCCGAGGTCTGTCCGGTGGGCGCCATCCATCAGAATGACAAGGGAGCCTATTACATCCAACCCGACGAATGCACCCTTTGTATGACCTGTGTGGATGAGTGCCCGGAGGGCGTGATTTTTAGCCGTCCCGACGTGCCCTATGTCTGGGAATGCGACCTGTGCGGCGAATGTGTAGACGTATGCGGGCCTGGCGCATTGTGGATCGCCGAATAAGATATAAGGAGGAATAAGAATGTTATACGGCTATGCAGGACAAATCTTGCGTGTTGACCTGACCCGTGGCGTCATCACCAAAGAGCCAACGCCGGAAAGGGTGATGCGCAACTTTTTGGGCGCACGGGGGCTGGGAGCCTATCTGCTGTGGACCGAGGTGCCCCATGGCGCCGATCCGCTGGGGCCGCAAAACAAGTTGTTCATTTCACCTGGGCCGCTCTCGGGCACGCTCTTTCCCGGCGCCGGCAAAATGGACTTTACGACCAAATCCCCGTTGACCGGCGGCTATGCCGGAGCCAGCATGGGCGGCATGCTGACCGCCGAGATCAAATATGCCGGATACGATTCGATCATTCTCGAAGGGATCAGCCCCAGGCCGGTGTACCTCTACATCGACGACGACACCGTCGAGCTGCGTGATGCCACCCCGTATTGGGGGATGGGCTCCTTTGCGTTGGAAAAAAGGCTCAAGGACGAGCTGGGTGAAGAATTCCAGATTGCCACCATCGGGCCGGCCGGCGAAAACCTGGTCAAATATGCCTGTATCAACCACGACTATGGGCGACAGGCCGGGCGCGGCGGCGTCGGCACGGTGATGGGGGTTAAAAAGGTCAAAGCCATCGCCGTGCGCGGCAGCAAAGGCATCCCCATTGCCGACATGGACGAGTTCACCCGGGTGGCCAAAGCGGCCTACCGCGCCTGCAAAGAGGCCGATGGGTATGAGGCGTGGACCCGCTACGGAACCATGATGGTCACTTCCTGGTGCGACGAAAATGGCGCCCTGCCCACCCGCAATTTTCGTTCGGGTTCTTTTGAGCAAGGGGCCAACATCTATGCCCCAGTCTTTCGAGAGAAAATTGTCGTCACCGATAAAGGCTGCTTTGGCTGTCCGACACCTTGTGGCAAATACGCGCACTCGAAAAAACACAACATCTATGTCGAAGGCCCAGAATACGAAACCAACGGCATGCTCGGCTCCGACCTGGCGCTGGGTGACATCGAGGATATTGCCAGGGCCAACCAGTTGTGCGATGAGCTGGGCCTGGATACGATCTCGACCGGTGGCTGCATTGCCTGGGCGATGGAGTGCTACGAAAAAGGAATCCTAAACCAGGAGCAGACCGGCGGACTTGACCTGCGCTTTGGCAACGCCCAGGCTGTTTTCGCTTTGATCGAACGCATTGCCCATCGTGAGGGCTGGCTCGGCAACCTGTTAGCCGAAGGGGTCAAGCAGGCAGCGGCACAAGTGGGGCAGGGAAGCGAAAAATGGGCCATCCATGTCAAAGGAATGGAACAGAGCGCCTACGATACCCACAGCGCCACCTCGATGTTGCTGGCCTACATGACCGCCGACGTAGGTGCGCATCACAACCGCGCCTGGGCGATTACCTATGATCTGGCCGTGGGCCGCGACAAGGTGGTTCCCGAAAAGGCGGCCAAAGTGATCGAACTCCAACATATTCGCCCGTTAATGGACACTCTGGGGTGCTGCCGGCTGCAATGGGTCGAATTGGGCATGTCACTCGACTTTTATGCGCCGGCCATGACCGCGCTGACCGGTGTGACCTACAGCTGGCAAGATCTGCTGCACATCTCGGAGCGCATTTGGAACCTGACCCGCATGTACTGGGTACGTGAAGTGGCCGGTTTTGGACGTGTCTGGGATGCGCCGCCGCCGCGCTTTGTAGAAGAACCGGCAGTTGGTGGCGTGACCGATGGCAAATTGACCTCACCCGAAGCCGCTCAACAAATGTTAGACTACTATTATCAACAGCGCGGCTGGGATGCCAACGGCATCCCCACGTCGGAGACATTGCAGCGACTGGGCCTGGCCGAACTGGTAAGGGTGATGCCGTAATGTCGGTCACGTTGATCCCGGTCGGTATGCTCAAAGAATACGTCGGCGGCCAGGCCCGGCTGGAACTGGCCACCGGTCCCACCGTGCGTGAGATGCTGGAAGCGGTCGGCATCCCGCCGACGTTGGTAGCTGGAGTCTTGTGCAACGATCTGCTCGTGTCCAAAACGTACCATCCTCAGGATGGTGACACCGTCAAGGTGGTTGCCGTTATCGGCGGAGGGTAAGAGCGGCCGTTGGCAGCCACCGCTACCATCGGTCTCCAGACCGTGCTCCATTGCTGCCGCCGGTTTCCAGACCGTGCGGCTGGGGGCAAAGTCCGGTGAGTTTGTTTGTTCGATTGAGCAAATTTATGAACAAGAGGAGGCGACATGTACGGGTTTCACAACAAGATTTTGCGTGTCAACTTGTCTACAGGCGAAATCGGCATTGAAGAGCCGGGCGAACGATTCTTCCGCACCTATATGGGTGGCTGGGGCGTGATCGCCTATTATTTGCTGAAGGAAATGGCTCCCGGCGTCGATCCGCTGGGGCCGGATAACCTGCTTGTCTTTGCGCCCGGCGTGATCACCGGTGCCCCTCTTGGTGGCAGCGGACGGCATGCAATTGGCGCCAAATCGCCGTTGACCGGTGGTTTTGGCGCGGGCGAGGCCGGTGGATTTTGGGGAGCCGAACTCAAACGCGCCGGCTGGGACGCCATCGTGGTCACCGGACAGGCAGCCGGGCCGGTTTACCTGTGGATTGCCGACGACCACGTTGAGATTCGTGACGCAACCCACCTGTGGGGCAAAAAGACCGCCGAGGTGGAACAGACCTTGCGAGACGAATTGGGCGACAAGCACATTCGCGTGGCCCAGTGTGGCCTGGCCGGGGAAAACCTGGTGCGCTATGCATGCGTGATCCACGACGCAAATCGTGCCGTCGGGCGTACCGGCATGGGCGCAGTGATGGGGGCCAAAAAGCTCAAAGCGGTTGCCGTGCGCGGTTCGGGCCGTGTGCAAGTGGCCGATGCCGAACGGGTACAGACACAGGCACGTTGGTTGAGCGAACACTATATGGAAGGCTGGACCGCCGATTTGCATCAGAACGGCACCGACGGCGGTTTGTTGGGGTTGAGCCTGGCCGGTGGATTGCCCACCCGCAACTTTCAAGAAGGAACATTCGAGGGCGCAGAAAAAATTACCGGCGCGACGATGACCGAAACGATCCTGGTGGACCGCGATAACTGTTTTGCCTGTCCCATCTACTGCAAGCGCGTGGTCAAGGTTGAGGAACGGTATCAGGTGAATCCGGTCTATGGCGGGCCGGAATACGAAACGGTAGGGGCCATTGGCTCTTGCTGCGGGATCGATGACCTGGCAGCCATTGCCTACGGCAATCAGCAATGCAACGCCTACGGGCTGGACACCATCTCAACCGGAGTGGCCATTTCGTGGGCCATGGAATGTTTTGAGCGTGGCTTGCTGACCACGCAAGACACCGGCGGGTTAGACCTGCACTTTGGCAACGCGGCAGCTATGCTGGAGCTGATCGAGCAAATTGCCCACCGCCGGGGTTTTGGCCATCTCCTGGCCGAAGGCTGTCTGCGCGCGGCCCAACAGATCGGTCGAGGGACGGAAAAGTACGCTATGCAAGTCAAGGGGCAAGAAGTGCCGATGCACGAACCACGCATCAAATTCGCCTTGGGGTTAGGCTATGCCACGTCACCTACCGGCGCCGACCACATGCACAACATTCACGATACCGGTTACGAAGCAGAGGGAGGGAGCATCCAGGATATGCGTCGTCTGGGCATCCTCGATCCGCTGCCGGCCAAATCACTGGGACCGGAAAAGGTGCGTCTGGCCAAATACCATATCGACTGGCAGGTACTCTACAACTGCCTGGGCGTGTGTATGTTTATGCCCTATAGCAAAGAGCGGATGCTCGAAATCGTCCAAGGGGTGACCGGCTGGAACAGCTCACTGGTAGAATTGCTCAAAACCGGCGAACGGGCGCTGGCTATGGCCCGTGCGTTCAATTATCGGGAGGGTCTACGAGCCGCCGACGATGTGCCGGTCTGGCGTTTCTCGACTCCTTTCGAGTCAGGCCCGATTGTGGGCGTCCAAGTGCCGGCCGAGGATATGACCCGCGCGCTCAAACTATACTACGAGATGAACGGCTGGGACAGAGAAACGGGCGCACCGGTGGAGGGCAAACTGGTCGAATTGGGCATCGGCTGGGTGGCCGAAGTGATTTAGTGGTGTGCGATCGAACCAGAGGGTGAGACCATATCTGGGCCTGACAGCGCCAGCGTGTTGGGGTGGGCGACGGCAGTGCCTTTGCTCACCCTGCCGGCGATGTCGTGCATCGGCCGACGGCATTTGACAATATGGAGTATTACGTAAACATCAAGAGGTGGCCAATGGGTGGTGTACAGAAAAAACGGGTTTTGTTCCTTTGCACCGGCAACTCGGCGCGCAGCCAAATGGCCGAAGGATTGGTGAATCATTTTTTAGGGGCTACATGGGAGGCGTTCTCTGCGGGCACCAACCCGGCCGGCTATGTCCACCCGTTGGCCATCCGTGCAATGGCCGAACTGGGCATCGATATCTCGGTACAGCGCTCCAAATCGACGGAAGAATTTCGCAACGTTGAATTTGACCGCGTGATCACCGTGTGCGACCATGCGGCCCAAAATTGTCCGGCCTGGTTGGGCAAGGGCGTGGTCAAACACATCGGCTTTCCAGATCCCGCTGCTGCCGAAGGCTCTGAAGAAGAGCGCCTGACCTTCTTTCGCCAGGTGCGCGACGGACTGCGTGAAGAAGTGCTGGCCTATCTGCAAGGCGAAGTGCCGGAAGGTCTCGAATTTCACCTGGATATCGGAACCCTGGAACGTCGGGGGTAGCAGCCCGGCGTATTGACACAAAACGCGGGCAAGATGCCCCCTGGGCGGTCATCTTGCCCGCGTTGCGTTCTGGGCCACCCGGTCGTGACGACGGTCGGAGGGCCCAGCGCGCTGCGCCCCTACCCCGCCGATGGCACTTGCGGGGCATTGACGCAGCTCACGGCAATCGTCTGCGGGTCGAGCCGGTGAGGCGAACGAATTTGAATGCGTCGTTTTTCGCCGGGCAGCAGGTCAAAATAGTTATCGGTCGGCAGCGCGTCTTCCGGCAGTGTCAGGTAAACGGCGTGGGCATAGGCGTGTGCGGTTACTTCGATCTCGCAGGTATGCGCGTTGAGTCGCTTGACGGTCGCCTGCAACTTGGGGTCGCCAACTTGAAGCTGTCGGTGATCTACGGCACGCAGGATGGCGGTGGGGACATCCTCGCGGCCCGGCGCGCGGGCAATCCACAGACCGGTGGTCGGGTCATGTTCACCTTTTTTGAAGCGGGCAACCTCGCTGCGGCTCAATGCCGGTGCGGTGACCTGATAGGCTTGCAAATCGGCCAGCCGACCGTCAAGCGAGAGGTAACCGTATTCGACCGGGATGGTGATCTCGTGCGCCGTGTCGTTGGCCAGGACCACGCGGATGGTGTCATCTTGGGCGCGCATGATCAGCCGCAGCGGAGCAAAAGCACGCTTCACAAAATAATACGATATTTTACGACGCAAATAGTAATCAATGATTGTCCACCCTACTTCGCCCCAACAGTCTTCATACATCCAAAACAAACTGCCGTGACAGTTAGCCCGGTAGCGCATCGAATCGAGCGCATAGGCGTACATCAGCCCCTGGCACAGGCCGCTGTAGAGCAGGTATTGATCAAAGGTCAGCGATGGCGGATCGGCATAGTGTTTGGCAATCCCGGCTTCGACGGTGTCTTTTTCAAAGGTGTTGGTGTGATGCTGCCAGACCGGCCCTTTGCGTTCCGGCGGTGCACCGTCCAGATAGGTCAGGGTGGTTTCTCGACCGCACGCGCCCACATAACCGAATTCTGAGACAAACAACGATGTACAAAGATCATATTCTTCCGGGGTGATCCGTTTGATCATCTGCGGGTTCATCATGCAATCGCCCCAATGGTGGCGATCGCCAACCTCGCTGCTGTTGGGCGTATCGCCGCCATAGGGCGAACCGTTCCAATAGGGGATTTCGGGAGTGTTGCGTCGGGCGATGGCCGGCAAAAGATAGTTGTAGAGGTATGCACCGCTCTGCGTCTGCTCATGCCACCACTCGCAAAACCCCCAATTGTTTTCATTGCAACCACTCCACAGCGCGATGCAGGCATGCTTGCCCAATCGCCGGGTCTGGTAATCGGCCTCGCGCTCGACCAGCGCACGGAACCAGTCCAGATGATCGGGGTAGGGCGCACAGGCGAACATAAAATCGTGCCAGAGCATAATTCCGTAGCGGTCGCACGCGCGGTAGAACGCCTCGCGCTCGTACCAGCCGCCTCCCCAAACGCGCAGCATGTTGAAATGGGCGTTACGTGCCTCGCGGATCAGCGTGTCATAGCGTTCATCGTCGGTTCGCGCATAGATTGCGTCGGCGGGAATCCAGTTGGCTCCTTTGCAAAAGACCTTTTTGCCGTTGATGACGATGGCAAAGGTATGGTCGGTATCGAGGTGTAGAAAGCGGATGCCGTAATCAAAGGCAGGATACGCTGTTTTTTGGTCGTCGATGATCAATTCTGCTTCCACACGGTAAAGGTGTGGCTCACCCAGGCCGTTGGGCCACCAAAGCCGGGCCTTTTCGAGCGGAATCTGCAGGTCGACATAGGTATAGCCGGAGCGGAGCAGAACGTGCTTTTCGGCAGAAAAGGCCTGTTCGTCGGCATCGGTCATCGTCAACCTCACCGTGCCTTCGATGGTTTTGTAAAAATGGAATTGATCGACGGTGATCGTAGCCTTGACCAGTACCTCATGGCCGTGCTGTATCGGTTCCAGGCGCACGTCGCGGATGCATGCGCGGTTCATCACGCGGATGAGCACATCTCCGGCGATGGCGGTGGTGGCGACGCGCGGGCTCCAGTCCCAGCCAAAAGCGTATTGTGGCTTGCGCACGGCCACGCGCCGAATGTCGCCGCGTTCGGGACGGCCGTTGCCGGCTTCGGTGCTGGCGCGGATGCCGCCCATTGAATCGGCCAGACTTTCCGACACCTCTTCTACGCCGGCGGTGAGCCGTACCAACAGCACATTTTGTCCTGCCCTGAGCCAGGGTTTGAGGTCGGCCACGAAAGGATAAAATGCGCTACGATGCGCGCCGATATGTATGCCGTTGAGGAAAATCTCGGCATTCGAGTCGAGGCCGCCCATTTCCAACTCGATGCGGTCGGCGGCGAGCTGCTCCGGCGCGATCTCGAACGTTTTGCGAAACCACCACGAACGCTGCTCGGTCCAGGCGCACCGGAAGCTGTTCATACCGAGCAGCGGCTCCTGGATTCGTCCTGCGGCGATCAGACCCTGGTGAATGTCGCCGGGCACCGGCTGCGGGATCCAGCCGTCGGGACGATCGGTCAACAGCCGTGCATTTTCCGGCGGAAAGGTGAGGATTTCATCGCGCAGTTCCCAGATGCCGTTGAGAAAGCAGGTTTGTTCGAGGGTCATTTTGTCTCCTTGTTTTGAAACAACAGACCCTAAAGGTCTCCAAGACCTTTAGGGTCTTGCTTGGCGATAATTTTTAATCGAAAGTGTAAGCAAAGTCAAAGCGACGATCATCCCGCCACCGACCGTGTACCAAAAGGCCGATGAAACCGGCTGGAGCATCGGTGTTGCGGTTATCGTGGCTGTGGCCGTCGGTAAGGGGAGCGGCGTTGCGGTCGGCGTGGCCGTCATCGTCGGCAGAGGGGGCGGTGTCGCGGTCGGCGTGGCCGTTTCCGTTGGCAGGGGGGGCGGTGTCGCGGTCGGGGTGGCCGTTTCCGTGGGCAGGGGGGACGGCGTTGTGGTCGGCGTAGCGGTTGCCGTTGGCAGGGGCGTCGGCGTTACGGTTGGCGTTGCGGTCGGCGGCACACCTCCGCCCAACGTCAGCGCGGTGACCGGTGTTAGTTCCACGTGGTTGCCGGCGCGGTCATAGACCCAGGCAGTGAGCGACACAGCGCTTTTGTCGCCGAGCGTGGTTACATCCCAAAGCAATGTGAATCCATCTTGGGGGGTGTTGTCGTAACCGAGGTGATGCCAACGTCCGTCATAGCGGGCATAAAAGATGGCACGATCCAGGCCACTGGTTGCGTCCTGGACGGCCAGCGTCAGCGTGACCCGGCCTTGCAGGCGCATACCGTTGCGAGGAAAAGCGAATGCGCCGGTCGGCGGGGTGTTGTCCAGGGCTACCTTGCGTGCATCGCTGCCCCAAGCGGCGTTGCCGGCACGGTCAAACGCCTGCAGGCCGAAATCGTAGTGTCCGTCGGGGATGCTGATGTTGGGCCATTCCAGGCTCCAGCCATCGCGCCCATCGGTGTCTTCGCCGATTTTGATCCGGTCTTGGCCCGGATTGACATAGAATTCCACTTTGGCGACGCCGCTGTGCGCATCTGCGGCCCAGGCGCTGAGCGGCACATCGAAACGGGCCACGCCGCCGTTGGCCGGGCGGTTATAGCCGGATTGTGGCGGCGTGCGGTCGAGGATGAGGTTGGTGGCTTGCGGCAAAGCGGTGTTGACGCGCCCCTGAACGTCAACCGGGCGGACCTGAACGCGCACGCGCGTTTGATCTTGGGCGTCGGCCGGGTCCCAGCGCAATGACCAGCCGTCACTGCCATAGTCATCCCGACCGACAAACTTCCATGCCCCGGCCAGCCAGACGTAAAACTCGACGCGCTGAAAGTAAATGTCCGAGGGGATGGGGGTAAAGACCAGGTCGATCGGCCCGGTGATCAGCGTGCCGTCGGGTGGCGAAATGAGCGCGTCGCCGACCATGCTCCGGTCAATGGTCAGGTTGGACACCGGATCGGTGAGGGTGACGTTGCCCGCACCGTCGATCAGACGGGCGATCACCTCGATCTGTGCGCCGTTGGGCAGGTCGGGTGTCCATTTGAGCAGCCAGGTTGTGCCGTGCAGCCAGGTGGCGTCGCCCAGTTCGCGCCATTCCTCACTCGAACCGGCGGGACGCCCCAAGAAGGTGACCCGCTTGGTGGTCGATTCGGGGTCGTAGGAAGACGCATAAAGCCACAGCGTATGGCCGGCCGTGCTATCCGGCTCCAGTCCCCAGATAAACCCCTGCGGCCCGCGCCGGTCGATGGTGATGTCGGTGAGAATGGGGCTGCCTTTGCCCACCCGCCCGTCGCTGCCGATGGCCCAGGCGTGCAACCAAACCTTGCCTTCGGGCGCATCCTGGGTGTTCCACGTTGTGCTCCAACCGTCTGCACCGTCGTTGTCTTGACCGATCTGATGCCATTGGTTCTCGTAATAGGCCCAAAAACTGACCCCAATCACCGGCGGGCTGTCATCGTCGGGGCGAAAGCGCAGCACCAACGTGCCGTTGGTGCGTGTTCCGGCGGGAGGGTGGGTCAGTTTGCCGATCGGCTCCAGTGGCTGTTCGGGTAACCAAAGCCAGACGGCCTGCTCGCCGGAGTGTTTGATCAGCGGGTCGGGCAGGTTGGCCGGTCGGCCGGAGCGTTCAGGCTGCCAGCCGTAGGGATCGGTGCTGTAATCGCCTTTGCGCACGGCAAAATGCAGATGTGGGCCGAGTGAGCAGCCGGTGTTGCCGGAAATGCCCAGCGGATCGCCGGCTTCAACCCATTGGCCGGTTTGCACGCAGATGCCGTCGAGGTGCAGGTAAGAGGTGTAATAGGGTTCACGAATGCCGGGGATGTCGTGACGGAGGCGCACGAATTGCAGCGGCGTGTCACAGCCGGAAGGCACACTGCCGGCAAAATCGACCACCCCGGCGGCGGCCGCAAGGACGGTCACCCCGTCGCGAGTGCCGTAATCGTAGCCGTTGTGCCCGTCGTAATAGACATACCAGCGTGTTTCGGGCAGATAATAGCCCCCCTTGAAGGTGGCCGTGCGGTCGAGGATGCCGTCGATGGCGCTGGCCTGCTCACCGTTGAAAATGACCATTGTGTCATCCCACGAGTAATCAGGCGACTGATGGTCAAAATACGAGGTGACGCGGTAGGTGCGCGAAAAGGGCGGGCGCAAAAAGGGCGCCGGTGTCGACGTCGGCGACGGCGCCGGCGTCGGGTCACCGGCTGCGTGGGAAGGGCATGCGCCCAAGAAAGCGAGCACAACAAGCGCAACGATGAGCGCCGTCGGCAGCACCACCAGGTGGACAGGATGGAAGAAATTGGCCGGGCGAAAACCCGGTCGATCCTGCAAATGCGGTCGGTTGGGGTGTCCGGAGTTCACGGGTAAGAACCTATTTCTCGCCACAGATCCAGAATTTTCTCATAGCGGGCCAGTTGCATACCGGTGTAGACGCAATTGGAGGTGCAAAAGATGTACCCATAGCCGGGCATACCATGTTCGAGCGCGTAACGTGCCGAGGCCAGATATTCTTCTTCCGTTCCTGTGTCGATCAATCCACAGTTGACGTTGCCGCACAGGCACACCCGGTCGCCGTACAGCGCCTTGACCTCTTTGATGTCCACGCCGGCCTGTGGATCGAGCGAGTGCAGGGCGTGCGGGTTGCAATCCACCAATT
>Ga0129299_1002210_pt1 | contig 12943 bp, 10 predicted proteins | sample ConPoolayeCmetaG_FD_94477 | JGI IMG/M metagenome (GOLD analysis project Ga0129299, IMG submission 94477) | Hot spring microbial mat communities from California, USA to study Microbial Dark Matter (Phase II) - Cone Pool mat layer C metaG ... | reverse complement strand
GCGCAAGGCCCTGGAGCGGCTGCTGCTTTCCATCGCCGATCACCAGCCGCCGGGCTGGGCCCGGGCCCGGGTCGAGGCCATACAGAATGTCACCGTTGCCCGGGTCGCCGGCGCGGGCTTCCGATAATCTGCGGCCGGGCTCGACGCCTCTTCGCCCGCTTCACTCCGGATCGTGATTCGCCCGCCGATCACTCCTGCGGCGGCTTGACTGTGCCGCCATGCACCCCTAGAGTCTTCTGAAGGGCAAGGGACACGTCCGGCCGATGACGCCTGATGCCTGGCATTTCGGACGCGTCGCCGCAGGGTGGTCCGGGCGGCGCGCGAAGGAGGCATCCGGCGACAGGATCGAGCCGGGTGGTGAAGACAGTTCCGGAATGGAGGAGCAGCGATGATGCGAGCGATGATGAGACTGACCCTGGCGGCCCTGATCGGGTTGTCGGCCCTGGCGATGGCCGGGTGCGCCTCGAACGAGGCCAAACCGGCGGCCCTGTCCGGCGATCAGGCTCACGAGCGGCACGCCACCGGCATCGAGAGCCACGTGGGCGACCTGTGATTTCTGATTTCCGCGGGCTGTCGGCGGTTCGACTCGCCTGAGCCGCCCGACAGCCTGCCGTGCGCCGCCGCCTGCCGGCCGCAGCCGGTGTGAAAGACCTCGCCGGCGGCGGCCAGGCCGGACGCGCCGCCCGCGTGCGGCCGCCGGTCCCTTCCCGCGCGTCCTGCCCGTGGAGTCTTCTCCCGTTTCCGCCGCGTGAAAACCGCTCAGGCCATGCTCAGCAGCTCGGCCAGCAGATTGTTTCTCGGATAGCCGTGGCCGAGGTGCTGGCGGAACCCCTCGCCGAAAGGCCGCCCGATCGCCGCTCCCCGGGCGGCGGCCGAGCGCCTCATGGCCTCGATGTACTCGTCCATGCCGTGGTGGGCCCGGAGCCACTCGCGCTGCGAGGCGTGGCAGGCAAGCATGCGCTCCTTGATCTCCATGACATCGGTGATGTCCACGATGAATCCCGGCGCCACCGGCACGCCGAAGATGTCCTGGTGATCCACCGGATCGCAGTAATACAGGTGTGGAACCGCCGCCAGGACCGGAGCCGGATCGATCGCCCGGGTCGCCAGGTTGGGGATCGGAGCTCCGAAGCACGCGGAACGCACCAGCCGGCCGGTGTGCTCGTGATCCACCATGTAGTCCACCGGCGGCTGGGTGATCACGATGTCCGGCCGGGCCAGCCGGACGATCTCCACGAAACGCAGCAGCGTGGGCTCGTCGTACATCACCATCAGGTCGGCGCAGCCGGCGCAATGATAATCCGCGCCCAGCAGGGCGGCGGCCGCCAGGGCCTCGTGGTGCCGGATGTGGGCGATCCGCTCGGGGCGGTCGGTCGCCGACCCGCAGTCGCCGCTGGTGGCCGTGGCGATGACGATCTGGCAGCCGGCCTGGCGCTGAAGCCTGGCCAGCGTGCCGGCGCAGGTGAACTCCACGTCGTCGGGGTGGGCCATGAACGCCAGGACTCTCGTGCTCATGCGATGCTCCCTCCGGCCGCCGGTCACGGTCCGGCGGCGTAACGGTAGATCAGTGCCCGGCTGGCGGTCCGCCGCCCGCCGCCCGCTTCGGTATGCACCAGCTCCAGCGTTTCGCCGGGGCTCAGCGACCGGGCCAGCTCATCCAGGAAGCCGGGATGAGAACGCAGCGTCCGCCGTTCGTCCAGGACCAGCCACTCCGGCCGGGTCCGACGGGCCAGTTCGAGCACTTCCCCGGCCGTCCGGCTTTCCTGGAAGACGATCGGCTCGCCGTCCGCGTAGAACGCCACGCGGTGCCGCTCGGCCATGACCCGGGGCGTCGGACCGGCCGAGTGCCGCCGGATCCACTCGCCGGCCCGTCGGAGGTAGACATCGTCGGCGTAGGGCACCGCGACAAGCCAGGGCAGCGTCGGGGCGATCAGCAGCCCGATCAGGACCGCGGCCGCAACCCCCGGCCGGCGGGCGTGCAGCCGTTGCCCGGCCTGGATCACCCCCGCCCCGGCGAACGGCATGGTCAGCCCCGCCAGAACCAGCACGTGCCGCAGGCTCAGAAGATCCGCGTAGTCCATGCGCAGGATCAGCCCGATCAGGATCAGCAGATGGACAAGCATCAGCGCCCCGACCAGCCTTACGCCCGGGGCGTCGCCGGCCGGCCGGCCGCCAAACAGCCACCACAGGGCCGGCAGCAGCAGAGTGACACGCAGGGCCCGCCCCCACTTCTCGCCGATGATCTTCAGGGCTTCGCCGACCGAAAGGAGGCCCCTGCCGTCCACGCCGGCCCGCACCGGGGCCTCGGCCGCCGCCTGCAACGAGGGTGCCGGCGGGGCCTGACCGGCCGAGGGCAGCAGGAGCTTCCACGGGGATTTCTTCTGCACCACCTTCCCGGTGATGGCCATGTAGGGAGAGGCGATCAGCAGGGCTCCCAGCGCGACCGCCGCCGCGGCTTTCCAGCGCTGGCGGCGCAGGCGGTTCCGCGGAAACACCAGCAGCGCCGCGGCCGCGACCATCGCCACTTCCGCCCCCTCGGGCCGGCAGAGAAACGCCATGCCCGAAAGCAGGCCGCCGAGCAGAAACCAACCCGTCCGCCACTGCCGCAGCCCGCGAAGCACCGCCGCCAGTGCGGCCAGGTACAGGGCCAGATGCGGCATGTCCGACAGGCCGTCGGCCGAGATGCGGCAGAACTCCGCGGCCAAGGCGGTCATGGCGGCGGCGGCCAGGCCGGCCGGGGGGCCGAAGAGCCCGGCGGTGACCAGGTATACCCCCACGACCACCGCCAGTCCGCCGGCCAGGGCCACAAGCACCGCCGCCAGCGTCCATCCGCGGATCGGGTCGTGGAGCACCGCCGAAACCGCAGGGCCCAGCGACCGCATGGTCGCGTGTGCCGCCAGGATGGCCGCGGGGTACAGCGGATGCTGGGGCTGGGAGCGCATCACCGCCAGCGGCTCGTGCTCCATCGCCCGGGCGCAGCGGATGAAGGTGACCCCGTCCCGGCTGAGCATGGCGGCGCTGCCGGCCAGGTACAGCCGCACCGGCAGGGCCAGCAGAACCACGATGCCGGCCAGGGCCAGGGCCGCGGCGCGCCGGCCGGGGGCGGGTGGGTTGTCGACGCGGGGTTCGGACACGCTCACAGCATCGGGCAAGCCGGCGCCGACGTCCAGTGGACGGTCGGACCGGACCGGAGGCGTTCAGGTCCGCACGCCGGACAGCAGCACCGCCACCACCGGGCCGAACAGGAAGATCGGAAGCCACGCGGGCAGCCCGACCAGCTGGGGCGTCGCGGCGCCCACCACCTGCTGCCCGATGAACACCACCAAAAACGAGGCGGCGCACATCCCCAGGGCCTTGGCCCCCTGGGTCAGGACCGCGCCGGGAAGGCGGTGCATGAAGAACACCAGCCCCATCAGCAGCATGATCATGTTGTTGATCGGCAGGGTCAGCCGGCCGTGCTTGATCTGGGCGACCTGCACCGTGTCGACGTCCTGGCGGCGCTGGAGGTCCTGAAGCTGCCGCAGGCTCAGGAAGCGGATCCACTGCGCGGTCTGGCGGAACATGAGCTCCTCGGGGGGCAGCTCGGCCTCGTAAAAGTCGATCGGCGTGCGATCCAGCACGTTGTCGCGCTGCAGGCCGCCGACCCAGGCATCTCTCACGCTGATGCGGATGCCGCGCTCCAGCCGCCAGCCCTGGCGGCCTTCCCGCCGGGTCCACTCGGCCTTGTCGGCCAGGATCACGTCGCCCATCCGGCCCTCGAACCCCGGCTCAGCGGCCAGTTCCATGACGATCAGGCCGCGGATGCGCCCCTGCTTGGGGGAAAACTGGCGGGCGCTGAGCAGGCGGTTCGCGCCGTCGCGGACGCACCAGATGCCGTAGGCCCGGGCGCCCTCGACGTCATCGCGGTTGCGGGCCAGCTTGGCGGCCACCGAAGGCAGGACGATCTCCTGGTCGAGGATCACCAGGGCATTGGTGGCCATGCCCGCCAGGATGATCGGGGCCGACAGGCGATACATGCTCGTGCCCGAGGCCAGGATCGAGGTCACCTCGTTGAGCCGGTGAAGCCGGGCCAGCGTCGCGCAGGCCGCGAAGGCCGAAATCACCCCGGAAAGCTGGTGAAAGTACAGCGGCAGGTTGTAGAAGTAGTAGTCGGCGATGCTGCGCACGATGGAAACGACCGGCCGCTGCCCCTCGGTGAACTCGTCGAAGTTGACGAAGAGGTCCAGCACCACGTACAGGCTGATCAGCGTGATCAGCGAGAGCACGTAGTTGAACACGAAGCTCTTGAGCACGTAGCGGTCGAGGATCTTCATCGCGCGCCCGTCACCGCCTCAGCAGGCGGGTCAGCACCACCACGTCCGCCGCGGCCAGCAGCCCGATGCCCGCCCAGATCACCCCCAGCCCGGCCAGGTGCGTCGCGGCGTTCTCGGACAGCTGCCGCCCCATGATGTTCATCACCACCACCATCAAGCCGGGGAAGAAGCTGATGATGAACGCGGTCAGCAGCTGTCCCCCGCGGAACACGATCGCCAGCCCCGCCGCCAGCACCAGCGTCACCATCGCACTGGCGCTGAACGCCAGGCGGGAGTGAATGATCGAACGGATCTTCAGCGCCTGCTTGACCACCTCGGCCAGAAGGCTCCGCCGGGCGTCGTCCAGCACCCGACCCAGACCCAGCGACGGGAGCTTCAGCCCGCCGGCCAGCGCCGGGGAGGGATCCAGCCGGCCGTCCTCGCGCTGCGGCAGGCCGAGCAGCTCGGCGGTGCCGATCGCCTCGGCCCGGGCCAGGACCGCCGCCGGCACCGGCGGGTTCTCCAGCGCGAATTCCCTGGGCTCGTTCACTCTCGACGGATCGGCCGCGTCCGTCCAGCGCACCCCCCCGGTCAGCGTCATGTGGACCGTGTCCGGCACGTCGGCAAAGCCGCGCTTGACCCGCAGGGTGCACCGGTCGGCCCTGAACTCCCGCCGCCGCCCGTCCCACCACTGCCGGATGACCACGTTCTGAAGCTGGACCCGCAGGTTGTCGGGGTCCTGCTCCGCCCGGGCCGCCCGGATCTCGTAGCGCCGCTCGCCCTCGCCCAGACGCAGGACCTTCTGCGGCCCGGTGAGCTGCCGGTAGGCGTCCTGGTAGAACACCATGTCCCGGACCAGCAGCCTGAGCCTCTCCAGCTGGCCGGTGATCTGCGGCAGCTCGACGGGACGCGTCCGGAAGTGCATCAGCTCGCGCAGCGTGAGCCACTGGAGATCGAAGTCCAGCCGGGTCGGGACGGCCACCGGGTTGAACCGCTGCCGGGGCAGCTCGTCCAGCCGGCGGTGCCGCACGTCCAGGGCCAGGACGTTGTGCATGGCCGCCTCCACGGTGGGCCGGTCGCGCTCGGCCTCGCCCCAGAACTGGACGTAGACCTCCTCGGCCGTGCCGCAGTGGGTCAGCTCGTCGCGGTCGAACATCAGGAACGCGGCCTGCTGCACGTGCAGGGCCTTGAGCTCGGCAGCCTCCGAGACCGGTCGGCAGTATCGGGCGTAGAGCACGTAATCGCCGTACTTGAGGTGGTGGTGCGTGGTCAGGGCCGAGGCCACGATCTTCTGGATGTCCTTGCGGACCATCGCCTGCAGACCGGCGATGAAACTGGGGATGACGAAATTGGCGAACGCGAACGTGAAAGCGGCGGTCAGCAGGCTCAGCCCTACCGCCGGCAGCAACAGCCGCTGAATGTTGATCCCGCTGGCCTTGCAGGCGTCAAACTCGTTGTCCGCGGCGAACCGGCCGTAGACCACCGCACAGGCGAAAAGCGCCGCCACCGGCAGCGTCAGCGTAGTGGCGATCGGCAGCACGAACGTCAGGATCCGCAACACCTCGACCGCCGTCAGCACCTCCACCTGGATCATGTTCATCACCCCCCCGCACAGGCTGAAGGTCAGCGTCAGCCCGACGGCGGTCAGCGCGAAGGTCTTGAGCAGCTCGCGGGTGATGTAGACCTGGAGGGTGAGGATCATGTCTGGCCCTGTGGCCGGTGCCTGGGCGACGGCCACGCCGGCCGGTGCCGCCCGAGCCGCATGGGCGACCTGGCTATGATCGCAAAAGCTTTCCGCAGAACGGCTTATGGCTCATCCGGTCGCCGCCGCGCCGCCGCAGCCCCCTCAACGTAGCCATTTCCGCGCCGCCGTCAATAGCCGGACGGTCGGCCCCTGGGACCAGTCGTGCGGCCAGGGATCCGGCGCCACCCCGGCCTCCGCGGAGTACTCAGCCTCCCAGGCCGGCAAGCAGCCGGCCGCCCGGTCCGTCAGGCCGATCCGGTCTCGGGTCCAGAATGACGTTGGCCAGACTCGCAAGCACCGCCGGATGCCCCACCAGGGACCGAATGGCGGGGGATCGCCCGGACGGATTTCCGTCTCGCGGACAGTGTCGGCGTATAACGTGACAAAAAACGGGTGTTCTGGTTGGCCGACCTATTGACGGGCGCTGAAACCCTCCGATAATACGCAGACGCTACCATGGATGGATTCGAAGGTTACGAGGCTTCGAATCCATCGGGCGGTATTTCGGCGTTCATCCTGAAGGCGCCAGGGTGACCGTCGGATCCGACGCCACTTTCGCAGACATTGTGATTCTTACACGGAGGCACGACGACCATGCGGCACAATCTCGTTGCGGCCGGGCTTGCAGTCCTGATGCTCGTGTTGCCGGCGGTGGCCCAGACGACGCAGCCGGCGGCGGAGAGCTCCCACAGCAGGTCCTACCAGACCGGGGAGTTCCCCCACTGGCAGCGGTTGACCGGCGACTGGGGCGGGGCGCGCAGTCAGCTGGAGGATATCGGCATCAAGCTGGACATGAGCGTGACCAACATTCTCCAGGGCAACGCCCACGGCGGCCGGAGCACCAACAACGGATTGCGCTACTCGGGGTCCAACGACCTGGAGCTGACGCTGGACACCGGCAAGATGGGGCTGTGGCCCGGGGGCACGTTCATCATCAAGGCCGAGGGCGTCTGGGGCGGCGGGATCGACCGGAAGGTCGGAGCCCTGCTGCCGGTGAACTTCGATGCCGCCAAGCCGGGGTCGGCCGAGCCGGGCTTCGGGCTGGACGAGGGCTGCCGGTTCCTGCTGTCGGAGTTCATCTATACGCAGGCGCTGGCCGAGGGCAAGCTGATCCTCATCGCCGGCAAGCTGTTCGGAGGGTCGCGGGGCTTCGACGGCAACGTCTTCGCCAACGACGAGCAGACCCAGTTCATGAACGTGGCCTTCCGCAACAACCCGCTGATTCCGGGCTTTCTGCCGTACACCACGCTGGGGGCGGGATTCGTCGTCAACCCCACCGAGTGGCTGTCGATCCTGACCGCCGCGGCGGACAGCGACGGCCGGGCCAAGACCACCGGCTTTGAGACCGCCTTCCACGGCGACGTGAACACGACCGTGATTCACGAGTGGGTGTTCACCATCAAGCCCTTTGGCCTGCCGGGGCATCAGCGGGTGGGCTTCGCCTGGACCTGCAAGGACGTGCCCAGGGTCCGGCCCAACGAGCCGTTCGGCAGCACCGGCACGCTGGCGGTCAAGCTGCTGGGGCCCGATCTGGCCCAGAAGGTGGTCAAGACGCTGGCCACCTACGACGACGGCGGCGACAACGTGATGGTCTACTACAACTTCGACCAGTTCCTGTACACCGAGGCCGACGACCCCACCCAGGGCATCGGTCTGTTCGGCCGCTTCGGCTGGGCCCGTCAGGACGTCAACCCCGCGGCCCACTTCTACAGCATCGGCGTGGGCGGCAAGGGCGTGATTCCCGACCGCGACCGGGACACCTGCGGGCTGGGCTACTACTTCCTGGACCTCAGCAACGACCTGCCGGCCCAGTTCCACTCCGAACAGGGCATCGAGATGTACTACAGCATCGAGGTCTTCCCCTGGCTGCACATTTCGCCGGACTTCCAGATCATCATGAACCCCGGCGGCGGCGACTTCCACGACTGCTCGCTGGTCTACGGACTGCGGATGCACATGAACCTGTAGCCGCCGGCATGACGGGTCAAGCCGGCTGCCGGGCTGAATCTCCGGGCCTCTGCGCCGCCGACGCGACGCAGAGGCCCTTTCGCTGCGCCGCGTCCCCCTCGCCGGCGGCGCGGCACGAAAGGGTGTCAGGATGATTTTTGCACCACCCCAAAATCATCCTGACACCTTTTTCAGAGTCGGATACCGGCTGTGCTGCCCGGGCGCCCCTGCCGGCCGCCGAGGGCGGTGTGCCATGCCCTCGCACGACCGTGCCACGAACGGTGCATGACGCGCGCGGCGGCGTTCGGCGCGGCGGAACTGCCTGCGTTCGGTACGGTCGCCCCGCTCGGTGATGCGGTATTCGCGGACGGCCCCGCGATGGGCCTGTCTCCGGATGTCCGGCCGGCGGAAAACCGCTCCGACCGCCTCCGGCGCAACGCCGGCTTGCGGGAATCCGTCGACCGGGGCATGCGCGATCTCCTGCCCGTGCGTCACACGCCGCAGGCACGCACGCAGGACAGCCGCGCCGTCAGGAATGGTTCCGGTGGTCGCTTACGCCGGGCCGCAGGATTCATTCGCTCTCGGAAAACAGCGCCTCGACGAAGCTCTCGGGGTTGAACGGCTCGATGTCCGCCGGCGTCTCCCCCAGCCCCACGAACTTGACCGGAATGTCGATCTGGTCGCGGATGCCGATCACGATTCCCCCCTTGGCCGACCCGTCGAGCTTGGCCAGAAACAGCCCGGTCACCTTGACGTGCTGGCTGAACATCCGGGCCTGGTTGATGGCGTTCTGGCCGATGGTCGAGTCCAGGACCAGCAGCACCTCGTGCGGGGCGCCGGGGATCTTCTTCTCCACCACCCGCTGGATCTTGTTGAGTTCGCGCATCAGGTGATCCTGGGTGTGCAGCCGGCCGGCGGTGTCGATGATCAGAACGTCGGCCTTGCGGGCCACGGCCGCCTCGCAGGCGTCGTAGGCCACGGCGCCGGGGTCGGCGCCCTGGTCGTGCCTGACGATCTGTACGCCCAGCCGCGCGGACCACTCGGTGAGCTGGGCCACCGCCGCCGCCCGGAACGTGTCGCAGGCCCCCAGGATCACCGTGCGGCCCTGCGCCGCCAGGTAGTGGCACAGCTTGGCCACGCTGGTGGTCTTGCCCGAGCCGTTGATGCCCACCACCAGGATGACCGTCGGGCCGCTCGGCGCCGTGCGCAGCTGCCGGTCCGGCTCGGGCCAGTAGGTCACGATCCGGCGCTTGAGAAAGGGAATGATCTCCTGGGTCTCGGTGATCTCGCCGGACCTGTAGGCGGCCCGCACCTCCCCGATCAGCCGGGCGGTGGCCGCCGGACCCATGTCGTCGGCCAGCATGGTCTCTTCGAGCTGGTCGATGATCGCATCGTCGATCTTGCGCCCGAACGGGAGGATCGAGCGGAAGCTCCGGGCGATCTTCTCCCGGGTCTTGCTCAGGCCCTTGATCAGCCGGTCAAACAGTCCCATGAGCTCACAACCCCCGTCCGCCAGGCCCCCCCGGCCGCCGGTCGATCCGCCGGTCCGTCCCCCGGCGGCATCGGTCGCACCCCTCCGTCACCTCGCCGCCGCCGGCCCGCGCCGTTCACGCCGGAGCCTCTGTGTTCCGGCCGCCGGCACCGGCCTGCGGCCGCGCGATCCGGCAGGCTTCATGCTGCTTCCAGATCGCGTCGAGCACCCCGTTGATGAACTGCGGGGTCTCCTCCGAGCCGAACTCGCGGCCGATCTCGATGGCCTCGTCCAGGATGACTCGCACCGGTACGTTCGGCTCCTCGAGCAGCTCGTGCAGGGCCATCCGCAGGATGTTGCGGTCCACCACCGCCATCCGACCGACCTCCCAGTGGTCCGACACGCTGCGGATCATGCGGTCGTACTTCTCGCAGCTTGCCCATGTGCCCGCGGCCAGCCGGCGGGCGTAGGCCGCGGTCTCGGCGGATGCCCCCGCCTCGGCGGCCAGCGGCTCCAGCGCCGCCCCGGGGTCGGCCTCCGGCGGCAGCTTCTGGATATCCATCTGGTAGAGGAGCTGGAGTGCCAGAATCCTGGCGGTGTGCCGCGGTCTGCCCGCCTGCCCCGGATGGGTTGCCGGGCGGCAATGGTTGGCTGGCTTCACTTCCGTGTTCCCGCCTTTCCGGGAAAACATCCCCGCGCTCCGGTGGCCAGTTCGGAGGAACACCGGTCCCCCGCCCGGGCCGCCCCCGGCGCCCGTCCCGCTGCCGGCGGCTTCAGATCCGGGCGAACAGGTTGGTCATCTCGATGGCCGTCACCGCCGCGTCGGCACCCTTGTTGCCCGACTTGGCACCCGCGCGCTGCACGGCCTGCTCGAGCGAGTCGGCGGTCAGCACCCCGAACACCACCGGCAGCCCCGTGTCCAGGGCCACCTGCGCAATACCCTTGGCCGCCTCGCCGGCGACGTACTCAAAATGCGGCGTTTCTCCACGGATCACGCATCCCAGGCAGATCACCGCGTCCACCCCGCCGCCGCCGGCCACCTTCTTGGCCGTCAGCGGCAGCTCCCAGGCGCCCGGCACCCAGATCACCTTGATGTTCGAAGGCTTGCACCCGTGGCGCTGCAGCGCATCCAGGGCGGCCGAAAGCAGCCGCGAGGAAATGAACTCGTTGAAGCGACTCACGATGATGGCAAACTTCTGGTCCTTGACCACCAGTTCGCCGCAGATCGTCGTCGGCGCGCTCATGTCCGATGCTCCTGCCGTCGGCCGCCAGTGCCTGGGCGTCCAGGCCGCCGGCCGTGCCGGCCGACCCGTATTCCGCCTTTCAAGTCGTTATGCTACTTGAAGTTGCCGCTGAATGCCAGAAGCGGCGCGGCTTCTGGCCGGCCCGGTGCCGGCCGCCGCAGGTCTTGGCGCTGACGGCACTTGCGGCTGACCGGCGCCGGGCGGACCGGTGCCGACGTGACGGCCTCCCCGTGCCCGGGGCCCGCGGTGGAAATGAGATTGTCTTGCGGATGCAGTCGGCCCGACAGGCTCAGCGGGCCGGCGTGGCTGCTGCGACCCTGGTGGCCGAGCGGCTGTGGAAGGGCGCAGAGTCGATGGGCCTGCGGGGTATTCATGGGCTTGGCCGCCTCCGGACGGCCGTGGTATGCTGCCGGACCCGTTCGCCCGATTTGCGGCTCGGCCGCCGCCACGGAGCCTGCAGGTGGTACCTTTCGTTATCGATTTCTCCGGTGAGTTTGGCCCGGAGGATCTGACCATCGTCTGGCGCGACGAGCCTCGGCCCCCCCACCCCCAGCTTGACCGCCTGGTGTCCGAGACCTGGGATGCCTTTGCCGCCGAGTGCCGGAAAAATCAGCAGCAGCTCTACAACGGGCCGATGGTCCGACTGCTCCGCTGGACGCATCGCGATGGCCGGTGGCACCTGGAGGCCGGGCCCACAGACTATGCTAACTACATTGGAACCAACCACTTAAACTACAAGATGGGCGACCTCATCGGCTGGGAGTTCTTTGCTGATCCCCTGGGCACCAGTGCCCTGATCATCACTTCCGACCGCCGGCTGGTTCTGGGCCGCCGTGGCCGACACCTGGCCGTGTGCCCCGGGATGCTGCACCTTTTTGGGGGGACGATGGACCCTTCCGATCGGCTTCCGGACGGGCGCATGGATGCTTTCGGGTGCGTTCGGCGCGAGTTGGATGAGGAGCTGAGCATCCGCCCGACGGAGATCGCATCGCTGAAATGCATGGGTATGGTCCGCGAGGCTACAACCCGACAACCAGAGCTAATCTTCGCATGTGAATGCACTTGCAGCTATTCTGACCTCCGCAGCCGGCTTCGCCCGGGCCATCCGGAGGAGGAACACGCCGGCCTGGAGTGCTGCCTTCCCGGAGAACGCGAGATCTGTGATTTCGTCGCCGGCGCCGGCCAGGTGGCTGCGGTTGCAGCGGCGGCCCTGGGGATTTACGGCCGGTGTCGCTTCGGCGAGGACTGGTACGCGGCCTACCTGCGCATCTTCTAGGCACAAGCCGCCTAGTGCTGCCCTTTTTTGGGCGTCGAAATTCTGGGAATCCACAATCTTCGACATCGTCTGGCCCTCAGGCACGGCTCAGGGATGCGTTATCAAGCCGGCGAGGCGGGGTTTCGATGAAAGTCAAGGCGAGTTGACGTCCGATAAATACGATACGGTGCCGGCTGGCACGGCGCATGCAAATGCATCCGTCTGCGGGCCGGGCGGCAGTGACTGGCGGCCGTGGAAGGGTCGGATGTCCGTGGCCCTTCATCGGTGGCCGGGAATCAGGCGGTTGTTTATGTCGCGCGGTCCACGATCACTGGAGCCGGGGCGTATCGCTTGGCTGACCGGCGTCTCGGCGTTCCGGGCCACGGCGGGAGGCCTGCCGTTCTCCCGCACATGCCTGGAGAGAGCGTGTTTCACTTGTTCGCCGGAGGCGTGATCCGGGGCGACCTGGCCGGTCGGGGAGTCGCGGCGCCGGTTGCCGGCGGCGCGAAACCTCGCGGGGCGGGTCTGCGGCCGGGTTTCCGGCGGGGCTGATCGAGGAGACAGAACGTGAGATCACCTGACTGCATGAACATCGACCGGGCATGGAAGGCGTGTGGGGCGGTTCTCCTGGCGGTTGTGATGGCCGGGCCGGTACTGGCCCAGGACGCCCCGGCGGCGGCGGAGGCGGCGGCGCCGACGACCGAGGCGGTGATGGAGCGGGTCGCGACCAACGGGGTGGACCTGGACACGGTGTGGGTGCTGCTGGCGGCCTTTCTGGTGTTCTGGATGCAGGCGGGTTTTGCGCTGGTGGAGACCGGTCTGACGCGGGCGAAGAACACGGTTCACATCTGCATGAAGAACCTGCTGGACTTCTGTTTCGCCTCGGTGATGTTCTACCTGATCGGTTTTGCGCTGATGTTCGGGGCCGGCAACGGCTTCATCGGCAGCAGCGGGTTTCTGCTTCGCGAAGCGGCCGCGGACACCTTCGGC
>Ga0129299_1002208_pt1 | contig 12948 bp, 9 predicted proteins | sample ConPoolayeCmetaG_FD_94477 | JGI IMG/M metagenome (GOLD analysis project Ga0129299, IMG submission 94477) | Hot spring microbial mat communities from California, USA to study Microbial Dark Matter (Phase II) - Cone Pool mat layer C metaG ... | reverse complement strand
GGGTTATAATGGAAGTGCGGCATGAACCCGTCCGATCGGATGCGGGGTACCAGACCATGAACGCACGTTATCGGAACCTGCTTGCCTGCCTGCTGGCCGCGTCCACGGCCATGCCGGTCGCCGGGCAGTACTACGTCCAGCAGGGCAACGCGCTGGACGCCAGCAACCTCGTCGGCTCCGGCGGCATCAACGACGCCCGCATCCGGCCGCAGTACAACCTGGGCAACAACATCGTCAGCGGCACCAGCCGCGGAGGCACGGCCTTCCGGGGCTTTTCCCCGGTGCGGGACGCCAGCTCGCTGTTCCTGGGCACCGCCGGGCAGGGCGGATCGGCCGGCGCGGGGGCGGTGCCCTCCTCGGGCATGTCCACGTTCATCCGCGACTCCGTGAGCATGGGCGACGCCCGCCGAAGCCGGACCCGGGCCGCGCCGCTGGGCGGGTTCATGGGCGGGTCCATCGGGCCCCGCGGGTCGGAGCTCTACTTTCCGCGCGAGTCCACGGTGACCAGCCTCGGAGCGATGCGGCAGGGGCTGAATCAGCCCGGCAGCTCGCAGGTCCGCTCGGAATTCATCGCCCCGCGGGCCGAATCCCGCGCCCGCCTGACCAACCCGCTGGCCCAGCAGGACACGAACCTGCTGCAGTCCCCGCTGCAGCTGTCCAGCCGGCTGGTCCGCGCCGACACCGGCCGTGAGATCACCGGCCCGGTGAACCCGCGGCTGCTGTCCAGCCCGCTGTTCGGCGCCTTTCGCGCGGTCCCGATGACCGAGGTGGCCGACCAGGCGCAGCGCGATCGCGGCCTGACGACGGGCCTGCGACAACCCGAGGACCTGAGGGCCCAACCGGCCGGACCGGCGGATCTGCGCGCCGGCGGGGCACTGGATCTGCGGACCTGGACCCCCGACGGCCTGTCGCCGCTGGACCGCCTGCTGGGAGGCCAACCCGCGCCGCCCGTCCCGGACGGCGCGCCGCCGCCCGGCGTGGTGGGGGCTCAAGGCCAGGTGAGCGGGGATGCCTTCGCCGAACTGCAGGGCCGCCTGTTGAGGCCGACCATCCCCCTGCCCGACGAGCAGATGACCGGCCCGGGTGCCGCCGAACCGGCCGGCGTCGCCGCGCCTCAGGGCCCGGCCGGCATGCTGGCCGCCGCCGGTGAGCAGCCCCTGCGAACCTTCGTGGGCACCGAGCGATCGGCGGTCAACGGTTATCTCGCCCAGGCCGAGGAGCAGCTCAAGAGCGGGCAGTACTACGGCGCCGCGACCGCCTACGGCATGGCCCACGCCATCGACCCGAGGAACCCCCTGCCGCTGATCGGCCGGGCCATGGCCCTGCTGGCCGCGGGCGACTACGTCAGTAGCGTGACCGACCTGTTCCAGGGCATCGCGGTCTTCGAATCCCTGGCCATGGTCCGCATCGATCTGACCGCCTTTGTTCCGGATCTCAAGATCCTCGACCGGCGGCGCGCGGACCTGGAGCGCCGGCTCGCGAACTTCGACGACTATCGCCTGCGGTTCCTGCTGGGCTTCGCGGAGTATTCCAGCGGCCTGATCGACGCGGGGACCGCCAACATCCGCAAGGCCGCCGAATCCCTGCCGGAAGGCATGGACGCCGTGCGCCGGTTCGCCGCCGCCCTCGGCAGCTCCCGGAGCCAGGTCGGGCCCGCGGCGCCGGCGACCCGGCCACAGTGACCCGACGGCGGGACAACCCCCGCGCCGCCGTCGCCGGCACCGCCGCAGCGCGCATCGACCGGCGGCACGATTCCGCGATCCCGGCACGCGCCGCCGCACACCACGGGCAGCCCGCCGGTCATCGGGCCCTCGCAGAGGCGTGGGTGTATCTGTCCGGATGATCTCGGGCGAGTGCCTGTCCGGGCCATGCTGTCGTATAATAACGCCGCGGGCGGGCGGCATCGACGTCGCGTCGAAGCCTGGAGCCCTCCATCGACGGAAACCGCGGGCGATCGTCCGCGCGCATGGAAAGTGGTGACCGCGTGGCCAGAAAAGCCGTGGAGCAGGAGGAACTCAAGCGTGCCAGGGACGGTCTGGACGTCTGGGACGATATCCGCCGCTACGCCGCCGCGGGGGACTACGGGGCGATTCCCGCCGACGATCTGGAACGCTTCAAGTGGTTCGGCATCTACCGCCAGAAGCCCAACGAAGGGCACTTCATGGTGCGGATCAAGATCCCCGGCGGCCGGCTGACCGCGATGCAGCTGCGGGAGATCGGCGCGTTCTGCCAGCGCTACGCCCGGGACTTCGGCGACGTGACCACACGCCAGGACATTCAGCTGCACTGGCTGACCATCCGTGACATGCCCGAGCTGCTGGACTGCGTCTACAACCGGCTGGGCATGTACCAGGAGTTCTCCTGCGGCGATGCTCCGCGCAACACGACCAGCTGCCCGCTGGCCGGCGAACTGGCCGACGAGATCCTCGATGCCGGCCCGTTCGCCCGGGCGATCGCCGACATGTACCGCGCCGGCGGCAAGCAGTTCAGCAATCTGCCGCGCAAGTTCAAGACCGCCGTCGGCGCCTGCCCGGGCCACTGCCACGAGCCGCAGCTGAACTGCGCCTCCCTGTTCGGGGTTCAGCGGTCGCGCCGGAACGGCATCGAGCGGGGTTTCGGCCTGATGGTCGGCGGCGGTCTGCGCGATACGCCGCATTTCGCCCAGTCGCTGCGGGTCTTCCTCAGACCCGACCTGGACCTCGTGCGGGACGTCTTCCGCCGCATCGCGGAGATCTTCCGCGACCAGGACTCGCTGCGCCAGGGGCGGCTGCGGGCCCGGCTGAAGTTCTACGTGGCCGACATCGGCTGGCAGGCCTTCCGCGATCAGCTCGAGCAGCGCCTGGGTTACCGGCTCGAACACGACGACGACATCATCGGCCCCCAGGGCGCGTCCCACGACGACCACATGGGCATCGGCGAGCTCAAGAACGGGCTGCGCTGGGTGGGCGTGCCGGTCCCCCGGGGACGGCTCTCGGGAGGGCAGATGATCGCCATCGCCGACCTGGCCGGACGGTTCTGCCGCGATCCGGTCCGCCAGATCAACACCACCATCAAGCAGAACCTCATCCTGCTGAACATCGCTCCGCCGGACGTGCCCGAACTCTGCGCCCGGCTGGCCGACCTCGGGCTGCCGACCGACGCCCACCCCCTGCGCCGCCAGCTGCTCAGCTGCACCGGCACGCAGTTCTGCAATCTGGCGGTCGTCGAAACCAAGGACCGCGCCGCCAGGATCCTGGAGTACCTCGAAACCCACGTGCCGATGGACGAGCCGCTGTTCGTCTCCGTGACCGGATGCCCCAACAGCTGCGCCCAGTACCAGCTGGCCGACATCGGCCTGCAGGGCGTTCTCTACGTCTGGCGGGGACAGAAGGGCGTGGAACACTACCACGTGCTGGTCGGCGCCCGCATGGGGCCGGATCCGCTGTTCGCCGACTTCATCAGCCGCGACGGCAAAAAGGTCAAGGTCCCCGCGGAGCTGGTTCACCTGTCGATCGAGCGGCTGATCCGCGCCTGGCAGGCCGAGCGAGGCCCCGGCGAATCCTTCGGCGACTGGGCCCGCCGCCAGGAGGCCGATCGCCTGGCCGGTCTGGTCGAACCCCCCGACGAGCCGCCGGACTGATCCGCCGGCCCCGCATCCAGGTCCTCGCCGGGCTGGACGGACTCGCCGCGGCCGGCGGCACCATCGGGTGGGCGTGCCTTGCCGGCGGGGGCTGTGCCCATGCCTCGGCCCGTCGCCGGGCGGAGATCCTGCGACGATGACGAGATCCTCTGCGACGATGTGCCCGGCCGCGGCGCGGGTCAGTTGTCGCCGGGACGGCCCTGGTCCAGGCGCTTGCGGATGTAGTCGGCCCGAAGCACGCTGCGCTCCGGGCCCTCCAGCCGGCGGCCGAGCCGCTTCTGGAGATGCGCCGACTGCGTGCCCAGCAGCAGTTCGCTGACCGCCGCCAGGTCGACCGTCTTGACCCGCTCCATCAGAATGCCCATCCGCAGGTGCGACAGCAGGAACAGCGCCTCCTCGCTGCCGATCGCACGGGCATTCTCCAGCACCCCCAGAGCCCGCCAGACCTTGTCGTCCAGCGCCGTCGGGCTCTGCGTCCGCAGCTGCCGCCGGGCTTCGCGCTCGTAGTTCACCATCGCGGGGATGACTTCGGATTTAAAGCCGTTGAGGATCTCCTCTTCGCCGGCCCCCAGCGTCACCTGGTTGGACACCTGGAAGAAATCGCCCAGCGCCTCGGTGCCCTCGCCGTACAGCCCCCGGATCGCCAGCCGCATGTCCCTGGCCGCCCGAAGCACCTTCTCGATCTCGTTGGTCAGCTTCAGCGCCGGCAGGTGCAGCATCACCGAGACCCGCAGCCCGGTGCCCACGTTCGTCGGACAGGCCGTCAGGTAGCCGTACTGCCGGTGCCAGGCGAACTCGACCGCCGCCTCCAGGGCCGCGTCCACCTCCGCGGTCTGGTTCCAGGCGTCGTCGAGGTTCAGCCCGCGCCGCAGCACCTGGATCCGCAGGTGGTCCTCCTCGTTGATCATCAGGGCCATCGTCTCGCCGCTGGAGATGGCCACTCCCCGGCAGCCCTCGCCCTCGGCGTGCTGGCGGCTGATCAGGTGCCTCTCCACCAGAAACTGCCGGTCGATCGGGTCGCTCTGCTCCACGTCCACGTAGAAGGTGCTCTTGCCGAACTCCCGCGAGCGGATCGCATCGAACAGCGTCCGCTCGATCTCGGCGCGCTCGTCGGGCGAAGCCTTGCTCAGAAAGTTGTGCCCCGCCAGATTGCGCGCCAGGCGCACCCGCGAGGAAATCACCACATCGCTCATCGGCCCGCCGGCCTTGAGCCACTCGCCGCACTCGTGAACCAGTTGGTCCAGGTTCATGCCTTGTCCAGCTCCGCCAGCCGGTCGCGAAGGTCCGCCGCCCGCTCGTAATCCTCCCGCTCCACGGCGGCGCGAAGCTCGCGCTGCAACTCGAGCCGGCGCTGCTGCCGGGGATCCAGCTTCACCATCTGCCCGGGCCGCTTGCCGGTGTGGTGCGTCGCGCCCTCCTGGGCCCGCTGCACCACCGCGGCCAGGGGCTCGCCGAAAACGTCGTAGTCCTTCGGGCAGCCCAGCAGCCCCTGGTTGCGGAACTCCACGAAGCTCATGCCGCAGTCCGGGCACCGGATCTTGACCAGCTCCTGCACGCCGGCCTGAGTCATCAGGAACGAGTTGAGCACCTCGTTGATCGACACGTGCTGCTTGACACTGATTCCCTCCGTCGCCGCGCAGTGCTCGCAGAGGTGACGCTCGCGCTTCTCGCCCTTGACCAGATCGGTCAGGTGCACCGTCGCCGGGTGCTTCTTGCATTGCTGACAGATCATGTCCACCTGCCTCCAGAGTATGATACGCCCCGCGCCCGCCGGTGGCGCAAACGCCCGGCCAATGCCGCCATCCTGCCTGCGGCACCCTCACGACTTGCGGCCGGTCACCCGGCGACCGGCCGTTCCCGGCTGACGGACTGCCGCCGGAGACATCCCCACGAACCCCATCCCTCAAACCGACCGCTCCGGCCGTTGGCCGAATCTCCCGACCGCCCCCGCATTACGTGTTCCCCGCCGGTCCATCGTCCCGATAACCGCGCCGCCCGCCGGGATTTCCGGACCAAGCCGCGGCCAATCGGATCGCCCGGAATCGTAAAGAAGCCAAACCGTTGCGTCAAGACCTCTGATCGTCGCAACCTGCTGTCATTTAAGTGCTTGTCGATCATTCCGGGGTCATGGGCCGCCCTGCCGTCGGCTCCAGACGCTCCTGGGGTTCTCCCCGTCGCCGGGCCCGGGCGATGTTCCACCTTGGCCGCCGTCTCCACCTTGGCCGCCGGCGGTCAGCATTATCGTCGTCACGCAGGCACGCTCGGCTTGAAGGCCGGTGTATCTGCCCGAGCAAGCCCGCTCAGAAGCCTGAACTTCCCAGGCAGGACAAATGACGTTAGTTCAGGTCGTGCTTTCCGCTTCAAACGAATCCGCCGTCCCCCAGTGGCGAGGGTATGGTGCCTACCCCGGTGTCTTGCCTGCCCCGCCGTCCTGCGGCTGGACGCCTACGAGGCAGTTCAAGCCGAAATTGTTTTCTGGTTGACAAATATTGTGACGATGTATACATTTCGGTTCGCCGCTGGCGAGGTCCTCGAGTTTACAGGCTTCGATTTACGGCCACGGGGGCAACTCCAGTCGACTTGGGGCTTTGGCGGCCTTCTGATTCGGATACGCCGGGCCTGCGGACGGATTCGCCGGTTTCCAAGGCCGAACTGGCCGAGGCATGATCCGGTCGATCGGGACGACTTGGGGCCTGCAGGGCCTTACGCAGCGTGTCTCTGATGGCGGGTTCGGTGCAGGTCCCCGGCCGGCCGCTTGGACAGCCCGGCCGGCCAGTTCGATGCGGAGGAAGACGTCTCGTGCCCACATTCCAGCAAGCCGAGCAGCTTCGGGCGTTTGCCGAGGAGGTATTCGCGCTCAGCAAGGAGGTCTGGGCACAGCAGAACCGCGGTGGGCGGGAGCCGACGGAGATCACCGAAACGGAGTTCCTCACCCTCGACATTCTCAGCCGCGCGACAGAAACCCCTACAGTGGGGGACATCCAAAGGCAGCTGGGGGTACTGCCGGCGCAGATGTCTCGAATCATACGTTCCCTGGAGGCTAAGCCTGACGGTCCGCTGGTGCGGTGCGAGATCAATAAAAGCGACAAAAGAAAAATTGATGTTTCGCTTACAGATGAAGGTGTTCGGGTCTACCAGGCCTATCGCCAGATGAAACTCGCCAGCACGCAGCAACTGCTGATGGGGTTGAGCGATCAGGACCGGCAGGAGTTCATGCGGATCCTTCGCCTGATCCGCGAAATGCTTCATAAGTCCAGCAGTTAGAGAATGTTGCGAAGATTTTTGGGCTTGGCAAAGAAAAACTATCTTTGTGCAAACTTTTTTCCCGGATCGATTGTCTAATAGCTTGAACGGAACGAATAATCTCTCAGATTCGGCCGGCGGGCCGAAAACGAACCTGCGGATGCCAACGGGTGTACAAGGAGGAAAGGCCATGAAAGCTGGGACCTGGACGATGTTGAGCGGCAGCGTGGTGCTGGCTCTGGTGTTGGGAGCCACCGGCATGGCCAACGCCCAGTACATCGGTTACGGGTACGGGTATGCGACCTACTGCCCGCCCCCGGTCTATGTGGCTCCGGCCCCGGTGGTCGTCGCCCCTCCCCCGGTGTATGTGGCTCCTCCGGTGTACTGTGCCCCTGTATCGCCGGTGTACTACGCCCCGAGGACGTACGGGGGGTTCTCCTTCGGGTGGTCCAGCGGCTGCAGCCGGACGGTGTATCACCGCTCCAGCTGCGGGCCTCGTTTCGGCGGCCACGTGAGCTACTACCGGGGCTGCCGTTGAGTCTGCATCCGGGCCGATGTGCGGCACCGGTCGATCATCAGGCTGTTTAACGTAGGCGGTGGAGTCTACGCGGCACCAAGCCGGGCGCGGGGCCCGGCTTGGTTTTTTCTGCGCCGGGTGCGGCCGGTCGGCCGTGCCGTCCGACCGGGGCGCTTCGCGATCCGGCGAGCGGATCTGCCGGCCGGGTTGCGGCTTGACAGGCCGGCGGCGGACCCATAGTTTTCCGCGTTCCCGGGGGTCTTCAAGGAGCCTGGCCCGCCATGGCGCGTGACTTTCTGACCATCGTTTCCGGCCTGCCGCGGTCGGGCACGTCGATGATGATGCGGATGCTGGATCTGGGGGGGATTCCGGCGTTGACCGACAACCTGCGCCCGGCGGACGAGGACAACCCGCTGGGCTACTATGAGTTCGAGCCGGTCAAGCGGACGCGTCAGGACCCCTCGTGGCTGGAGGGTTCGGAGGGCAAGGCGGTCAAGATGGTCCACCTGCTGCTGCTGGACCTGCCCACGGACCGGCCGTACCGGGTGGTCTTCATGCGCCGTCATCTGCGGGAGGTGGTGGCCTCGCAGAACGTGATGCTGCGGCGCAAAGGCCGGGCCAGCGACGGGCTGAGCGAGGACAAGCTGATCGCGATGTTCGAGGACCAGATCCGGCAGGTGGAATCCCACCTGGCGGCGCACGCGAACTTCCGGCTGCTGGAGATCAACTACAACGACGCACTTCGTGATCCCATGGAAGCGGCCCTGAAGCTGGACGCCTTCCTGGGCGGCGGACTGGACATCCGGGCGATGGTCGGGGTGGTCGATCCATCGCTGTACCGCCAGCGGCATTGAGGACCGCATCGGCCAACCTGAGCGTCGGGCGGCGAACCTGCAGGCGGTGAACCTGCGGGCCACGGACCCGCGCGTCGGCCAGTGTCCGTCCGCCGCGGCCTCGAGGCCGGGGGGATGTCTGCGTGTCTCCGGGGCTCAGGCCTGGACCAGGCCGTGCCGCACGGCGAACTTGGTGAGCTCGGCGTTGTTGCGCAGTCCGAGCTTGGCCAGCAGGTTGAGCCGGTGGGCGTCGATGGTCTTGACGCTGACCCCCAGTTCCCGGGCGATCTCGCGGTTGGTGGCCCCGCTGGCCAGGCGGCCGAGCACCTGGAACTCGCGGTCGGTCAGCACGTCCACCGGTTCTTCGCCGAGGCCGTCGACGAAGCGCAGAGCCAGGGCCTCGCGCAGGGATGCCGAGACGAAGCGTTTGCCGGCGTGGACCGTCCGGACCGCCTCGGCGAGTTCGGCGGGAGCGGCGTCCTTGACCACGTAGCCCGTGGCCCCCATGCGCAGCAGGCGGGCGGCGTAGTGTTCGTCGGCGTGCATCGTGAGGATCACGATGTGAGCGGGCGGTTTCCGCTTCTTGGCCAGACGTTTGGTCACTTCCATGCCGTCCATGCCGGGCATGGTGACATCCAGCAGCACGACGTCGGGGTCGAGCTGTTTGACCTTTTCAAGACACTCCTCGCCGCTGGCGGCTTCGCCGACCACCTTGAAGTCCTTCTCGTCCTCGAGCAGGCGCCGGATCCCCACACGAACCAGCTGGTGATCGTCAGCTATCAGGATCTTGATCATCGTGCCATCCTAATGTCACGAATGAGGCCAGGGCAGCCGGGCTGCGACGCACACTCCGCCCCCTGGCAGGTTCTCGACGGTCAAGGTTCCACCGACCGCGCCGGCTCGTTCCCGCATCCCGGCCACCCCGAGGGATTGCAGGCCCGCGAGGTCCTGTGGAACCGCCCCCCTGCCGTCATCCCGGATTGTAACCTCCAGCCAGCCGCCTGTCACGACCACGGCCACGTCGCACCGGCTGGCCCGGGCGTGGCGGGCGACGTTGGTCAGGGCTTCCTGGACGATGCGGAAGACGGTGGTGGCCAGGGGGTCGGAGACCTCGATTTCGGCCGGGCGGGTGGTGATCCGCCATTTCAGGCCCGCCCGCTGGCAGAAATCCCGTCCCCAGGAGCGAATGGCCTCGATGAGCCCCAGGTTGTCGAGGATGGGGGGGCGGAGGCTGCCGGAGAGCCGCCGGATGGCCTCGAGCATCTCGTTGACGATCGCCCCGGTCTCGGCCAGGCGCTGGCTGAAGCCGGGGACCGAATCCGGGGCCCGGGCCCTGAGCCAGGCGAGGTTCATGTTCACCGCGGTCACCAGCTGGCCGAGTTCGTCGTGCAGCTCGCGGGAGATCCGGGCGCGCTCATTCTCCAGGCTCTTGGCCGCGTCGGCGGTGAGCCTGCGGATCTGGTCCAGGCAGGCGACCTCCCGGGTCATGTCCCGCAGAGCGGCGACCACCTGGAAGCCCCCGTCGTCCTCGGCCACGCGGGAGCAGTGCACCGCCACGGGCACGGCGGTCCCGTCGGTCCGGACCAGGGTCAGCCGGCCCTCCCAGGACGGGCCGGGGGTCTGGCGGCTGAACAACCCCATCGAGGCCGGCAGGTTCTCTCCGGAGAACAGCTCCGGCCAGCGCCGGGCCGCGGGCCGCTCGACGGTCTGCCCCGCCAGGCGCAGGAGCGCGGCGTTGGCGTAAACCGGTCGCATCCGGGAGTCCCAGATCCCGATGCCTTCGGCGGCGTTCTCCACCGCCCGCAGCAGGCGGGCCCGTTCCGCCTCGATCCTGCGGGGCTCGGTCACGTCCGCGACCGTGGCCAGCGAGCCGGTCACGCGACCGTCGGGGTCGTGCAGCAGGGTCGACTCGACCAGCGCGATCCAGGCGGACCCGTCGTTCCGCCGCGTGGTGAACGAGCCGGAGAACCGGCCGGTGCGCTCGAGGACCGACAGAGCCTCCAGCATCGCCGGCCTCTCCTCCGGGGGCACCAGTTCGTGCAGGGAAAGGCCGATGAGTTCCTCGGCCCGCCGGCCCATCATGGCCGCAAAGGCCTCGTTGACGTAGATCAGCACGTGCCGTTCGTCGGCCACCGAGATGCCCTGGCGGGCCTGGCTGACGGCCGTCGAGAGGATCCGCAGCTGCCGCTCCGTTCGCCGCCGCTCGGTCACGTCCTCGACCACCCCGTCGAGGTAGATCGGCCGGCCCCGGTCGTCGCGGACCACGCTGATCGTTCCTGAGGCCTCGAACGGCGAGCCGTCCCGGCGGCGGCAGCGAAGCAGGCACTGTCGCATCCTTCCGGTGGCCAGGATCTCGGCCAGGACGCGTTGATTGTCGGCCGGATCCTGGAAAAAGTCCTCGCCGGGCCGCCGGGTCATCTCCGCCAGGTCGTCGTAGCCGAACATGGCCATGCAGGCGGGGTTGGCGTGCACGAAGTGCGGGGCGGGATGGATGGCCACCCGGAAGACCCCCAGGCCGACGTTTTCGACCAGCGTGCGGTACTGCTCCTCGCGGGCTTCCAGGGCCGCGACCGCCAGGCGGTGCTCGGTCACGTCGCGGGTTACGCCCATCACCGCGTCGATGCGGCCGTGCTCGTCGATCAACGGCGTCAGCTGGGTGCTCAGCCAGACCGTCCGGCCGGGAAACTCCTGGCGGTTCTCCGAGAGAATGGGCCTGCGGGTCTCGAAGACCTGGCGGACCAGCTGCTGGTGGCGGGCGGCGATCTCCGCCGGGAAGAGCGCGTGATTGCTGCGGCCGACGAGCTGGTCGGGGGAGCATCCGAACAGGGCGGCGGCGCGGGCGTTGACGTATTGAATGACGCAGTCGCGATCCAGGATGAAGATCATGTCCTGGGACGACTCGGCCAGGGCGCGGTAGCGGCGTTCGTTCTCCAGCAGGGCCTGCTCGGCCTCGCCCGGCCGGCGGGAGGGGGCGGCCCGGTCGCGCGGCACCTGCACGATCAGGCCGTCCAGACGGGCCGGGCGGCTTGCGGGTCGGCCGGCCGGCTCCAGGTGCAGGCGGCAGCGGAGAGCGGTCCGGCATCCCGGGGGCCGGCATCTGAATTCGGTCTGGCAAGGGGCCGAACCGCCGACGGCGGCCCGGACGAACCCCAGAACGCGCCGGCGGTCGTCGGCATGGATCAGCGGAATCAGCGAGGCCGGGTCGGCGATCACGGCCCGGGGGCCGCGACCGGTCCAGCGTTTCACGTCTCCTTCCAGGCGCAGGATCCGGCCGGAGGTGTCGACCGAGAAGACCAGCAGCGGCAGGCGCGTCGGGACGGACCGTCGGCCGGGCGACGTTGGGGTCCGCAGGGCCCGTCGATCAGCCTGTGGCGGCATGCTGGAGGTCTCCGTCACCGCGGCCTTCGGTCGTCCCGGGACGGTCGCCGGCAAGGCTTGCTCAAGACCGGGCGCAGGCCTGCGGTCCGGGGCGGCATCGAATGGGCATCCTTCATCATACCGTCGGCCCCGGGTCGGAGAAAACCCGGGAGGCTGTCGGCCGCCGGCGGGGGGGACGGTGGTCGTGAGCCAGCCGTATTCTTCGCCGGGCAATGGACTTGAAGCCCCGGACGCCTGCCTGGAGGCGCAGCTCGCGGCTTTCAGCCCGGTCGGCGGCGCGAACCGGGGGTGTCAGGCCCGCAAGCAACGGAACCGTGAGGCAACCCGGTTGCAGGACGGGCCCGGCGGGCAACGGCGGAGATGCCGGAGGGGTATCGAGAGACTCGCCGCCGGCGGCGCGGCGGCCACATCGCGGAACGCAAGCACGGTTGGGGTGGAGTCGGGTCCAGGCGGGCCGGGACGATCCAGGCCAAGCCGGTCAGCGTCGGGCCAGGAAGCCCGGATCGCGGATCATGTCCAGCGGATACCCGCCCAGTTCGGGGATATCCGGGCAGGATCGGCAGCGGCGGCGGATGGCCCACTGCCAGAGCCGTCCGGCCAGAGCCAGGAGGGCCCCGGCGCCGGTGAGCATCAAAGCGGCGTCGCGCACTTGCGGTTTCGGGGCGGCCATGGCGATGCCGGCCAGCAGCATCACCGACAGACCGAGGTAGAAAACCTGTTGGCTGAGGGTCACCCGACGGGCCACGATTCGCTCCTCCAGGACGGTTCCGAGGCTCTCGCACACGATCTATCGGCGCAAGCCATGCGGACCTGCAGCCCGGCCGGTGGTTTTTCACCGGTTTTTCGCAGGCCATCGGCCACGGCGCATCGGTTCGACGCAGCGGGGCTGATCCTGGGGAGTTCACGGCGGCGCAGCAGGTTTTTCGTGCGGCCGGGCGAGCCGGTCGCATGGCGTGTGGAGACCTGAGGCGGGCCGCCGGCCGGGCGGGCGGCAGGGGACGTGTCCGGGGGCGTGGCGCTCAGCCCACAAGGGATTGCAGCAGGTTGACGGCCTCCCGGATGTCGGCGAGTCTGCGGTTTCCGGCCTCGCGCTCGATGGCCAGGGCGCCGCGGTAGCCCATGGCCCGCAGTTTGCTGACGATGCGGGGGATATCCGCCTGCCCGGTGCCCAGGACGACTTCTTCGCCCCACTCCCGGCGGGGGTGGGCAGCCCAGTTGGCGTCTTTCATGTGGGTATGGACGATGCGGGCCCCCAGGCGGCCGACGGCCTCGACCGGGTCGCCGACGCCGTAGAGGATCATGTTGGCCGGATCGAAGTTGATGGCCAGGTTGGGGCGGCCGACGGCCTCGATGAATGC
>Ga0129299_1002206_pt1 | contig 12958 bp, 10 predicted proteins | sample ConPoolayeCmetaG_FD_94477 | JGI IMG/M metagenome (GOLD analysis project Ga0129299, IMG submission 94477) | Hot spring microbial mat communities from California, USA to study Microbial Dark Matter (Phase II) - Cone Pool mat layer C metaG ... | reverse complement strand
CTCCAGGCATAGTCATTGTGCAGCATATGCCCGAAAAATTCACCACATCATTCGCCGAACGTCTCAACGGCATATGCGACATTACCGTCAAAGAGGCGGAAAACGGCGACTCAATCATTCCCGGCCTTGCGCTTATCGCTCCCGGTAATTTTCATATGATTGTAAAACGAAGCGGCGCGCGTTATTATGTCGAAATCATTTCAGCCCCGCCCGTTCATCATCAACGGCCGAGCGTTGAAGTCATGTTTGATTCGGTTGCACAATATGTCGGCACAAACGCTGTTGGCGTCATTCTGACCGGTATGGGCGCCGACGGTGCACGCGGACTGTTGAACATGAAAAATAACGGCGCAAGGACTATCGCTCAGGATGAAGCTACAAGCGTCGTATGGGGCATGCCGGGTGAAGCCGTAAAACTGGGCGCTGCCGAACGGGTTCTTCCGCTCCAGCACATCGCCCAAGCTGCCATCCAATGTGCGGCAACATAATCAACTCCCGATGAATATGGTCAACAAATCAATCCTTATTCTTTTTGACGGGGAACATCGCATTATTTCGGCTAATGACACGTTCTTTCATGTGTCGGGATACTCCTACGAATCACTTTTGCACAAGCCCATTGCGGCGTTGTTTCAGAATTTTCGGTCGCCGCTTCCGTTCGATTTTGCTCATGAGCCATTGATTCTTATCATGGCGAACGAGGAAAAACATCCCGTATACGGAGAAATATGCCGCCTGCCCCATTATCCTTTTTCCCCAGATCAATGGGTCTTGATAGGCTCTGAAAATGAAACGCACATGGCAAACCGCTGCTGCGCCTGCCATAACATTATCCATGATATCAACAATGTACTCGCGGCCGCCTATGCCAACCTGTCGATGATGGATATGGAAGCGGATACCGCCGCCACTGTTTCGAATCGGAAAACGGAATTATGGACGGCGTTGCGAAGGTTGAATGATTTTCTCGTAGAACTGCGGCATGCAGGAAACGGAGCCGCGATAATGAAAGCGCCGTGCTCAATTTCTGATATCGTCAAGAAGTCGCTCAATCTTGCCGTTTCCGGCCATGATACAGTTGCCGTCTCATTTTCTTGCGCCGAGAATATCCCTGCCGTTACGGCAAACGAACATGCGTTATTCCGGGTATTTTATAATGTATTTGTCAATGCATGCGAGGCCATAAAAAACAACGGTCTTATCACTGTGAAGATAACCTTTGAAGAGAAAGGATCTGCCGGCTCAACGGCTCAATCAATGGTGCAGGTGACAATCGGCGATTCGGGTCCCGGTATACATCCTGAAATACTGCCGTCGATATTTTTGCCGTCTGTATCTACAAAAGGCGGAACACGGGGCATGGGGCTGTATATTGCCAAGAACATCATCGAAAAACACGGCGGAACAATTACCGCAACGGCGGATTCTTTATTTGTAATAAGATTACCTGCCGGATAAGAATATTGTAAACATCAATTCAGACATATACCGTTCAGTTCCATTTGTGTGCAAACTCGCAACGCCTTCATCCACACGCTCAGCTGCCAGTTATGCCACATTTCTATGAATACTAACATATTGCCGCTGGTAATATTTTGATAGACATCCTGTGATGCAGTGCGTATCGCCAGAACAAATGAACCGCGACTGGCCGTATTGTATTTTATGCATATTTGCCACTATACGCGACACACACCTTTATTTCACTAAGGGAGATACCAATGGACGTGAAACTCATGAATCGTGCGGCGGACAATATTCGCATTCTTTCGGCGGCGATGGTGGAGAAGGCCAATTCCGGGCATCCGGGCGGTCCGATGGGCGGCGCAGACTTCATCAATGTGCTTTTCAGCGAATTTCTGCGGTTTGACCCAGATGACTTCTCCTGGCCGCTCCGCGACAGGTTTTTCCTTGACGCCGGCCACATGTCGCCGATGTTGTATTCCGCTCTGGCGCTTGTCGGCGCCTATACGCTCGATGAATTGCAGCAGTTCCGTCAGTGGGGCAGTCCGGCGCCCGGGCATCCGGAACGCGATATCCGCCGCGGGGTGGAAAACACTTCGGGGCCGCTCGGGCTTGGGCACGGCATGGCGCTTGGCGCCGCAATCGCCGAGCGGTTTTTCGCCGCGCGGTTCGGCGAAACGGTTGAACATAAGACATATGTTTACATATCGGACGGCGGCATTCAAGAGGAGATTTCTGCGGGTGTTGGCCGTCTTGCCGGACACCTCGGTCTGTCGCGTTTTATCATGTTTTACGACTCCAACGATATCCAGCTTTCGCACGAGACCGCGAAGGTGACCAGCGAGGACACGGCTAAAAAATACGAGGCATGGGGATGGCGTGTAGAGACAATTGACGGCAATAACGCCGAAGAGATACGCGCCGCGCTTGCGCGGGCGAACGCCGAAACGGAGCGCCCTTCGCTGATTATCGGCAAGACAATTATGGGCAAGGGCGCGGTGACTGCTGATGGCAAGAGTTTTGAACGCCAAACTTCCACGCACGGCCAGCCGCTGTCCAAGGCGGGCGCGTCGTTTGAAAGAACCGTCGTAAACCTCGGCGGCGATCCGCACAACCCTTTTGCGATATTCCCCGATGTGGCCGCGTATTACGCGAAAGTTCTTGATCGCAAGCGCGCGGAGGCGGCACGACGGCGCAAAGAGCATGAGGAATGGGAAAGGAAAAACCCTGAGCTTGCCGCGCGGTTCCGCCGGTATCTCAACGGCGAAGCGATACGGCTCGAATTCGACACAATACAGCAAAAACCCAATTGCGCCACACGCCAGGCCTCAGGCGCGGTGCTTGCCGAGCTTGCGAAGAACATCGACAATATCATTGTGATGTCCGCCGATCTTTCCAACAGCGACAACACCGATGCGTTTCTCAAACATACGACCGAAATACAAAAAGGCGATTTTTCGGGGAAATTTCTCCAGATTGGCGTTTCAGAATTGACCATGGCCGCCATCGCCAACGGCATTGCGCTTCACGGCGGCATTGTGCCTGTCTGCGGTACATTCTTTGTATTTTCCGATTACATGAAGCCAGCGGTGCGCTTGGCAGCGCTCATGGCGCTTCCGGTGAAATATGTGTGGACGCATGACGCATTCAGGGTAGGGGAGGATGGCCCAACGCACCAGCCGGTGGAGCAGGAAGCGCAGATACGGCTTCTTGAAAAAATGAACAATCTCGAAGGAAAGCGCAGCATGCTGGTGCTGAGGCCTGCCGACGCAGCGGAAACGACCGTTGCATGGAAAATGGCGCTTGAAAACACCGAAACGCCAACCGCGCTTTTGCTGTCACGCCAGCCGATTGCCGATGTGCCGCCGCGGCCCGGCTCAACCCGCTATGCCGATGCGCTGGCGGCCCAGCGCGGCGCATATATCGCGGTTGACTGCGGCGGCGCGCCGGATATCATACTCGTGGCAAACGGTTCCGAGGTGGCAACGCTTATTGCAGGAGCCGCGCTGCTTTCATCGAAAAAAGGCATACAAGCGCGTGTTGTTTCGGTCATATCGGACGCGCTTTTCAGGGAACAGCCGGAAGAATACCGGCAATCGGTGATACCGTTCGGCGTGCCAGCGCTTGGACTGACCGCCGGGCTGGCGGATTCGCTTGCAGGGGTTGTCGGGCCGCTGGGCAAGGCGGTCGGAATGACCCGCTTCGGCGCGTCCGCGCCGTTCAAGGTGCTCGATGAAAAATTCGGCTATACGGCGGACAACGTCGTTGCTTTGGTTGAAACGTACATGGCGCAGTACAAGGCCATGCGCACGCGGATTGCGGCTTTGACCTAACGGTACATCGGCCGCTGTCCACCGCCGGACGAGCAGCTCTCCGGAAAATTGAATGCTCTCCGCTAATATGGGCCAAGGGAAAGAGGTGGAGTATGAAATTGGGGATCGTCAGCGATACGCACCGCAATAAGGAATATCTAGACAAAGTCGTTCAATGGCTTATCCGCAATCAGCATATCGCCACGCTGTGCCACCTGGGCGACGACTACGACGACGTTCTCGGCCTGGCCGACGAAGGGATTGATATTCTGCAGGTGCCGGGTATTTACAATCCGAAATATCTCGACGGCAGCCTGCCGGCCAAGCTTCGGGAAAATGTTCTTGGCCTGCGGCTCCTTCTGGTGCACTCGATGGAAAAAGACGTTACTCGCGAGGACATGACGGTCACCGACATCATTCTTCATGGCCACACACATCATCCATCGATGGTGCTCGAGGATGGGCTTTTCAAAATGAACCCCGGACACCTCAAAGGCCCCAAGGATAAAAACATCGAACCATCGTTCGGCCTTCTCGATATCGGCAGCAAGGAGGTGACCGCCTCGATTTTCAATCTTTCATTCAAGCCGATACTGTCGGTTCATATGATACGTTCGGAGACAGGACTCTACAAGGCGTAAAAAACATGGGGAACGCGGCCGCGCCGCGGGGTGATGTGTGCCTTTATTTTCCAACATCATCTGTGGTACCGTACGGCGAGTAAATATCGGCCGGTGTGGGGTTTTCGTGATGTCTGGACGCGGGTCCAGCCCTGTTCTCCGTATCCGCCAATGTTTCCGCGTCGCCGGCACGACCGATGACCTGCAGCTGTAGTTCTGATATCGTAACAAAGGAAAACCCGGCGCGGGTAAGCGTGTCGAGGATGAGGGGAAGAGCTTCGACGGTGCGGGGGACGCCCATGTCCCTGCCGGTATTGATCCTATCGTGCATGAGAATGATGGAACCATCCTTGACGTTGCGCACAACCCGATTGACGATATCTGCAGCGTGTTTTGCCTGCCAGTCGCGCGTATCAATCGACCACATGACCACGGTATAGCCGCGCGCGTTGCATTCCCGTATCATCCACGGATTGCGCCAGCCCCGGGGCGGCCGGAAAAGAACCGGGCAGACGCCGGTGATCGATCGAATCACTGCTTCGGCGGAATCGATTTCCCGAGTGAACATGCGCGGCGGTTCGATGGCGGTTTTCAGCGGATGATTGAACGTATGGTTTCCGATTTCATGCCCTTCGGCAGCGATGCGGCGCAGGAGTTCCGGGTGCTGGGCCGCATTTCTACCGATGACAAAAAACGTCGCCTTCGCGCCGTATTTTTCAAGAATATCAAGAATTTTCTGTGTGCTCGTTCCCGGTCCGTCGTCAAACGTCAGTGCTATGCAGCGCGTTTGCGAACCTCGCGCCAGAACCTTGCCGAGAAGCTGATTTGACGGCAGTTCCAGTATCCGAAGAGCCGAAAGAAGAATGATAATGGCCGATGCGGTCAAAACGGATACGATACCGTATGACGGCGCGGTCCGCGGATCTAACGAACGGAAATCACGGAATGAACTAAAAAATGGCTTTTTGAACACATACAGCCACAGATCGTTGAAATAGTATGTGAAAACAGTTTTGAAAAAAGCCGACGAAAAACGGCGTGATGATGTGGTAACTATTAAGCGCCGGTCGATGGTAACTTTTCCTATTTTGCCCAGCCGCAGTCCCAGTTCAACGTCGGCGCCAAGGTTGACCGCAGAGTCGAACCCGCCTATCCTCCGATAAGCGTCTGCCCACACGGCCATGTTTGCGCCGGCAAGATGATAATTGAAACGGCCGAAAATATGTCCAATCGTTTTTATCAGGAACGAACCGTCGTGAAACCTGAAAACACCGCTGCATGCCGCTGTGCCAGGTATAAGAAGATTGGCGGCGATTTTTGAGAGCCAGTTCGAGGCGACAATGGTGTCGGCGTCGGTACAGGCGATAATATCACCCCTGGCCTCGGCAAAGCCTTTTCGCACGGCGCAGCAATAGCCTTTGACCGCTTCATGCACAACCCTGCATCCGTACGAACGGGCGATTTCGGCCGTAGCGTCTGTTGAAGCATTGTCGACGACGATAATCTCGTATTGGCCGCGATAGTCCTGGTTCCGAAGCGCATGAAGGCATGACGGAAGAAGATATTCTTCATTGTACGCAGGCACGACGACGGAAATGAAGGGAACGAATGTGGTCCCGCATCTGTTCTCCCGGTGCGCATCGGCGGGAAGTGTTCTGCGCTTTTTGAATAAGGCGCCTGCTTCAAGAACGGCAAAAAGCGTAGTTGCTGCGCAAAACGGAACCACGTAGAAAATGAGCCTGAACAGGAAAAAAGCGGCAAGCAGCGCCGCCGGCGTATCGCCGGGCGCCAAAGCAATCATGACGCTTTCAAATACACCCAGCCCGCCGGGTATCTGGCTGGTAACGGCCGCGGTCTGTGCCGAAAAATAGGTGCAGCAAAACGCGGGGAATGCGCGCAGAGGATAACCAGGCAATAGAGTAAAACAGGCTGCCGCCGATAAAAACCAGTCGAACAGGCTTACGGCAAACAGTCCTATGCCGCGTCTGCCGGCCGCAATCACCGACAGCGCTTTAATCCTGTTGAAAAGCGGCAATCGTCGCGAGCATACCGCCAGATACAACGCTGCGGCCGACAGAGCGGCGAACGCAGCCGCATGCATGATGATCCCGTGCCGCAGTTCTGCCGGGTTGAGAAAACCGGCAATGCGAAAACAGGCAAACAGCAGGCACATGCCCGCCCAGTATGCGAGCGTGTATGATGCGATTGCCCGGATGACCGTTGAAGCTTTTTCTCCGTACTTTGCGTACAGCTTGAGTTTGACGGCGCTGCCAAGAAATGCCGACAATCCCACGTTTGCGTTCAGCGCATCGCCGATAAACGAAACAACGGCAATTTTTTTATACTGAAGCGATGAACCGGCGTGGCGAAGTCCCAGCGTATCGTATCCGGTCATGACGGCGTAGGCGCAGACAGTGAACACCGCCGCAAGCATGATGCGGCCTATTGAAACTGCTCCGCATGCGTTCAGTATTTCCTCCAGCGTGACATTCTTGAACACAGACAGAAGGTATCGCGCCGCGAGAACAGCCACGATACTAATCAACAGACCTTCGATGGAATACCGAACGATTCTCCGCATGCCGGGATTACCGTGTATGTGGCGGCCGGACTTTGTGCTATCTGCGAATTTCATGTTGGAGGGTATGGTTCAAACACTATGGTTCGTACGGTAGTGCCGTATCATGTATTGATAAATATACTTCAGTATCCATACAATCGGGACATCACATCCTGCAGCCTCCTAGATCAACGCCGCACCATCTTGCTTGAGAGGCCGGATTACGCCGCAATAAATTTTCCGGTGCTGAAAAGCTTCTCCACCGCGTGTTCATAGGCTTGGTGACAGGGGGCACGGAGAATATTCGTTATGGTCCGTCCCTCAGTATAAAAGCTCGCCTGCATCAATTTCCATAATTCCTTCATCGCTCCCAATACCGGCCCCTGGCTCCGGTAGAGCGCGCGCAATTCCGAGTAGAGCTGATCGTGAAAAGCCCGTATACGGGCGGCGGGTGAGAAGGGGAGAGGTGATTGTTTGATCTGCATGGCAAGAAACGGGTTTGCGACCGCGCCCCTGCCGATCATCCATGACGATACCGAAGGGAAGCGGCGTTGCAGCGTTATGAAAAAGTCGCGATTGGTGATGTCGCCGTTGTATACGACCTGGTGGCGGCTTGATTCCAGGCATTGCGCGAAGCGTTCCAGATCGATTGTCCCGGGCGTGTACATCTGGGGCGCTGTCCGCGGATGGATAATTAGTTCGGTGAGCGGGTAGGCGTTGAGCGATGGAATAAGCCCCAGGAGATCGTCGGGGCTCTCATATCCGAGACGGGTTTTGATTGATAATCCGCATGGTAAGGCAGGGATGACACGGTCGAGAAACCGCCGGATACGGTCAGGATGCGCAAGAAGGGCGCTTCCGCGAATTTTCCGTGTCACGGTCGGCATGGGGCAGCCCAGATTCCAGTTAACGCAGTCATAGCCAAGCTCGTGCACCTGGCATGCTGCGCGGATAAAGTCGTCGGGGTCTTTGCCGAGAAGCTGCGGAATGATTTTTAATTGACAGTTATTTTCAGGCAGAATATCGCGGAAATGCCGGATCGACGCCTTGTTGCCGCGGGTCGACGGGATAAACGGCGCCATGGCAGTATCGAAACCGCTGAAATGCTCTGTAAAAACATTACGGAAAGTGAAATGAGTGATACCGCGCAACGGTCCAAGAATCAGACGTATCGGCATATCATATCCTGGTATGGGGCGTCAAACACGCGTTACCGCTCCGGCGGTTTCGCCCTGACAGCCTTCTGAACTTCATCGATAAACTGCCTCTGGCTGTCATACAGAACGCAGTTGGACAACGTGACAATGTTGGTTGATTCGAGAATTTTTTTGACTGCCGGGTTTGTAACGATTCGCAGGAAACGGTGTGTGCCCTCGAAAATTTTCAACAGCCGCGCCAGAGAGCCGATTTCGGGCGAAGTGAGCGACGAGCAGCTGGCGAAATCGACCACGACGTCTTTTGTTGCAAACGCGCTCGCCTGGTTCATCAATATCCGTTTCAGCCGCTCCGAGTCCTTGAATTCCTGCCGGTGGTAATTTATATAAACGAACGTATCGTATTCCGACGAATGAATCGACATACAAGCCATCCCGTACTCATTGTATATTTTTCAGCGCATTGAATGGAAGGGGAAAATAGTATTTTTTCTTCTGCCGGCCGGCGTCCGCGCTTATGCGCCCGATGCCGAATTATTTTATCATCGGACGAAAGGGGGCAGCGGTGCCGTTTGTATCTGTGACCGTTTCGATACCCGTTAGTGAAAGCACGCGGCGCACATTGTTGGGCGGTTTGTCGCAGATCGTGGCCGATGAAACGCATAAGCCAGTGCAATATGTCATGGCGGTAATCCAGCAGGCTGACATGGCGCATGGCCGTGACGTCGCGCCGTCGGCATTTGCCGACGTCCGCAGCATCGGAGCGCTCAATAAAACGACTAATGCCGCGATTTCCAAGCGCATCTGCGACCTGCTTCATGCCGAGCTGGGCATTGCGCCGTCGAGAATATACCTGAACTTCATCGATATCGAGGCGGCGAATTGGGGCAATGACGGAGGAGTGTTTGGAGGTTGATACTTGCATAGGAAATCAGAAAAATTACGCACATGCCATTGCCGGCATGACACCGCGTAAAAACATGCAACCGGTTTGAATGCACTTAATCATCCAAGCGGGGAGGATTATGAAGCGACTATACTGTTTTTTGACGGCAGGATGCCTGTTGATGGCGCCCGCGTCCGCCGAAACAGTCAAAGGCGAGGAGTTCCCCGGCAACAGGCTTGATGTTGGTTTCGATCAGGACTCGAAGGTGTTGTCGGCCGGCATCATGCATGGCGGCGGTATTGTTGGCGTCGACTTTGAATACGGCCTCACCTATTTGTTGGGATTGCAGGCCGGCGTTGGTGCGGCGGGTATCAATGCCGGGCTTAATTTTCACGTCGCCTCCGACATGAAAAAAGACCTGTATTTCTCGGGTCTTGCGGTTTACCTTCCCAGTTTCGATCACCTTGTCATGCCTTCAATCGCCTTTGGCATGCGCTGGTATCTGGGTCCCGCATATCGTGTCGGACTCGATTTCGCACTGGGAACAATGATCGTGCTCAAGGACGCCGATATGGAGGTCGGCGATCGCCGTCTTCTCCTTGAGAAAGACCGTATCCTTCCGCGCCTGTCTTTGGGGCTGGCGTTCAAATTATAAAGCCGGTGGAAAAAGCTGGGACATTTTTTATTCCACCCGTATTCCCTGCTGGCCGAGCCATCCCTTGAGATCACTCATTTCCCGGTTGAAGGCGTTTCGGTCATAGTCGGTTTCCAGTTCCTTTACCTTTTCGGCAAGGTCAGGCTGCTTGTCCACGAGGATAGTGAGCTTTCGTTCAAAATCCCGGGATGCGGTTTTCAGCTGCTCGAGATCGGTTTGAAGATTGGCGAGGCGGGCCACGCAGCGAACCATGGTCTCTATACAGCGCGGATTATATCCTTCGACATACGCCGGTATTTCAGCCACAAGACTGACCAGCGGTATTTTCTCTTCTTCTGCCCGTACGGTGAGCAGTGAAATAAAACCCGCCGGCCCCTCATAGTTGACAGGTTTGAGGCCCATTCGTACCAGCTTTTCTTTTGCGGCGCTGTTGGAAGTCGAAAACGATATCGTCGGCTCGCGTGTATGCGGTGTGAGTCCTCCGACACTTCCCGCGCAAAAAATCCTCTGCACGCGGCACCGGCGGCACACAGTGAACATGGCATCGGCGAACGATTCCCAGTGAAGGTGTGGCTCCCTGCCTTCAAATATGATCAGATTCCGCTTCCTTGAGTAGTAGAAAATGTTCTCCGGCGGAGTATATTCTTTTACAAGCCCCTCATCGATTTTCACATGCGGCCGAAACATCGCCGCAATCTCCATCGGACCAGGAAAACTGTTGATATAAAATCCCTCTGAATCGATCTCGGCAAGCTCATCGGCGTTGTAGGCGTCGATAAAGTGGCGCACCGTGCCGGTGGACACCTCCCCGCCGTTCATCCATCCTGAAAACCCAAGCAGCAGGGTGCTTTCGGTAAACCGCGGCCTTCGATAGAATGTGAGCATGATGATCGTTTTCCGTGATTTTTTGGTTTTTTCAACGCCAAATATAACTCTACCCACATGTCACACAAACTCATAAAAATATATGATTTGTGATCAACGGTTTGATTGATTGTAACGACTATTCTTTTCATGAATTGAGAACATGCGGAGAACAGGGTTTTTCTTTATATTATATGTGCGGATACCCGCATGCAGCAGGTAAGGTGCAGCGCTATTCAGCAGGGGCTTATCTCATGTATATACGCTTCCTGTGTATCGAGACCGAATCATAGTACAATGAAGGGAAAGAAAATGAGACATTTGTTTACATTGATAATTATTGCCGGCGGAATAATGTGTGCACAGGCAGCGAATGTCGTAGTTGTAAATCCGGAGAAGCCCGGCGATTTCAGCGAGGGCGAAATCAGCGTGATGCTCGACGCTGTGGGGCGGGAGCTTGAAAAAACAGGCACTTTCACCAACATTCCGTACCAGAAGATGCAGACAGTGTTCAAGGAGAAAAACCTGAACCGGGTGGGTATCTGCCCCGACAAATCGTGCCTTCGCGAGGCCGGAAAGGCACTGTCCGCCGATTACCTCGTATCGCTGACGCTCGCGCAAAAAGGCCAGCCGTTTGACATCAAGCTTGTCATGTTTGACGTGGAGACCGGCAAGGGGATAGCGGAGGCTGGCGCGGTGTTTAACGGCCCGAAATCACAGATCGTGCTGAAATTTCTTCCGGCGCAGACAAAGGAGCTTGCGCGGATGGCGCGGCCCTATGCCGTAAAAAAGGACAAGGAAAAATCTGCCGTCAAAGAACCAAAGGCTGCCGAACCGGCAGCGCCTGCCGCGAAGGCACAGGTGCCCGCCTCCGCCGCTGTACGGGCTGTCGCTGAAGAAAATCCGTCGTCACAACCGCGTCCTCACAGGGCCGTTCCTGCCCGTCCGGCGACAGCCATGCCGAAGAAAAACATTCTCAAAAGCCCGGCGTTTTGGATTCCGGTCACACTTGTGGCGGCAGTGCCGATTGCGGTGGCTGTGTATATCAGAAACAGCGCGGATGACGATGGCGGGGGAGATGAATTGACCGCGCCATACCCGAACAGGCCGGCGGTAACGAGGCCGGAGATTTCATGGAGCAATACGGAGTAATGACAACGCCATTAATGCGGACTAAATGCTTGGCCTTATCCCTTCCTGTCTTCAGCCGGAAAAAGGGGAGGAGGATGCCAGGAGGGGCGTTCTTTCATAGGATGAAGGCGGCTATGATGTATAAAACGATCGTTTTTTTATCGGTATTAACAACGGCGGCGTGTGCAGTCGATATCGCCCCGGGGCAGAATTGGAATACTATTGTGAGAAGCTATGGGCCAGGGACGACCTATATAATTAAAGCGGGAAGACACGTGCGCCCCAGTTTGACGGGTAATGACATTCAGAGCGGAGACAAATTTATCGGTGAAGACGGCGCGATTATGGACGGCGAGAACCAGAGTTCCCTCGATTATGCGTTTCAGGCTGCTGCGGGAACCAACAACGTCGAGATCCGCAATCTCGAGATAACCGGATATACGCCACGGGAACAATACGCGGTCATTGAATGCTCCAGCTACTTGTCAAATATCGCCTCCGGATGGATTATCAGCGACTGCGTCATCCATCATAACGACGGCGCAGGATTGCGCGTCGGAGACTATTTCACAGTCACCAATAACTACATCCACCACCAGCAGCAGATCGGCATTGTGGGAGGCGGCACCGGTTCTCTTGTCGAAAATAATGAAATTGCATACTGCAACTGGCAGGGTAAATACGACGGCGCCTCGATGATTGAGGAAGGGGGCGCCAAATTCGCCTATAGCACCAACATTGTTGTCCGCAATAACTATGCGCACCATAATCGGGGACCGGGCTTGTGGACCGATATCAATAATACGAACAGTTTATATATCGGCAACCGCTGTGACAGCAACGCGGTGTACGGTATTTTTCATGAGATAAGCTATTCGGCGACCATCTGCTGCAACATCTGCATCGGCAACGGGGTGGATCCGGGATACCTGAATCCCGGAACATGGGGGTGGGGCAGCGGCATCATGATTACAAACTCGAGTGATGTAGACTGTTACGGCAATATTGTTGTCGCCGATCCCGCCAGCGGCGATGGTATTGTCATACTACAGCAGGTCCGTACCGATCCGGACGGACGGCAGCGGTATTCGAGCAACAACCATGTGCATCACAACGACGTCACCTACGCCGGCGACTACGGCTGCAGCGGATGGGCCGTTGATGATCAGAGGGTGAAAGGCTCAGGAAATAGATTCGATAATAATCGATACCGCGCTCCCAGCCTGCTCGATCAGAGATTCCTCTGGCATTCGACCGATGACGGGAGCTGGTTTGACGACTTTGCAACGATGCAGGCGCGGGGACAGGAGCT